>Ga0224501_10001821_pt1 | contig 16633 bp, 12 predicted proteins | sample SF_Oct11_sed_USG_4_FD_169105 | JGI IMG/M metagenome (GOLD analysis project Ga0224501, IMG submission 169105) | Sediment microbial communities from San Francisco Bay, California, United States - SF_Oct11_sed_USGS_8_1 | ecosystem: Environmental > Aquatic > Marine > Sediment | place: USA... | reverse complement strand
CTTCCACTCTTCCAGTGTCTATAAACTGAATAACACGTCACATATGTTTATTTGAATGGATTTAGAATGACTGGGACCAAGCCACCAAAGCTTCGCTGTTTGCAGAGATCAGTGACGCTGATATCTCACTGCAGAGAGATATCAGCGTCACTGATATCTGCAAACAGCGAAGCTTTGGTGGCTTGGTCTCTGAGAGACATGCTTCTGATTTTTCCACGCGACTGGCTCAGAGACACTGTAGAGCCCTTTAGGAGCTCAGAGCACGGAATATTCCGTGGACTGACTCTTTCCGTCTGCTGGAGGGGTCCAGAAAATCTCAAAGATTACATTGGTATAAAACAGCTTCTCCATTATATGTTCTATAAGTCAATTAAACGACCGTATCGAAAATTATTTACCATTAGTTGGGAAAAATCTCTTATTCTAGAGTTGTTTCCTTCGTGAAATTATATATTTTTTTGTAGCTATCGTATTGAAGCTTCAACTTTTAGGCCATTCTTTTGCCAAAACGTATGTTCCAAAGGTTGTCAAGAAGCCCGTTTGGATATTCTCTGCCTTATCTATCTACAGGGAAATTCAAAGCCAGTTGAGTTGGAAGTAGAACATCAAACCCGATCTGTAGTTTATAATGGCTCAAATGGAGGACCTTGAACGAAGTAAGTGAACAAGCTGAGGTATACTCGTATGTTTGATCTTAGTAATTGGTTACTCGTTAGCTAAGAAGTAGAACTCCACACTCATGCCTGCAGTTACTTCCTCAATATACTAATATACTATAGTGTTAGTTACTTCTCTTCAGTTCATGGTTCATCATTTCATTATGATTATCATCATCATTAATTTCATGTTCATCTGTCTGTTGCTACTGATTGAGTGAGTTCTACTTTTAGTCTGTTAGTGTTACTCTGTAGTCTGCAGTCGACTCTCTCTGATTTTGTTATTCAGTATTTTACTTCTAGTGATATTGGTAGTAAGAATAACCCAGGGATTCGGCATTAGTGGGTCGATGGTGAAAACAGGATCGATTACTTAGTAAGTTAGTTACTAACTGAGTTAATGACTACTGAATTACTGTTATTTTTACTATTTACTTATTACTGATTCTCTCTCTAGGCTATTACGAACTGTATGAGTTACTGGTAATATGTTGTTGTATTATCATATGACTTGTATTGTGTTGTTTGTTAATTGTTCTTACTGGTCACTACCGTGTTTGAGCCAGACTCTTCATTTGTGGTTATAGTTCTACTTATGCATAGTGCTAGTACCAGCGAATACTGACACTAGAAGTAGAACTGGTCTGTCAAAATAATTGAAGGAACTTTGCGGTTGTGCTGTACACTCGAATGTGTCGGTGTTTCAGAAACAGTGTAGTATGTGCGATTTGACGGAGTGAGTAACTAGTCTTTTGAACAGTGTCCGCAGAAATCACTCATGATTCACACAATCTAATTCTTCGTATTGGCTGGACAATGTAAATGTACATGCTGCGAGTGTGACTAGGTGAGAATAATTATGTGGCTGGCGGTTATTCGGGCCGCAATACAAGCAATCGGTTTTCTGATCGTAACCATACTTCTCAAAGTGTGTGTGATGGGCAAACACATCTAGATGTTGCGATAGCTACAGTGCCCCACAAAGTGATAATTTTAGTTCACGCCGCAGAAGCTTAACATCATGTTGCCCGGGTTCTATGGCGCTTCATCATCACTGGTTGTAGTTGTAAAAGAAACACTGGAACGAAGAGGAGTACTGTCAAGTATTAAAGGGCGTATAAGATCGGAGGTATTTGCTGCGTTGGATGATAAGACTGTGGTTAAACCAAAACCCAGTAATGAGACCATACTCATCAATGACCTTATAAGAGAGTACTTGGAGTATAACAACTACAACTATGCAGCTATGGTGCTGAGAGCAGGTATTGAGGGAGAGCACCTTCAGGGTGCCATGCAGCATACGCATACGATCAGACCAGTTTTATGGTCAAACTCGACTGACCCAATAATTTTGATTTTACCTCGCCTCCTTGACTCAACTGATACATACATGCAATGACATTCTTCCCTTGAATGCCCATGGACACAGTTGTGGTAGTGGGATACTGATGACATTAGCTTCGAGTGACATTCTTGTCTATACGTGTATGTTGTAGAAGCAAACCAGGGCAACCACCCATTGCATCGAGAGTTTCTGGAGTCAGAATTGAATATCAAGACCCGAGGCCATTCAGCTGAACTGTAAGAGAATATCCCTCCTTTATATCCACTCTCGTTCATCGGAAGGTTTTGGAAGAATCACGTGTTGTGTTGTTGTAGGCCGCTACTCTACAGTTTGGTGCATGGGTTTAGCGAAAAGACAAGAAATGTACCAGAGGAACTTTCAGAATACAATAGCCAAGGTGAGAGACTTTGATGCATCAATGTTGGTAGAAGCTCCCGCTCACTCACCCTCCCACCCTAGCTTATTATTCTGAGCATCTATGGCGACTAGGTGCCAACTTATCTGAAAGAATTCGAAGAAAACCAACCATCAAATTCAATCTGAGATAAGCTACGATGAGCAAAACTGTTTAAAAAACCTATCGCTTATTTGGACCTTATCTTTCAGTTTATCACAAAGAAACATCGGTGCACCATTCAAAAGACTGGGAGTTTGATTCACATCATTTGAACGATACAGCTTCATCTCAATAACAGTATGGATTGGACCTCAATGCAATTAGTATACCGAGAGTGGATGATTTTAATAGCCAATCATTTGTAGATGTAGAATGTGAATTTCTAGAATGTGTAGCGATCTCTATGCGTAATATGTACATACTGAGAGCTGAGAGGATAGTTATTTATATGATAGTTTTTACGATACCATGATAACTAATGTTTACCACTGCTAAAGGTGGATTATTTCATTAGGTTATGTACAAAAGCTATATTTACAAACAAAGCGATAGATATCAAGGGTGATGCCATCTAACAGTCCTCTAATCACCTCTTCCTCTACCTCCTCTCTTCGGTCCACCTCTTTGACCACCGCCACCACCTCCTCTTGGTGGTGCACCACCACGGCCACCTCCGCGGCCCTGAAACGCTCCTAAAAGATAGCAAAGTTTGATAAAACCCAAGACTAGTACGCAACTAGAAACTAACAATACAGTGAGATAGAGAGATCGGAAGATCTAGGGTTCAAGTCTTCGCTATTCAGGCTTCCACTCCGAGTTAAAGTTCCTCATATATCTTGCAGCTCCTACCTCAGTCTGCAGAGCAAGCCTCGGGCATAGGAGGCCCACTACAGAAATTGGCATAAGTGCCCGCGTTTTAAAGAATACAATTCATATATTCACCTCTAGTACCTCCACGACCTCTTCCTCTGCCACGCCCTTCTCCGCGTGGTCTTTGTGCCTCCTCCTTCACCATATCAATGATTTCATCAGGGATACGTAAATACTTTATCGTACTGCCCCTTATATAACACTCCGGCATCTTCCAGAATTTATCACCGTCCTACAATTTGACAGTTATCAAACACCTATTCGCCAGGAGAACATGGTCAAACTGATCTATTGTACGACCGCCATCAAGAGGATTTTACTGATTTATCTGTGGATGTAAAATAAAACTTTCGAGTGAAATGTCCTTGGAGCAAATGAGGTGATAAAAACTCTTCTATAAGAATTTAACTGCTGTTAATACGCTTGGCTACCATTCAGACCAAGAGGATGCATGCAACAAAAAGATGAAGCTGATATTTTTAGGTGAGCTTCCAACAGCCTGCGTAAACTTTTTTTAGCTTTGATCGCCCATTCATTTACATAGACTTTGTCACTCAGTGAAATTTACGAATATAGAATAAATGTGCAAATGAGATGGGTTTTTTTTTAGGGTGCCAAATGGCAATCGATTCGTAATCCTAGCATTTTCTTGTACTGGCATCAATAGCCCGGCAAGTTTACGAAAATCGCTAAGGTCTGTAGAGCAGAATGAACCTACTTGAGTCATAAACCAAAACCGGTGACAGCTAGGCCCGAAAACGCTGAAGCATTCTAGACTTAAACGATTCCTTGGTCATGCTGAGTGGAGTTGAGGTTCCCAATACGCACCGTAATAACCGAGTTGCAGATTAAACTGCCAAAGTGTAGCGGAGAATTGAAAAAGCTTACAGAAGACGTTGGGTCACCTTAGTATGAGCAATTACATTGGTCAAAAACCATATTGCATATTGCGTATTGCGAGATAGCTTACAGGTATACAATGAGTGAATGACTAAAGCTTTTCGAAACTTCAGAAAACTTTTCAATGCGTAGATAGAGCCCTGGGAATTTTACTGTATGCCCCACTGAACGTTATGCCCTAGATTGGCTTGCTATATAAGATGCTGGCATGGCTGGTTAGTTGATGCTCAATATTGCTCATGATAATGGCATTGGTACTTACTCTTGATGTGCAGATAACTTCTCTTAGGTTGATGTTCATCCAATTATCGCAGTTGACCAGGTGTCCATTATATGTCTCACCATTCTTTAATTCTACCAGCTGCAAAAAGAGACCAATCAACTATTAACTAAAGCCACTAAAATCAAAGATGATTTGTCGACTAACAGAAAGTATGTCATGATAGTAGATGAATTCTGCAGGTAAAGCATGACAAAGTATGTCCCTTTCTAATAAGATTGACGGTGGTAGGTAAAAACATACTCACCATAGGATGATTTACGGCTGTACGCAGCAGAGATAGTGGTAACTACAACAAATATCACAAATGAGGAAACCTGACTAAGGTATGAATGTTTTAACGATGTGAGAGGAAGGCTGTTTTGGTGTGTCCCCCCAGAAAGTAATGCATGTGAAAGAAGGTACTTATCTCACTAGCTATCGTGGACCTAATCATTGTTTTCGTTTCTCATGACCCGCATAAGGTGTCATAGTGTTGGGGGATAGTACTGAGGTGGTTTCCCATGCCTTCGTTAAATTACTGGTTGGGGTCAGTCAACCCCAGCCAATTGAAATAGACTACAGATCAGAAAAAGCGGGACGTGGATCCCGTGGGGAGATCTTGGCCCTCATCCACTGGTTGAGACATCCATTTTTTCATCATGGTGATCCAAACCCACGCTTGTATTATGAAATGAGGGGCTTGGTGAATGCCCAGACCAGAAAAACACCATGTCGGCTGTGAGGCTTGAACCTGCGACCTATAGATCCATAGATCGTAGAATTGAGCTTTTCTGACTCGGTTTCTGAGCCAAGTAGGTTGATGGGTGCTATGTTAGTGGATGCAAGTTTAGAAAGACCTACTTTCTCGAATGACGAGGGTGCAATTGCTCAATTATGCACAAGCTCACCAAAAGGTATTAACACCAAGACTTAGAGGATGTTCACTCTAACACAACCTAAGGTAGCTTCTAACCAGTGATTAAGTAAGGTAACTAAACTAATTGTTACTACGAGATTCTAACGCAACAATTGAACAAGCTTACACTTGAGCTGACAAGTTACGCTCAATGCAACTTACAGCTAGTGAGTTACAAATTGATAGTAACAGTAACACACGGACGTATTAATTCAGTGAGTAACTTAGTTACCTGCAGAGTGTCAGTGTAGACCGTAATGTTTAATAACTGGTGTAAGTCCATCTTTGAAGTTTGATTCAGTTTCCAAGCTAACTGCTAGCTAAGCCAGTGAAATTTGTGACTAGTGAGAACTGATAGTGATACTCAGCGAATGACACAGTCAGTAGTGGTCAGACACTGACTGACAGAGTCCGTCACTGACTGAGCCTGAACCATTGATGGAAATTTGCATGGGACTGAGAGTGAGACCGAGTGTCAGTGTCACGTTTACCGTTTAGTCAGTGACTGAGTGACTGTGAGTGTGACTGTGAGTCACTCACGACCCTCAATCTCACTGACTGTGTCACTCACAGTTACTCACTCCGTCGACTACCTAAGTTACTAATAAGTCACTAGTGACTGTCAGTCACTCACTCTCAGGGACTGACTCAGTCAGTGACACGACTGACTCGTGACTGAGTCACTGACTCACTCCACTGAGCAGTGAGTGGGGTCAATCATTCAGTTTGACGAATGAGGCGACTTGTGGGTGGGCGATGAGGAGTCCTAAGTTTTTACCATGTTGTGTCTACGTTGAGATCCACGAAAATTGAAAAGATTACCAACTGAAATCTTAGGTATATCGGAAAACAGACGCTAAAAATGCTTCCAAGCTTAGTTTTTCTTCTCGTTTCAACCCGAATGAAACGAAACGTGAACTTGACCTTTCGGCAAAATGACCCCGACCCCAGATCTCAAGTAGCATAGCTGACAGAGACGTATGCGTGTAATATTCAAGCGCGACAAGAAGACAATATCCCTGATGTTGCTCCTGGAGACAATTACACCCTCGTCAGTCTAGATTTTAGTGGTTCTGCGATTGGACTTAATGCTGTACGAGGAACTCTGAGTCGTCTTGCTTCAGGAGCTGGCCACTTACTAGTATGACACTCTATGCCCGAACAAGTTATCTTCCATACGGCCCCTTTAGTAATGGGTTAAGATGTCAATCATCCTATGGACAAAGAGGGCGAACCCAAGAGGAAGTATGCTGGCCTTGGTATTGTGACATGGATGCACAGGGGGACATGGTCATAGCAGACACAGATAACTGCAGGATTCAATTCGTTAGTACACGGAACAACACATCGGTGTGCTCATATGGCCACCGAGGCAATCAGGATAAAGAGTTGATGCTTCCCCGAAGTGTCAAAATATCACCATTGATAGGAACCAGTTTCGTTGTGGCAGACACTGGAAACAGTAGAGTAGTTTTCCTTCTAATGAATGCTCTCAAAAATGAGATTCAATATGTAGGGTCCTTCAGGCATAAGCTATTATCAGAGCCTGTTGATGTTGCTATAAACAATAGCAATGGGAATGTGGTCATTGTTGATGAAAGCATGCATCGGGTTAGTTTTCACAACCAATACGGAGAATTAATCGGACTCTGTAAGACGCCCAACTTCGAGCTACGAGAACCCTCTGCAGTCGCTATATCCTCTGTTGGTGATATTCTAGTCTCTGACACAGGCAACAGCTGTATTCGGATATTTAACCAATTTGGGGACTTAAAAGCGAGCATAGGCCGTATGGGGTCGGCCATAGGACAGTTCAATGGCCCAAGAGGAATGTGTTTTGACAAGCGTGGATATTTATTTATTGCCGATGAAAAAAACAATAGAGTACAGATGATATCACCGGATCTAACTCATATCACAGAAGCTGTAACCAGCATTCCATTGCCAAAGGGAGTGGCCTCACATAACCAGCTATTAGTCACTTGTGCGGATCCAACAGGATTTTGTAAGGTTTACTATCAGTGATCAACTATAAACTATATAGTTATCCGTATTTCGGTAAAGAGTTATAGTGTGCTGTTTTGATCAATGCTCTGTAATAAATTGGTATGCATGTAACGAATGACCGTTATTTGGAAGGAAATGTTAAGCATCATAGATGCATATTTGTACAAACTGAAACATATATATGCAGAAATGCAGAAATAATAAGGCAAAATTCGTTCACCAAGCATGAGGTTATCGAGCCAGAAGAAACCGTGTGTAGAGATTGATAGGTCTGATTAGATAGGACTCAGTGTTCTCTTTTCAGCTGCAGTCAGCTCTGGGTGCCAGAGATCTACTATTAGGATGAGACGAGTATCATTCCCATGATGTGCTACTTCATGAAGGAAAGAGTCATCAAATACAAAGACTTTCCCTTCAACCCATGACCTGCATAAAAAGACACAAAACACACAATTACCCAGCTACTAGCGTCATCTGTTCCCAATGTTTTGGTGAGGTAACATCTGCACTGTATCAAGTGAAATTCGAGTAATGCACACCTAGTATGTATAAGCCAGTTAGAATAGAGGACAATTGTCATACTGCATGGAAATTATGCGCGGAAAAGAAGCACTGGCATGGTGAAAGGCCCCATGTGCCCACCAGTGGAAGAGAACCAGCTGAGGGTGATGACGATCATATAATAGACAGAATGCAGAGTCTGACAAGTGCCATACCTCCGCTCAGAGTCAACCTTTAGGTAAGCCCCCTGAGGAATCTTGAGACCCAGATGGGCTCGTAACCTTGCATTTGTTGGTCCAGTGTGCGGCCATATCATCGTACCAGGAGACATTACAGAATATTTCACCTGTATGAGAAACCATATGTGGAAGCTAGAGACAGAAATTATTCTAGGCTACTTCGAAATAAAAAGAGTTTTGAGAGTTATTTGTCAGAAAAAATTGTGTGCTTTGGATTGAATGGGTGTCAATCTGAATTGGGACTCAATGTTGTGGTGCAGTCTCCATAAATCGAAAAATGGCCTCATTTCTGAGTCTAGCCGACTGACCTGGCCTCTTTTGTTCTGTGCTGCATCGGGAAAGCTTCGCACTATGTGACAAGCGGTTGGAGCTTTCGCACAATCGGCCGTCTCCTTTCCTACAAGAGATACAAACATCTACTGACAAACTTTGATCCACATGCTAAACCCATAAAGATAATTGGTTATCAGCAGAATATTATCAAAGCAGTGTGACCAGCTAGCCAAAGCATTAACATGGGAACCAATGTGTTATCAGAGAGTCGCCCGAGAATTTACGAATGGAAATGTACAGAAGGATTCAGACACAGGTATCAAGACACTCACTTGAGCTGTTTGACTGTCACAATATAGATGTGTTATGTTTTAAGAATGTGTTCTATAAAAAAACTGCCTGTCGTATCTGCCATAGGTAGGATTACTCAATGGAAATGCGTTAGAGAGCTTTTTCTGGTGTTATAGTGCATAAATACCTCTCCTAAACAGCAATAACTGTTTCCAGTTTCCTTTCTTGGTAAGAGCTTCGTCTTCTGCCTTAAATAACCCAGTGGCTTGGTTGAATTCCTTCAGACCTTCATCCCTGATTATCTCCCAGTTGTCTTCCAATCTCTGCAAAAAGATTTGTGAATATTGATTGATCTGCAGGTTTATCTGGTTAATTCGTGCTAAAAAACCTTAAAGGTTGGATGACGAGGCAAATCTTTTTTGGCTGATCAGAATCAGGATGTCTCGAAACCTACCTGAGTCAAGTTACAGTGCAATAGACACAGCAGGAGTGCCCTTAAATCCGTGCTAAAGATGGCAACATTGGCACCCTCTGAAAAACGTTTTTCAAAGGGCGGAGCCTAATCGGCCATTTATATGACGTATAATATCGCAAGTTTGATGACTAGTCAATGGCATGGCACTCAAAGTTGATCATTTTCTACCTGGCTTTACAGAGAGTATCCCAATATTTGGGACACCTTATAACCACTGACATATTCCTAAGGTTGTAAACAAGCGCTGAGAATGGGTCTAGAGTGGCAGCATTAGCTCCAGATCTGTCAAAACAAGCGTAAAGAGAGCCCTGTTTGGCCGATATTGCCCGGGAGTCCCAGGGAATGCACGTGACCTGCTGCAACGATCATGCTAAAGGGTAGAGTTGACGCCATGGCTTCAACTGGTAGAAAACCGTACATATTACAGCGTCAGACAGCCACTTGGAATAGGACTAGGTTGCAAACATACTGCTGGCCTGTTTACGCAATAAGAGCACTCGTTCTGATATTAGTAACAAACACAAACTAAGATTGAAAGACCGTTTTCGAAAAAGGTGAGTACATTCACTCGGTCACCGGGTTAGTATCACTCACTTTGATTGCGAGGTAGACTAAAAGTTAGGACTAAGCTAAACTCAGTGAATTCATAGGTATTTGTTTTCGTTTGTGGGCCCATTTCGTGCTCATACTTCGATCCCAGTAGTCAGAAGCGTGACAAAGTTGTAGAAGTTGGGCTTTGGCTACCCATCGCGCAGGCGCACATATGTAAAAACGTGGACCCGCTGTGATGTCTTTTGCGACAATTTACGTCACGTGGGGAAATTTCAACTGAACGAAAGTTCATTTGAGAATTCCAAGATTTAATTGTATTCTTTACCACTTCCCCTGCTCAGTATAAACTTTATTTCGACTCAGTTAGGTTTTGAGACACACTGATTCTGATCAGCCAAAAAAAATTTGCCTCGTCATCCAACCTTTAAAATTGCATAAATATGTTCGGGTGCAAGCACACGAGCTTTCCAGAAAATCAAGATGTATGTCCTGGACTTGCCCGTACCACTTTGTCAAGTCCAGGCAGTACCGTACCTTTAAAAAAGTTTGGTAGGATACAGGGAGATCTTCTATGTTCCACCAAGGCTTCCCTGTTAGGTGATCCACATTGTAGGTGGATAGTTGCTCCGCAGATCTCAAAATCCCAGCATTGGCACCTCTTCCATATATTCGCTTTTCCTAAACAAAAACCGTATTTATCAAAAAATATGGTAGACTATGAAGTCAGTAGAATTCCACTTTGAAAACAAACTCCTTTCTTTCGAAGAAGTTTCAACTAAAATACACTTACTCTTGAGCGTTCACCAATTCGGTTGAAAGCTGAGCCACCATGGTGGTACATGAGTGGGTTGCCTGTCACTCGTGCATCATCATTTTGCAAGATTGCCTGTTCAATGAGTGGTGCTCCTGTTTTGTAATCGCGTCGATACAACACTTTGCATAGTCCCAAATGAGCCAATGCAAAGGAGTTTTTTGGGTCACGTAAGAGAACCTGCAACACAAACTTTAGTATACACACAATGTTTTCGACGCTGACCAGGACTGTCAAATGGACTGTTCACCCGAAAAATGTCTTCGATTTATGCATTCCTCTCTTCATGGACCTCAATGGAAAAAAGACTTCTGGTCTTATTTAAGCTATCCATGGAAAATAAAATTATTACCAAGATCAATGCTTGTATTGCCCTTTGTTTGCTCTGGAAATCACAATTTTATTGTGGGAGCATATTTTGTGGTAAGCAGCTTTCTATAAAAGCAAATCGATTCGGAGTTTCAGCTCATTGCTAGCTCTCTATCTCTGATAGAAATCACATCACCACCAGCCCATACACAGGTAGGTAACTGTGCCTAGAATTTGGTACAGAGAAGAAACTTCATGGCAGCTGTTACCTGCTGCCATGATCATGAACACTGGAGACGCAAATAAAATATTGCAATTTATACAGTGACATTCCAATTCAACTGATACTCTGCACTCCTGGAAGTCAAAGTTTATTGTATGGATTTGGTGAAGACAGCAGTATTTATTTCATTTGGTTTTTACATAATGCTAGGTCATCTTTCATATCACTGTCACTGTATGTTTATGGTTTTTGGATCAAAGGCTCCAGCAAAATTTGTCATATGAGGAAGAAGCTTTCCGAAAGCAAGCCTTTCTAATCTAAAGGTCAGCATTTTGATGCCTACAGAGAAAGGGAAACAAGCAAAATGATAGAAGCTATGGATTCTTGATGTCCAACTTTCAGTCTCAGCATCTAGGCATATCAATTCTACAATTTCATGCGTTTTCTACAGTGTAAACCACAAAAGAAAATCTTAGTTGCACAAAAACGTTGATTGAATGGATTTTGAAAAACAAACCTCTTGGAAAATAGTCTCGGCAGCTTCTTTGGATGTGCTCTCCCTTTCATTGATCATATGAGCCTTGCCCAGTTCATTCTTGACCTCAATGTCATTAGGTAGAATTTTGCTAACCAATTCAAGTGTTCTTATGGCACCTTTGTTTTTACCTGAGTACAATAAAATCAAATGCTGAGAAGCTTACTACATCTATTTTGGATTCAGTGCGTGTATTCTGTATGTAATACCTGGAAACTGCATATCCATGAATTTTCTACCAAGTTCAAAGTGTTTTGAAATGAACACACATTGACAGGAATATCAATGGTCTTTATCGATGATTACAACGCTGGAAATGTTGGCAATATTAGACTAGGCTTCCGAACAGCTGTTCAGGGTAATTGATGCGGCAAATGTAGTGCAGGGCCATCACAACACTGCGATGGTTTTGCTGGATTATGTCATCAAGTTGTTAGTTCACATAATGCTATACAATGGTTTATTCTTAATAATAATCTTGGGACATAATGAGCAACAGATTCGAGCAGATGTCAGAACTATGTACACTCAGCACCTGAGGACGGAAATAAATGGTAAAGCAATGATGGTTGACTAATTATTTGGGGTAGAACTCCATCTACCCATACCTCGAAAGTGTTGTCGATCTTTTCTGTAAATCCCAATTTCTTTCGCGAGGTCGAGCTGGGAATGGGCACAAGATAGGGCTTCACCCAATTTTTTGATAGCTTTATCCAATATATCATTGCTCTCCATATCCGTTGCTTTCAGGTCCAAGGCACGTCCGTGTCCATATAGCACTCTGCAGTCATTTGGAGCAGAATGCTCAAGAGCTTCAAACAGCATCAGAGCTTCAGTGCTCTTTTTCTGTAAAGGGAGAATATAATAAACGAGCGTGCATATCTACGGGTTCGGCGGGTATACTCAACATTCAAAATGTCCTTTCACTTTTATGCCAGATACGCCCACCATGGAGTTAGGACTTAAATCAGTACACTGTAGTGTTTCAAATTCCAATGGCGTTTTCATATGATTGGATCCTACTTACATATTGGTACATGCATGATTTAGAGACCAAAAGAGCCCATTCCGCACAGCAACATAAGTAACCAAAGAACAATAAAAAAGACTGCTGTCGTAGAGCAGTAAAGAATGCAGAGCTTCATCAAACCATGTGATTTTGATGTAGTTCAGTGCGTTCAATGCAGTCTTTCATTCTTATTAAGATCTGGTGACAATTCGTGACACTTCTACCATTATTTTACCCTATACACATCAACCAGCCCATCGACGGTTGGCACTATAATGCCCCACACCAACATTGAAGCAGACAAACCTTACTTAGCATTTTTTCTCCTTCTTCAACTTTTTTATTAAGACTTGGATCTTCTTTGACAGGCTTTGGTGCCTCCTTGACAGGAACAGGTGCAGGTTTTGGTGCCTCTTTAACTGGAACAGTAGCAGGTTTTGGAGCTTCCTTTACAGGTACGGGGGCAGGCTTTGGTGCCTCTTTAACTGGAACAGGTGCAGGTTTAGGTGCCTCTTTAACTGGAACAGGTGCAGGTTTTGGTGCCTCCTTGACGGGTTCAGGGGCGGGCTTTGGTGCCTCTTTAACTGGAACAGGAGCAGGTTTTGGTGCCTCCTGGACAGGGACAGGCGCAGGCTTTGGTGCCTCTTTAACTGGCACCGGTGCAGGTTTGGGTGCTTCTTTGACGGGTGCGGGTGTAGGCTTTGGTGCCTCCTTAGCTGGAACAGGGGCAGGTTTCGGAGCCTCCTTCACGGGTACAGGGGCAGGTTTCGGAGCCTCCTTCACGGGAACAGGAGCAGGTTTCGGAGCCTCCTTCACGGGTACAGGAGCAGGTTTCGGAGCCTCCTTCACAGGTACAGGAGCAGGTTTCGGAGCCTCCTTCACGGGTACAGGGGCAGGTTTGGGTGCTTCTTTGACTGGCGCTGGTGCAGGTTTGGGTGCCTCCTTCATGGGGGCCTCTTTCGGTTTGTCCTGAGTTGGTGCTTGGTTTAAATCTTTCTTTTCTGACCACTCATCAATCTTCCTCTTCACAAGTTTCATCACCTCTTCAGCTTTGACCATGGCTGTGTTCTTCAGATCTTGGATTTCTAATAAAAGACATATAAATAAACACAGCAAATCATGGAATATAAGATTGTTAGTATACAAGTAGATCATGGGGATTGGATACTGGTCACACTCAGAATTCTCAAGCTTTGCAGCAGTACATAGTTACCAATTCAAAGGAAAAGCAGCTCACCTGACCGAACAGCAGTATTGATAACTAACCTTTTTGTTCCATGTTGACAGCTGCATATGCGACTATAGCCACAAGCACAGCGCTGACTAGCACAAATGAGATTGCGCAGCATCCTGATCCTGATGACTTAGTGTCCGTTCCCTTCTTTGACTTGCCCATTTCGATCCAAGAACTAAAAACAAGTGACTAGTCGCTGAGTAATTGTTACCAGTATCTGTGGTGCCTGACCTGAATATCTTATTACACAGTTCCTAATGGGTTACTGGAGCCACGTGTACAGCTGCTGTGAATGAAGCCGGTTATAGCGGCAAGCTGGGCTCCCAATAAATTTACTCATGTGTAAACTAACTGGCTGATTATGTCCTACAGGCAGTTTAATTATTTAATTAATGCCTGCCAAGAGCATGACTGTAGGTAGTCTAATAGCCTGCCCCTACCTGATAGTCCGATTTGATGAAAGCAGGAGAGTTGAGTGTCCTAACCGGCGAATTCAGCTGGTAGCGCAGAAATGTCGGATACGGTGCTACGTGGACAAAATCATCACTCAAACCACATGCTTGCTTGGACACTAATCCCTACCAGTGCCAAGTCAAAAGTCTCGCTCCAGTGGGCCCACACATCACAGCCACGTAGAAACCGGTACCAGCATGGAAATGATCGATGGTTATGGGAGGTTTCTTCAAAGGTACTCAGAATCGTCTTTCAAAAAGTACTTCCATTCATCATATGCACACAAATTATGCACATACCTTATCCTGGTCAAATGCCATAATTGATAAAATGTGACCACAGCGCCAACTAGCATTTTGGCCAAAATAAATCAGACTGTTCTAAGGTATAGGTGAGTGCTGGCAAAAGAATGACTGGATGACATACAGGGAAGATAGAATGCAAAGTTGATCCAGTGATCATGATTAGGTCCTGCTGAGACAACCTCTGGTTGCGTTAAAAAGTCGTTGTTATAACCGTGGTTGTAATAAATTAAAACGCAGAAACAATAAAAAACTGATATCTGGTATTAGATGATTTCAGTTTTTAAACTAACTTGAAGTGATGTTTAATGGATGACATTCCATATTTTTATATACATATATATATATAAATATACAGATGGGAAAGGCAAAGAAAGAATTAGGTCACAGTGCATAGAATCCCCGGCTGGTTTGTCTCGTAACACAGCAGCAAGAGCATGCTACGCAAGATTGCCGTGCTGGGCAAGGCAGACAGTCTTTTGATGTTAGTACATTCCTAGCATGGAAAACTATAAAGTGGAGTTTGGTTGTATAATGTAGCCAATAGTGAAAGCGAAAGAGGGACGATCGTGCGCTAGTACTCAGCATGACAAATGCCCGGTTAGACTGATGGATGGCGTCTTTACACTACGTTCAGAAATGAGCTGGTTTTCGCCAGATTTAATTTTTAATTTTCCATGTAAACATACTTCGATGCATTGCTTAAATGTTACACAACTTTTGTAATCACTCAGACTAAAGGGATAACAGAATGGTAGTAAATGCCAAGCTTCTGGACTTCTCATGGGGAGAAATCGTACCAACGTAAAGAGCCCTCGGTCGGACCTACCGAATTACAGTCTAGTTTGCAGATAGAGTGTCCGATTCACAACTTGACTATAACATACAATTAGCGTGGACGAGTTTCAAATCCATCCACAACTTCTATGAAATCTACAATAACAGAATGATTCCAATTTTGACAGAACATAATCGCAAAAAATCCAAGATGCACATTTGGTCTAATAGCGAGACTGTTTAGCCATGAGGTAATAACTTGCGTAGGGTTATATACGAACATGCAGAGTTTATTTACAAACATGTGGAGTTGCACCCCCGCGCAAAGCGGAAACAACTCCGCAAGCTCATCAACTGATGACCATGGCATGCTATGGAGCTTTGGGCGAGTAACATTTGAGAATGAAGTAGCTCCTGGTTTTGTTTCTGGATAGCCGGCTTTTGTGGAGAGCAAGTAATTGAATATTGCAAGAGTAACGGTTGTCGGAATTTAGGGAAAATTGCTATGCAGCATACCCGTAGCATCCTACTGGAGAGGAAAACTGTTGACCTCTTCTATTTAAGAACATTTAACAAGTAGGTTATACTGATTGGCCAAGGTTTCTCTTAGCAGGCTCATGTAGCTATTAGAAGCGAGAATTCAGTTAAGATAAATGGTTGCTGCGGAGCAACTTGAATTGACAAGCTCTCCACAAGAAATTTAGACCATGCAGTGACCTTGCAGTCCGCTATGCCAATCAATGGGGACGAACTTGTGTTTCCCGAAACAGTAACCCTCTTGGGTCATAATTTTGAAAGAAAGTCAATCCACTATTAAATTCTTTCATTGCAGATTGTCTGTATTCCCAGTGACACGTTTGAGTGGACATTGTGGCGACATTTACGCCTCCAACCATCCTAGTACAAGACCGGAAATGAGTGAAAGTAGCGGGTTTGATTGGGTGATGAGTTAGACGTCTGAGCCTGATCGGACTCATTATGTATCTTGGGACAGATGCTAGGGCGTGGGTTTTATACTCCACTCCACATAAAGTCTGGTTGCACGAAGCTAAATTTATACGAATGTAGGCCTATGATAGCGTGGTAAGGATATGATTTTAGGGTTTGCCACTATAAAACATTGGTCAGTGGAGTGGATGGGACTTTCATGCCGTTGGTATTATGTGGAATATGATATCCGAGGAATAGACTAAAAGAAAAGAGAAGGGATTCCAATGATTGAAACAAATATTTAGTTACACTTGGTTTACTCCATGACAGAACAGCTGTCAGGAGTGGTGCAGAAATTGGCCTACT
>Ga0224501_10001820_pt1 | contig 16633 bp, 8 predicted proteins | sample SF_Oct11_sed_USG_4_FD_169105 | JGI IMG/M metagenome (GOLD analysis project Ga0224501, IMG submission 169105) | Sediment microbial communities from San Francisco Bay, California, United States - SF_Oct11_sed_USGS_8_1 | ecosystem: Environmental > Aquatic > Marine > Sediment | place: USA... | reverse complement strand
AAAGAGCTTTTTTTGTCTCTACGGCAGAAGAACTGTCATCTTTTTGACCAACAACATAACTTAATCTCACCGCGATTAGGCCAAGATAGCTCAGTTGGTAAAAGCTTCGATTTGCAATCTATAGATTGCAGGCTCAAGCCGACAAGGTGTTTTCCTATAGTATGGGCCTTTAGCAAACCTCTCACTTCAAGTTGCTATTGTGGGTTCGGATCACCACGGTAAAAAATGGAGCTAGGTCCCATGCACCGGATAAGGGTCAAAAATCATTCCACTGTTGTTAAAGATCCACCTCTCCCTTCTCGATAAGTGTAGCGAGTTTCGACGGGCGATGTGTAAGCCGAATGACTGCCTCCAGCCGATGAGCGTTGATACTGACCCAGACATGGTGCTCCATGCTAAGCTGGAACTGGTGAAAAACAAGTATCTTTAACAATTTAATATTGCTCGTTCTGCTCGCTTGCTTATGTCAGGAGGCAGTTGTTATTACTGTTGATTTACTTTATTGACACAAAATCATATAATCCTGCAGCTTTGCCATATGCGAGATGAAGACCGTGATTTGATTCAGCAGACTTTCCCGCGGTAATTAATTAGGGGACTATTCACTTACTACCAAGTGCTTCATAGAACAGGTAACTCTATGGGTGGACCTCCTCTATTTAATATTGTGATCTGAAACTGATGAGGGTGTTTTAAAAGACAAAGATTTTCACTGAACAAGGAATCATCCTGAGACACCCGCCTGGTCCATGGCCCAGTACGCGTTCCAAAGTTGCTTTTTCACTCCATCGGACGTCCGGTCTGCCTTGGACCGGACGCTCTCTCGGACGTCTGACCGTTTGTCTCCCAGAGACAAAGCGGGTCCGACATTCAACTCATCAACCAATCAAATGGTCTTCTACGGAGTACCTAGCAGCGTTCGCTCGTTTCCGGCCTCACACTAGGATCATTCGAAAGGGAAGTTTTTTTTATTTCGCAACGATATTCACTCGACTAACAGCATAAAGTTACACTGGACAGAGAGGCAACCTGTAGTGAAAGAACTGAATATAGTGAGTTGACTTTCTTCTGAAGTTGTGAGCAAAGAATGGTTGTCGTTTCCGAAAACACAGGTTCGGCACCATTGATTAGCTCCGAAGTAATCTGGGATCGCGTGTCTGACGGATCTGTTCGGAGTGAAAAGGGGCCTGGGATCTAAGGTCCGACGCCAAATCAGACGCAAACCGCATCCGGTCCGAGGCGAACCGGACGTCTGATGGAGTAAAAAATCGCCTTTAGCCATCACGACAGATACACCCAGCTCTGACCTGTTAGTATCTATATCGCACTCCCACCTACTATTTATTCATCTGAAAAAATCATATGCATTAGATATTCGGCCATTTTCTAAATAAGACTACAGAACATAATATTCGGACAGATATTATTTGGTCATCAAGCCTTGCCCCATGCGCCTTGCCAGACTCCGTCAGATTCCGTTCCTTGAGAGGAGATGTCCCGCCCTACTTACTCTGACTACTGTTCAAGCGTAACTTCAGAAACCGCCCATCGACTAGAGCCAGCTTCAGACAGACTTTTGACATTCCCCTGACTGCTAACAAGACTGCCGACTGTGCATTCAGTGTGACTATGCCTAGGATGTAAAACAATTTTGATGATGTTTTACTCGATGCTGCCAGATCACGAATTTTTAACTCCCATCTTAATAGCCATTCTGTAAATCTAATTTGTGACAACACTTAACCTGTTTTAAGTTTCCAGTCTTCATTATTTATCATAAACCGGCCTGGACTGTTTACAAGGACTTGTGATCTTGATTTGTGCTCTGTTTTTCCTTCTCCTTTTTTCATTACTGTTTTTTCATGGACCTTATTGTAAAAAAGACCCCCTGGTCTTATTAAGTTATCTGTGTAAAATAAAATTATCCTGTCCTGTCCTGTCCCGTCCCGTCCCGTCCCGTCCCGTCCCGTCCTGTCCTATTCATTAAGCATAAGACTTCCAAAGAGAGATTTGGGTGTGTTTAGAAGATTCAGGTAGCAATGTCACAACGAAATTATGAGCATATATCATAGAGGATAACTCTATGGTGTATGTAACTAAAAAAATATTACTGGAATCAGTAAATGACAGAAATATGTCATTGCAGGACTTCATATATAGTCTTTGTCTGTGTAAGTAAATTTGTTGAACTGCTATATGTAAGTCAGCTTTATCCACCAGAAAGATTGACAGCTGGAGACATGAGCACATTCTTGTTTAAATGATGATCAGACAAATAAGGTCATTTCACATGACTTAACGTTTGTGACTACGAGCTTCTCGCGTCCATCTCAGCTCATACCACTGCAATAAGCCTCAGGCTTATGATTAGATGGTCTGTAAAATAATGGCTTAAGAGAATTTTAAAAAAAACATAAAAAATTCAGATAGAGTGGGCCTCATAAATCAATCAATAGTCCCTCATTCCAACAGACACCTCAAAGTCAGATCACCAAATGACTGATCAGCATCAAATGTTTAGGAGTAATCTTCTCTTTCAAATGCAAACCGTTTGTGCACCCAATTCGCCCTAAGCGAATAACAAATTGAAAATGCTCTTAACTTTTGGTAACAACATTGAGTAGCTCTCTGCACAGGAATTGCTTTGATCTATCATACGGCTTCATCGACTGACAGGCAGTTCAGAGGAGAAACCCAGCTCGACATTACCCAACAAGGACTGCTCACCCATTGAGGAGTGTCGTGGCTTCCTCAGAACGAGAGTGGCTAACATGAGAACATAACTAGCGTACTTCATACCAATCTAATAACAGGAAAAAAAGGGAATCGTCCATAGGCTCCGCCTGGATTGACAACAAACTGTATATAACACCCATTATTAAATAGACTAACTCTCGGCGCAAAATCCGTCGATCTAAGCGTCGAACCACGAAGCGGCTGAATGCGTCTTTTCAGCACCAAATGAGAACATTTTTTTCACTTTTAGAACATTTCAATTTTATCAATTGATAGTGAAATAAAATGAAACTTAACTTACTTGGTGTCATCCATGACAGAAGAATATTAACTACGATTCAAGTTGCAAGATATTTTTTTTCACAATTTTATTATCAGAAATAAATGTCACTCATAAACTATAGAGAAGAGATAAATTAACAATATGCTACGAGTAAGAAAATAGGCCACAACTGACCATAATTAATCATAATACTCTATTATAACACGACCCGCATCAAACAGAAAACCCAGCACGATTTTCTGGCAAAATTGCATGAAATCATAATACACAACAGCCCCAACAACGGCGAAACTACAAAGGATGCCTGGGTTTATTGGCAGTGAAAGCATTGTGCTATAAACAAAACTTAGTCAATCAAAGCCCCACACTGAGGGCGAGTTACAACCTAGAGTTGGCTTTTTGGGATGGTTTAACGGAGTCACAATCGAGACATAACTCAGGGACTCAAAGCGCGGGCTAGAGAGTTCATCGGGGGAGATATACAGTTGTTTTTGCGCTAATTAGTAATAGTTACTAAAAATAAATTTGTACATAACCAGCACAATACGAAAAAAATGTAGTTGTAATGAGACGAGTGTGACAGTTATGCGAATGGGACACTGGAAGTGACACTAGGTGAGGTAGTAATGCGCGTTTCTTCCGCGCGGCGCGTTGTCTGTGGGTTAGGTAGTCATATCTGCCCTGAGTTTTCATATGTAGGTGTGTGTATGAAGAGATGAAGAATGAGTAGGTCATTTATTATCTGTAACCAGAGTTAAGAGAAATCAAGAACAGGTAATTGGTAATGTACGCTATTTCAATGAGCGAAACACTACTTAAATTCGACCCGACCTCATCGACGCAATGTTGTGGACCATATTTGAACCATCCGATGAGTTTCATTTTAACTCTCCCAGGAGTGATCCATGAGACTTGATGGCGGTGAATTGCCGGGCCCTATATGGCTGAGGTATGAGCTAACTACCTTGCTCATACGCAAGAATAACCACCAACAAGTAGGAGCCTAACTAGTAACATAACATATCAATTTCAATGAAGTTGTGCACGATTTATGCCCTCAGTTAGCGGTCGCCGTATGAGCAGACGGCGCTAACTCCCCCAATATCCTGAAGCACAGACAGTTGCCAAATTTACGACCTGCTTGTGCATTTGCCGAGAAAAATTGACCGGTCATGCGATTTAATATGGGACGTCATTGGAATAATGTGTGAAGTTGTTTTGTTAGCGGTCTTTCTAAGTCTGAGGCTTGTGCAGAAGGGTGTAGGAAGGACCTAGGGTTGATTTCACGGCGGGCGCTTGCCATTGTGAAGGTTTGAATTCAGGTCTATTGACCATGGGATAGTGCGATAACTCAATGGCTAGAGCACTTAGCTCGAGCTAGAGAGATCCTGGGGTCAAGTCCTGATCATGCTGAGCGCCTACTGTGAAGTCCTCACGTCTATCCTATAGCTATCCTATAGCTCATACCGCTCCAACAAGCCTCAGGCTTACGTCTCTCGTCACATAAGACACTCGGGTGTACAGGAAGGGAAATTATGTCACTAGCAACTAAGCTGCCCCAGGCACATTACAGCACCCTGATGGCTGATAGGGTCATGCACTGGATTTGTTGCCGGGAGTAAGCTATCTGTCTACGTACTGTGTGATGATATGACTCTGCGTCGCACTGCCTCAGAATGTGCCATATACTTTTGCTTCCATTCGTCCTTCTGCGGACACGTTGAGCTTACCAACACTGAGAGAAACAAGTTCTCCATTCTCTCCAGACTGTCCATCACATCTTCCAACTGTACCCAGATCTCCACTTTACCACCTGAAACCGCAAGTGATACTGAATCAGCCAGAACTTAGAACAATAGGAGCATTTACCATTATCACCAGGCAGACTAGCCAAGGACAGCCACAAACCACTCAGGTAACAATGGCTAGTTATTGTTAGTCGAGGTAGGGGGCCCTGTCAGTTACCTGGACCACCGATGACTGACACATCGAAGGCAGAGAGGAAACGTCACAAGGGTGTTGAAAATTTTCAAAAGTACTTCTCACTGGCGATTGAAAAGAACAAAAGAGTTAGCTGGGCTGCAGCCTCTTGATCAAGTATAATCTGTTGATGAAACACGCTAAGGGGTTAGGTCAACAAGTACTAGCTTTGAGTGGTCGCCATATTACCAGTGAATCGGCATTGAATCAGGTATCAATGATAGACTGAGCATTCCTGGTATAGTTTTACATACAGGCGTGGAGAATAGAACTGTTTTCACTAATAATAATTGGCACTAATTTTTTGAAGCTAATGTCGCAATGAGGCGTAACTACTAGCAGACTAACTACCAGACATATTAACTAACAGACAGCTGAAACGTGAATGAAGAAAAACATGTCTGACAAATGTCTCTGACTCACCGGTAGACATGCCAGTATCTTTGCTACCATTGGATGATCTGCTGTCTTTTCTAATGGGACTGTCCACATCTGGGGACCTGACACTCATCCGCGACTCTTTGTATTTCTGTTCATGACTACAACAGGCAGGCCGTAGTTCCCTCCTTTGTCAACATTCATTCAATAACAAGGGCCTCGGGCAGAACTCTACCCATTCAATCAGGCGGATGTGTTGATTTATGAGCTTTGTCAATGGTTGGACATGGATCCTATGAATGGGGCCTAGTCCGTGAAATTCCTATGGGCGATATTCCATACACCCAAATACTAAGACAAAATGGCCGACGGACATCTCCCCGGATTCACTTAGATAGTCGCATCAGACAGTACTAGTTAAAAAGCTTTATCTAACTGACCACTGCACTTAGCAGCTAACAGTCAACTGGCTGTATGCAGCTGCATGATATCCAGGTACCTGACTCAACTTGCAGGAGTTCAGATATGATGACTTGACCTTCACAATCAGTAAAGCCTCTCCCAGGAATTCACAGGCCATAAATATGTATACAAACCGAAGCTAACGGGTAGCTTTGGTGGAGCACCTACCTGTCGCGACTGTCAGGGTGAGGACTTCTGGGTTCGGACTTCATATCGAATTTCAAATCAGTTGGAGACATCCTACAATAAATCAAACAGCACTCTTAGTCACTGGCCAAACCATCAGTCTAATCCAGCAATGAACATTACTGTTGATAATGAAACATTGTGCAGTCTGTGTGGGTGCCCTTTTAATGATTTTTGGCAGTCTGAGTGACATTTAGCCCAAATTTAGACAGTAACAAAGACATGGGTAAGTGTTCCTCTCGTATTTAGTAAAATCAAACTCTTCAGCTGTCATGATGAAAGTCTGTTTCGTTTGACATACACCTCAACCGAATTAAGCGAGGGCAAGGTCGGCAAGATAGCACTATCAGAGAAATGGGGCAGCCAAGCACAGCCTTGTCTGAGGTCAGTCTGTGGACTATGATCTGTTTGCTATCGTTGTGGCTTGTCTGTTCCGACTGACTAGTCCCGAATTTTTGAACTCATGCACCGGTTTTTATGGCGTTACTGTCTGGCAATTATAATTATCTGGGAATCCAATTCCTTCTGATTATGATGTCTGTAGCCAGGCTAATTGGCATTTACACTTGGCTCATCAATGAGAAGACCTCAACTACTTCTATCAGCAATCTGGGTAGAGAGTCATCACAACTCAGTTACATAACCTTCTCGCTAACACAGCCTAGTTATGTTTTGTCTATTCGGTTTTAGTGTGGGATTGCAGCGCTCAAACCCAAGCAGACAGCTGGTATTTGGGTTTATGCCAATGAGGCAGGCCAGACGGATAGTCGCCTGGCTAATTTTTCTGACTAGCCATCATTTATCACTGGGCGGGACGGCTCACAGATTCACTTGTCACTCTCTGGGCATGATGGTTCTCATAAATAACTCATGAAAACCACAGCCATGTCGTAATCCAGTCCCAGCCAAGCATAATCCTGCAGCCGTCTGCAACCATTCTACTGGAACATACTTGCGGCTTTGAGGAGGCCTCCCGACTGATCCAAGTGATGGGCATACCAGCCGGCTTATCAAGTTTTGTTGAGACCCTACTTATTGCATTACTTCCCATGGCACAAATTATCCATTTTGGTCCTTGTGTTTGCCTTGGTCAGGGGTGATCAATGCTTGCATTCAGTAAGTGTATTCAATACTAATCCCATTGACTAGTGCTGCATAGCTACGCAATCAGTCGAAGCAGTTGGCCTTCAAGTAATCTGTTGATTGTAATTTGGGTCACGCCACCGGGTAAATACTGCATTTATTGATTGAACTGGTTAGTACTGACTGGGCAACATGGTTTAAGATAACCTAGTATACACCCGGCTCAAACTTTGCACACCAACTGATCAGGCCCCCCCCACAAAATTCATGACATTCTACCACATTTCTCAATCTGTTTTCGGATAAATGTGACCACGCTGGTGAAGGCTTTGTTATCCATTTAAATCTGGCTACAGACACGACTATCGTGGTGTTGACTCTGGGCAAACATTTGTGAATATCATAAAAGGCCAGGCCAGTCTTATGTTGCTAAGCCTGGTGTAAACAGGGCTTAGGTGAGCCAAGAACTGGCGTCTGGGTTGCTCCAACACATAAATTAGCCACATGCGGTGATTTCACATTGCGGTTGGAGGATTACAAGTATAAGGGGGAACATGCTTATTACCCCCATGATTAGAACCTAGTAACTCAGTGAGGTCATCATAATGTATAGACATCTGAGTGATAATTATCTTCTGATCCCTCGTTTGTTACCAAGTGCAGGCCAGTAGACTGGCATGGCAGCATAATTTCATTCCGATCTTCTTCTATGAAATTCATACCTCATTACAACAGGATTGAGTTCACCTGAGAGCCGAGGAAACCCATGGCAGCGTTAATGAGCTGGAGAGTGAAATGAACTACCAACTTCAACCAACGAGTGGTATCTTGGCAGGCCATTCTACCCACTTCAGTGGTTGCAATCCCATTTATTTGGTCATTGGTCATCAGCGGGACTCTGGGAAGCTAAGGTCACTGACTTACCTCTGAGTAGAGGAGGATGGTTCTGGGGATTGTGACCATCCTGCAGCGGCAGCACCGCGCCAGGAAGGAGAGGCGAATGAAGGGAGATGAGCATGTGGAGGAGAAGCAGCGGATACCTCACTCAGACGACGGACCTTCGCATCACTGCCAGATTCTGTGGTCTCAGTAGAGCTCGTATCCTAAAAAGCAATAACAGGCGTCTGCATTATAGCGAATAATCCTCCTAACCAACACAGTGTTTTTTAAGCTTTCTTTGTGGAAAAAAAAGGGAAAATACTGGCAGCGTGATGACCTCAGTTGCAATCTGAGCAGAGTTCTAGTCAAGCTGTGTTACTCAATAACGAGGGCGATTTGATTGTGCGGTCGCTGAGCTTGATATCAATATCAATGTTAGACAACCCCTCCTCCCAGTGCCCTGAGCCGCGGCAAACTACCCTGAATATGTTGAATTACGCTGATAGACGCCGCACACCCCCGAGCTGCCAGCCCAATGCTGCTCTCAGCTGCCCTGAGCCGCGTGCGAAAGGACAGTCAAGAAATCATAAGACAACTATGTCATTATTAAGGACAGGTGCCAGACACACCCCCTATTACTGGATGATTAGTGGATAATCCCACCTTGATGGATATAAGTCCAGATCTCGTTAAATAAATCGCTACCAGATAAAGATCATTTAAGAGGTCTGGCTGGGTGACCGGTGGAAAAAAATAGAGTCTGGTGAGCCACATATTGCCCTTCTATTTCATTTCAGTCCACCATTCGTCACTGATTTGCCAAGAAACAAAAATGAGCAAAAAATATTAAGTAGTAGCATCCTGTTTTTAAAGGCAGATGATCTTGGTTATTGCCTGCTTGTGTCTCCAGACAACACAAAGCCGACAAATGGGTTTGTTTTATGCATATGATTACCTATTGACAATCTGGTCTCAGTAATAGTAATATCTAACCAGAATTCATTATCGAAATGCAAATTTTTAGAGTTTTATACGCAGGTGGTCAGTATCTAGACTGTAGGATCATTTTTATTATAGCTAACAGAGGAAACTCGAGTGCTCATTAATAAACGAGAGGGTAGTCAATGAGGCGGGTCAGACCTAGGTCAGTAGTGTCTAGCTGGTAGAAACGGCAGCTCGTCAGGGTAATGTTGAGAGGCCCGCGTGACCCTTCAGCTTAGTGCTGAGAGGTTTTTAAATGTCTGGTGTCAGTCGGTTTTAGACCGGCGTTAAACTAAGCAGACCACCTCATAAAGCTACCTTCTCTTTGAGATATGCAAGGACCAACAGAAAGTCTCCTAAAGATGCACCCTGGGAAACACTGAATCAAGGATTCAGTAAGTTAATTTCTGCACCACCCCTGATAACCATGAGCAACCGCGCTGAATGGAAACTCCCAAGAAAATTGAGGGCAGTTGACCTAATCCTAATAACACGAGAATCCAGCTACATGAGAAGGGAGAACTGGCCCATTCATTTACAGTCTTGGAGTGATCTTGACCCTTGGTACAAGACTGAACAGAGAGTGCTGGAAGCATGGGGGTCAGTCAACCAAAGCCTTCACCCACCGAGAGTCTGGCAGGAAGGTGCGGTGATCTTGACCCTCGCCTACTGGTTGAAATCTCCTTCGTCTGACAGTGGTGATTCGAAGCCACGTTAACAATCTGAAGTGAGTGAGCATTGATGGGAGGAGCTCACACTCATAGCAGGAGCCCACCCTGACTAGGATTGCGAAAACAGTGTTCAACCAATGACCTATCCTACTATATTAAGGTTTGAGTTAAAAACAAATCGGAGTGAGATGTTTACTGAAGGTTTTTTTCTGAGTGGAAACTCATACTTATTCGGGGTTTGTTATTTTTGGAGCTAGGATTAAGGTTATGAACTCATACGGGGCTCTCAGTCGTGACTGGGATTCGAACCCAGGTTTCAAGCTGACCACCCTACCACTGACCTTGCCCGTTACCCCAGAGCTGTGTTGACAGGTTTTAACTGAAATGGGAATCTGGGAGATCCCCAAAGCCGAAAGAAGAAGGATGCACGAAATGATAACAGATGAGAGTTCATCAGGTCAATGGCCGCAGCTGTGTACCCTTGTTCAGTGCATATCATGTTCGTATTAGCAAGGAATCAGTCCAATAGCCTCCAGTCACTCAACTAATTGAAGTAGACTGACCAATATATTAGGCCTCGTTGAGCAAACAATACACTCAATAAGGTTTGGGTACGGGAACAATTGTAAGCATTGGATAGCTAAACCAATGGATCATACTCCGGGCTACACAAACATGTTTCAAAGCGGTTCTACGCCATATGGTAGATTCGCACAAGCAGTCAGGAGAACGGCCGAAAAAATAGACGTCAATGTGTCTCGCTGACCGAGGAATAGCCGCTAGCTAGGTCAATAGTCGACAGTACCCGATGTTGTCGTCAGCACACCTAACAACAAAATCCACTCACAACCAGGCACTGGTCAGTTGACTCTACATTCTACAACCAAGTACTACCGCGATAACTAGCCTGGGAAGAATTGCGTTAATCTTTCTTATTGAGGTTAGCCAAAATACCACAACACTAACCAGACTGAGGGCAGGACATAGCCGGTGGCGTCGCCAGTCGTGGACAAACAAAACCCAGCGATAAGTTCATCCATTGACTGGAAGCTTGAGTCTAGGCGCGATGCACTCTACATTAATATAGGTGCGCTGAGCCGTCTGCTACTACAAGGCCACTAGGCATACCTACTCATAACTACTAGCCCATCATTAGATGATAGTCAAGGTCTTGCCTAGTGCCTATTCACAAAAATAATACGCATAGGCTATAGTATTATATAACGGCCAACCCGCTGGGGATTTCAAACGCAGTGGTTGTTAAGCATGATTACCTAATCATCTCATGCCAGGCTAGACTCTCTAAAGACTATTACGTCAACTTATCAACTAGCGCAGTCAGGCTGTATAATTAACAAACCCCATAAACTATGATAACAGGGCAGTTAAATTCATACATCAAACTAACCTATTCATAAAGTAAGACAATGGGATGAGTTCATTGCCAGATCACTGAGGTATGACATCATTGATTATCTAGCGACCATCAGACTACTGAATACAAGGCCCACTCTGATTTTGGGGAAAATTTAACCAACTCTTCTCCCGCTTTTAGGGACTCTGTATGGGGGGAGGGTGTCAAACAGTTACGGTGAATCATGCGTGGTAGGCTCCAAAACAACTGGCCCATGATTTTCAGCTGATGACCTGCGTATTGGGCAGTGACTGGCTACCAGCGTATGCATATTCTCATGTCAGGCCCTGGCTGTACAGACTGTGGGGAAATTCAATCAAACTTATTTCTGGATTTATACCAGCTACATATTGAGCAGTAGATGGCTACTACTGAACACATATTTTCAGATTGCGCTCTCGCTGTGGCTGCACGGGGTAATTTGGGGGAAATTGAATCAAATCTTTTCCTGGGTTTGATACACAGCCGCAGTCGATATTGGCGGGAGATCGGTAGTAAGTAACACTAGTATGATAGTGGTATGGCATGACACCGTTCCATCAATACCGCGCTTTGAATTACTACACATAATCAATGAAAGTTAATTTCAGTATTACTCACGCTGCGTTTTCGTGGTGATGTCGACAGGGTCACTTCGGCAAAGCGATTGATGATGTCATGAAACGCAATCTCTAATCGACCAATCTCGGCAGGATCCGTTAGATCATCACTATCCACCATCAAATAATTCCTCCATTTGTTTCGTTCGAATCCCCAATGACAAATATGATTTCCACTCTCCTGGTTATAATGTGAATGTCCGACAAAGCCGCGAGGCGAATATACCCCACCGCAGTCCACACATTCGATGCATTTAGAGTCGTCCGATTTGTATAAGTCTGATTTAAGATAACCTTGACCCTCGCCGAAGCATTCGTGACAGACCGGGATACAAGCCTCATTGATTGGTCGTCTTATTCGATCTTCCCTGCTGTCTGTACCAACTGATTTATGAAGCAAGGCACCGCAGAGTCGCTCAGCGTCAGTCATAGTAATCAGTCCGCAGCTGGGAGCCGTCAGTGGCAGTATTCGAGACCTCTTGAACATTTGGAGCTGCTCAGGGTTGCATCGCGAACAGTAGATGTGCGAGTCATCACAGACTTGATTGATGACAGTAAGACTGAAATCCTTGAGCACAGTATTGAGTATCTGAGGTAGACACAGTCTTTTCTCGCCTCCAATATTAAAACAAGCGATTTTCTCTCCCTCCAAAGTAGCAACAGATTGTTCATATTGTGCGTCTGCCTGCATCAGCAGGGGGACTGACATGGTTTCTGCTACAGCATTAGACTGAGTATGTGGAGTTTTAAAATCAAACGGCAATGATCTCATCTCTTTACCTTGCAAGCCTTCAGCAAACCTTTTGTTCAGAGCCATGTGTGTCGACAGTCCAAGGCCATCGGCTAGTGGAAAACGAGCACCTGCCGCATACTTTGCCATCTCCATACTCCATTGAGCTGGTCCACCGAGAGCGTTCATAGCAAACATTTGATAAGTTTGTAACACCTGGTTCAGCTGCTTGTTAGGAGCTCCTGGTGTTGGTCCGTTCATGATCCTAGCGGTTTTTTACGCGATCCCCTTCACCAGAGAGTACCTCGCAGCATCGCAACTGTCTACTACTATGACTACTCTACGTAGCAGCCGTCTCGACGTCGGTGAAGTTCAGACTGGCTGTCCAGGTGCATTCTGATTGGCCAATAAAAAGACCGCCGTTCTTACTGTCTAGACGTACGCCCTCCCCAATAACATTATGGCCGCAGTGTTTCCGGGCTATTGACTTATTTTAATAGATTTACTCGCCTCTGATGCCCAAAAGTGGAAGCAATAAAGGTCATAAAACTGTAGAGTAAGAAAAATGACACGAACAAGGTGTATCTGTTCATATTTCCTATGTAAAGCACACCCTCCCTTTGACGAGAAGACAACTACGACTTACCTCTCTAGAGACAAATAAGCAAATAGCTAAATGGTTATGTAAAACTGTTTAAATAGTTTCGCAAAGGATATTGGGCGAGGTATTTAGCATTTTCATGCTGTTTCTATTAACTTGGTGGTACTTTCTTACTCTGTATCCTCTCCAAGTAGCCTTTGCCAAAACAAAAATATTTTGCTCAATATCAGCGTGGACTACTTTCATCCCACTAGATTTCAAGTGTTCTGGATGACTCCATTTTCTGTTTTGCCCCGATGTCGCCAAAATTAATATAGTCAATCGGGTCATTTTCAAAACTTCCTGAATCGACAGTCTGTACGAGCCCCTCAATTATGACTTTCCACAAAATCGATGCCCGGGTTAAAAATTAGTCACATATTCTGCGGATCAAAAACCAATAAATCGGAAAGTTTTTCTCACTTCAAGTTAACAGCAGGTACGTCATTAAAATCTACAGACATCTGTGAAAAATAACATTGGTGTCAAGAGATATCATTGTGCACCACATTAGAACAAATACAGCACGCCCACCCAAATAAAGTAGTATACTGTCAGCGTGTAGCTCAAGTCAAATGCCTGTCAGGCAGTGTAGGAAATGTATTGGTAAATAAGCCCATTTCAACCACCTCTGGCAACACCTTCTCTCTTTATGATGAGACAGAAGTCTGTAGCTGTGTACTGTGACCTGCGTATTCGCAGTAGAAATCACAGTGTTAGTAACAGTGTAAGTCATAGTATAAGTAAGAAGTGTGGTTTCAATGCAAGTCAGCAATGCAAGAAGCGGTGTAAATTGCATGTATTCAGTGTTGCAGACCACACATATTAGATAAGTTCATTTTCCACAAATAAGGAGAAATTTTGAATGCCGAGACAGGAATTATAAGAACAAGTCTCGGCCTGTCTGGACTCCTATGTATATACGCCTGCGTTTACCAGCTGAAGACACGACTATGGCTGCATGCACTGCATACTTGCAAAGGAAACCTTGTTTACTCTAACTAGGTATTTTGTAGGGTAAATATCGAACTTGTTTTTTAGTACAATGGCAAACAGTATAGCAAACAAATCAGTCCAGCACACAGTAAACTCTACATAGTTCAAAGACGAGGTCACCAAAGCGATAAACACACAGATCTGCTGTTGGCGAATGTCCTTCAGAATGGCAAGTCTGTACACCTGTGTGCTGTTTTGAATTGAAACTTTTATTGACTGCTGTTCTGAGGTTAGGATTTTATAGTGATAGCTGATTGAAGTCTCCTTTTCACTTACCACTGCTGGCTGCTGCTGAGAACTTTTTTAATTGTTCTTCTCAGGCACTTGGCCATGCAGTGGCATCAGTCCAATGAAATATGTCACGGGCTAAAAAACCCACGGGACTGAGGGTTATGCAAGACTATGCAAGACACTAAAGCATACACACTGTGGTATTTAACATGACTATAGGACTTGAGCCCCAGGTCCTCTGATGTTGAGCCGAGCGCTCTAGGCATTGATCTATCCCAAAAGTGAATGGTTCCGATGATGACAGCGTCTACCTCTCATTTCATATTATTGTCAGCGATTGGACCATTTAATTCTCAGACGTATCCCTTGTAGTCATCCTATATACCGCGCCCGCCACCGTGCCGACAAAGGTCACTGGCCCCTGGGCCCGCTATTGAATTTCAGGACGTAGACAAAACAAAATAATGCAAAGACAAACTATTGGGTTAGTCAGTCTATAGTGGCTAAAAGCATCTGTATTGTACGCAATATTGACTTTCCTTTTCAATTGTGTTTGCTTTTCGTCTAGGAGTCGATTTTTGAAAAACATGCCAGCCAGACACAATCCCCTTATTTGGTGTCATTCACTAAAGACAAATGGGCACTTTTTAACTGATCGGATATTTTGTGTTGATTTATGATTGAATTCTATTGCTGCATCGACCCGTATCGGTCGGTGATTACAATCCACCATGCTGGTATCGAAAAATGCAAGCCGATTGTGATGGTTCATTTACTTTAATAGGACGAATCCGGGGTCTATTAAAGGTCTAATGGAACAAATATCTTCCGCTATAGGTGGATTCCATGTGTGGCCAATCTGATAACAAAGCAAGTCACAGATACGATGGCTCACTTTTTATCCAGTTGGAAACACGCCAGTATACAGAGTTATTTATGCAGAGCGCTATTAAAACTCGGTCAGCTGGTCCAGTGGTCAGTTACTGCGCCCTCAATCCAGGAAACCCTGCAGCCAGTCTGGCAGGTAAATTCTATCTGTGGGACCCAGTGCTAATGCAGTGACGAATGGTCCAGTGACTCCACTAGCGCAGAAATGGTTGTGACCCACAAACGCCCTTCTGTCTGCTCATCAATACTGCCGCGGAGTTACAGATATCATGGTCCTCATTTCATGTCCATGCGGTTGGTGAAAAGTCAGTATAAACAGATATTTATGCTTGCAGCTAATAAAACTCGGTCAGATCATCCAGACGATTACAATGGATGCTGGAAAACCCTGCTGTCGGTTTGCAGAATGCAGCCACTTAGTCGTCTCTATGAGGTTAACTTAGACGGCTCAATGAGGTTACGTAAAGCATTCAGAGTAAAAAACTCGGTTAATGAACTCAATGAACAGCTGTGGGTTAGCTTCCGATACGGTTAATTATAGACATGCTGGGTGCATTGAGGTTCAGTAGCCAAGCCCAGCAGCAGCTTTAGTAAACCAATAATAAGTTGAGTCATTTGGATTATGAATAACAACTTAGTTCTTGGCCCAATACTTGCACTGTGTTTTACAAATATTAGCCGGGCTAATGGCTCAGAGGGTCTTTTATATATTGATCGGGTCACAATGGCCCTGCAGGCTAGTAACGTATGTACGACTGAGGTACTATAACAAAGTGCGTAACATTCAGAGTTATCGTTCAACTAACATTAACAAAATAACTCCATGACGCTTTAATCGCCTTATAGATAATTCTGGGCTAAATTATGGGCACCTCGATTCAAAGAAAATTTAGTATTTTTTGTTGGAATCTAAAATGATAATGCGGGAATGTTCTGTGTACCCGTATAATACAGACATGATACAGACATGATACAGGTATGATACAGGTATGATACAGGTATGATACAGGTATGATGCAAATAATACAAATAGGTGTTGTACAGGTATGTTACAGGAACAAAGCGAGGGATGGATACGGTTACAGGTACAGGTATACGATGCCGATATCTTTATTATACTTGCATTATATGTGTATAACATAGGCAAGTCACACAGGTATAATGCAAGTCTAATAATGTTATATAAAGATATAGTACAGGGAAAATACAGGTGTGGCACAGGTATAGTACAGATACAATACAGGTATAATATAGATGTCTCCAGACTGCATAGTACAGGAATAATGAAGGTAGTGCATGCGGGTGTAATATCTGCAAAGTAAAGCCAGACACTAGTCCCAGACAGCACAGGTGTACAGATCCAGGCACCCACAGCCTTTATCAATCCTGGGCTTATCATCTTCCACCAGCAAGTGTTGCCAAAGACCCAACTTATATCGTTTAGGCACAAATAATTCGGTGGCTTATGTTATTCAATGGGACAGCGGGATGGCGGG
>Ga0224501_10001819_pt1 | contig 16634 bp, 14 predicted proteins | sample SF_Oct11_sed_USG_4_FD_169105 | JGI IMG/M metagenome (GOLD analysis project Ga0224501, IMG submission 169105) | Sediment microbial communities from San Francisco Bay, California, United States - SF_Oct11_sed_USGS_8_1 | ecosystem: Environmental > Aquatic > Marine > Sediment | place: USA... | reverse complement strand
GCTACCGTTACCAAGACGAGAACTAGAATTAAATCGCCCTCAAATCCAGACGCGGGAACAACGTTCGCGCCGTCTATTGGTATATAAAACATAATGAAAACAAACAACGAAAATGCAAGTACAGGGGTTAACGTAAACAGAAATCTACTCGTCTGCCTCGGAGTTATATCCTCCTTCATCAGCAACTTTATGTAGTCAGCAAGAGGTTGAAGAATACCCATAGGCCCAGTATAAGTGGGACCCATCCTGTTCTGCATCCGAGCAGCAACTTTCCGCTCAAACCAGTCGCAAAACAACGCAAACGCTGAAAGAAACGCAAAACCAGGGAAAACCAATACCCTAAACATGAAAGTTAAATCAACGCCCATTCTACTCACCTTTCAAGTCCTTCATTTCCTCTAGACGCCACGACCAACTGCGATTGTTATTTACATCGAGAAATGCCACGCGGTCCGTGCAGGAGAAGCACGGATCTAAGCTTATGAGTGCTGCAGGTATATCGGCTACGTAGCCATCCTTGACTATTTTATGGAATGATATGATGTTGGCCAATGTTGGGCTTCTAACCTTAACTCTATAAGGGTATATGGTACCAGTGCTTTTGACATAGTGTACGAGTTCTCCTCTTGGTGCTTCAACACGGCTCACAGCCTCGCCTTTCGGTTGTTTTCTAGGCACTTTTACTCGGTATGGTCCGCTTGGTAAATGTTCTACAGCATAACGTATTATGTTGATGCTTTCAACAGTTTCTTCAACTCGGACCATCAGTCTCGCCCACGAGTCGCACTCCTTGTAAGTTATCACGTTAAAGGGAACCTCGTCATACGCTGCATAGGCATCGTCCTTTCGCAAGTCCATTTTTATTCCCGAACCTCTTAAAACAGGTCCTGCAACGCACAGTTTGAGAGCATCAGATTTCTTCAGCATCCCCACTCCCTCAGTTCTAAGCCTCATCGTCGGGTCTTCTTTGAACACGGCTTTGTAAAAACGCATTCTTTCTTCGAGTCTCCCCAAGATCTTTTGAATCTTTTCGTTCAATTCTGGTTTCAAATCACGCCTTACACCACCAATCGTGTTGAAGGCAGGTATTACCCTATTTCCTGTGACCATTTCCATGAGATCTAATGTAGGCTCACGGTCACGGAACACATATTGAAACAGAGATTCGTATCCAAGTACGAGACCTGCTGTGCCCAACAATAATAAATGGCTGTGAATTCTGTTCAGTTCAACCACTATTGTACGCAGGTATTTCGCTCTCGGTGGAATTTCAATTTCACCGATGGATTCAACGGCTTGGCAGAAACAGGTTGTGTGCGAAACGTTGCATATACCACAGATTCTTTCAATCAAATGCACATCTTGAAGAAACGTGAGGCTTTCGGCTCCTTTTTCTATGCCTCTATGGACGTATCCTAGCCGAGGTTCAACATCTACAACGACTTCTCCGTCGACTTTAAACAAAAATCTCTCGGGTTCAAGCAACGCTGGGTGTTGAGGCCCTACAACGACATTTATGGTGGATGTTGTTTCGTCAAGCCCTTGGTCATTTATTTTTGAGGGTTCGCTGTAAACGCCATGAAGATTCTTCTTAACGTCTTGTGGGCTCCAATCTTTTCTGAGAGGATAAGAACCCTCCGGCCAGTCTTCCGACAAAAGTAGCCTTTTCAAATTGGGGTGCCCTTCAAACACAACCCCTAGAAGGTCGAAAACTTCTCGTTCATATAGTCTCGCGCCGGGAATCAAGTCGGTTATCGTTTCAATTTGAGGCTTTTCTCTAGACACACGGCTCTTGATGGTTATTACTGCTCCATGACATCGCATGTGATAGTCTAGCTCTATTTCGTCTCCCAAGTCTATGCCAGTGATTGTTGAGATCCCAGATCGCTTGAACCGCTCCAAAAGCAACGATACCGCGTCTCTGTGAAAGCCACGCTTCACGAGGATAAAAGCTCTTCTCGGTCTAGGCGTTACAATCTCAAGAATATTGTCTCCTAACTTTTCTTTCAGTATGTCCACAGCTGTTTGTTCAACTGCTACCATGATTCAAGCCTTCACTGCCTTCATCTTCTTTAGCAGTTTTATGACCCCATAGAGTATCGCTTCAGGCCTTGGCGGACACCCTGGAACATACACGTCAACTGGAATAAACTTGTCAACGCCTCCAAGTGCACCGTAACATTGCATGTTTGCATACATGCCGGAACAAGCACAGGCGCCGACAGCTATAACGAATTTAGGAGAAGGCATTTGTTCATAGATGACCTTGAGTCTTGAAGCAATCTGCCTCGTTACAGGTCCTGTTACGATAAGCGCGTCAGCCTGTCTAGGTGAAGGTTTAAGCAAAACGCCGAAGCGTTCGATGTCGTATCTCGGCGTCAAAAGAACCAAGAATTCTATGTCGCACGCGTTGCATCCCCCGGTGTTGAAGTGTAGTATCCACGGTGATTTTAGCCTCGCCCATTTCGTCAAGCTCACGTGCGCCATGGCTAGTCGCCTCCCAAAAGTAGAAGAAGCGCTGTCAAAATCGTCAATAAATATACTAGCAACGGGTATGGACTTGTAGTGCCCAGAGCTAGAGATGCAAACGCCATCAATAACACTGACGAATCAACGATAACGAAGTATATCAGATACTTGTACAGAGTGATCGTAATTCTCAACCTTTGAAAAGGCAGCCTCTCTCCACAAGCATACATAGAAAGCTTGTCTCTAGTTTTAGGCGGCTTAGGTGCTTTCCAACTGCTTATTAAATATATAATCGAGGACACGGTTAAGACAGTTATGAACGCAACAACGGATTCGAATGTCGTTTCACACGCCTTCTGACTACATGAATCTTTCCCTCTACACCATATAAAAGGAAGATTTAAAGCTAACGAATTTTCCTTCCTTCAACTCTTTTTGCACTAAAAATGGTCTTCAAAATCGGGGATGGCAGCCCTATCACCAAAGTCATTTGAGTCAAGACAGATCCGAGGGAGTCCCCTAACTCTATGTCTGCGTGACCTACCGCACAAGAGATGATTGAGTTAACGATCTCTGGCAAATCTGTACCTATGGACACTAGTACAAGACCGATCAGAAGCGGAGAAATCCTCGATGCTGAAGCCCTCGCCAACCTCACCAAACAAAGGGAATGGCGCAGCCTATTTCAAGAATGAGAGGAAAATCAAGTTGCGGTTGCACATATTTGATTTGATCAAAAGTTGCTAGTACATATAAAAAACTGCCTAGACCGATCGAAACAGAATTCTAGTTCATACCATAGACTTTCTGGTCTGGTTGTTCAAAACCAATGCTCCAAAAAATTACAGGGGGTCTGATAAGAGAAAGAATAACTGTACTGGTCTATTCATTCGAACGTCGTCAGCGCACACTAAGGTATCCAGTTTTTCTCCGATTCGCTCTTTTCAAACTTTCTAAGAATCGCCTCTTTAGCTATTTCATAAGCTATCTTATAGTCAAATATTCCCTTCGGTTCTTCAACAGCCCTTTCAATTAGTCTGACTTCGATCTTGTTTTTGAGCTTCCCTATAGCTAACGCACCAATTCCTAAGATGTTTGGTATGATTTCTTCGCCTTCGATCTTTGATTTCAATCCTTCGACCCCTAAGGGAGGAATAGCGTTGACATCGGCCACTATTCTACAGTTCTTCCCATGCTTTCGCAGTGTTTCCAACGAGAGAAGCTGAATTCCAGCAGCTCCAGCTGAGAGAACTATTTCTGCATTCTCCACGGCTTCCCCAATTTCTTCAGAAGTTTTTGCTTCAACACCCTTGATCCGCGTGCTTTCAATTTCTTCGTTTATTCTCGTCGCCACTGATGAGGCTCTTTCAAGAGAACGTGAGGTGACAATCACGTTTGCTTTTTCCGACGCATAAAGCCTTGCAGCAGTTTGCCCAACTGGTCCAGTTCCAGCCATCACTGTGACCCTTTTATTATCCAAGTTCCCAAGTCCCTTCTTAAGCGAAAGCTCCAAGGTTTTTGCAACCGCAGCAGTGGCCGTTGTGTAGGCGCCTCTAGGATCCACTATTATCGCGAGTTCGAAAGGTGGGAACATGCATTTCGTAATTTTCTTCAGGATATCATTTACGCGTTTGAAGTCACGTCCGTTTATGAAAATCTTCGTGTGCTTTGCACCTTTCGGGCCCCTAGGAAACATCATGTCATAGACAATTCTTTCAGCGTCCTCAACTGTAACGTCTTCATATTTCAATATCGCAGAATCTGGGAAAATGTCTATAGTTGATAACATATCGAAGGGGCTTGCGTGCTTATCAGTGGCTAAGAAGATGAACACTTTCTTAAATTGATGTTTTGACAAGCTCGCACTTCTCCAGTTGTTAGTATTAATTAAACGTTTAAGAATTATCATCCATTCTACGAGTCTTCGATGTTTAAAGCATTGGCCAATTATCTATACGAAGTGCCAGTGGTAATGACGTGATTTGAGGAGGGTTGTTGAGAAAGGTGCAAATTGATGCGAGTTGTTTATGCATACTTTGATGTTGACAAATTCAGTGTTCTAGGAGAGAGAAATGCAGCTATAGGGGCTGCTGGCAAAAAGGGTCTTAGAAGCGGAAGAGGAAAAAATTAACCTATTCGGCTATGTTTTAGAGGTGAAACAAACAGCAATCGCCCGATTAGCTTGCTTCAGCGACTGAACTAGTAATGGCACAAACAGACGAGGAATCCAAGTAGCCCTAACCCAGGACATAACTATCTGAAATCTGAAAATACAAGAGCAGCCGATCTGATCAGACCAAAGGAAGAAGACTTATTCCCATAGATTCAAGTGTGTGCGCATCCATATGTGAATGCTTGCTTGCCAGATTCAAGGATAAAAGCCCGAAAATTGAACTGAACGGCTCAGACAGTGAAGCAAGGCTACCACTTTTGAGAGTTTGACGTTGGTCTCCACATGCCAATGCTGGATAAACCTTATATGTCGAATGGCGGAAGGAACGTCTAAAAACCAGTGAATCAATGGAGATGTAACAAGTGAATGATGAGATTGCGAATCCCGCACCACTTGGACTGATGGGATTTGGAATAACCACAGTGTTGCTAAACCTGAGCAACGCCGGCCTACTTGATAGCTCATGTTTTGGGATGATATTCTCTATGGGAATTTTCTATGGAGGAATGGCGCAGATTTTTGCTGGGATGTGGGAAATGAAGAAGGGCAACACGTTTGGTGCCACCGCCTTTAGTTCTTTCGGTCTATTCTGGATTTCACTCGTCGCTATCAAAGTTTTCCCGGTTTTAGGATGGGCAGATACGCCGTCAGCGAACGTTATAGCGGTATATTTAGCGATGTGGGGCATCTTTACAGCACTTATGACCATGTCTACGTTCAAGGCAAGCAGAGCATTACAGGTTGTGTTTATAACATTGACTATACTGTTTTTCCTGTTGGCCATAGGGGACGCAACAGGCATCACTGAAATAACTACTGTTGCGGGTTATGAAGGAATTTTCTGTGGATCAAGCGCAGTTTATCTGGCAACAGCCGAAGTAGTGAATGAAACCTACGGAAGGGCAGTCCTCCCCACCTAGAAATGGGGCAGACGTAATTAAGTTATTTTTCAGCCTAATAAAACAAAATTTATATTGTGGAACCCTTTTCATTAAGGAAATCCAAATCATACTGGTGAGAGGTTTGACAGAAAGCACGTCTATAGCCGTTTTATTGAAGGAAAAGAGAATCTTCAATCCGCCCAAAGAATTTGTTGAACAGACGAATGTCAAAAAATGGATGGACAAGCAAGGAATCAAGGATTACAACGAGTTGATTGAAAAAGCAAAAGACCTGGAATGGTTCTGGAGTGAAACATCGAAGGATGTAGTGGAATGGTATACTCCACACAAAAAGGTCTTGGAATGGAACGAGCCATACGCTAAGTGGTTCGTAGGCGCCAAATATAACATCGTACATGACGCAGTAGATAAGCACGAAAAAACTCACAGAAAAAACAAAGTAGCCTACATTTTTGAAGGAGAACCCGGGGACGTCAGAAAACTAACTTATCATGATTTATACGTTGAGGTCAACAAGCTTGCTAACGCCTTGAAAGAGTTGGGAATCAAAAAAGGTGATCGTGTTGGTATTTATCTACCCATGATCCCAGAACTGCCAATCGCGATGTTAGCATGCGCAAAGATTGGAGCAATTCACAGCGTTATTTTTTCAGGTTTTAGCTCCGGCGGCTTACAGAAGAGAATAGCAGACGCTGAAGCCAAAGCACTGATTACCTGTGACGGCTTATACAGACGTGGGAAAACTGTTCCATTAAAAGAACAAGCAGATGCAGCAGTTGAGGAAACACCTTCCATAAAAAACGTGATCGTCTATAAACGTACTGGGCAAGAAATCCCATGGGAAAAAGGAAGAGATCACTGGTGGCATGCTTTAACTGAAAGACAGCCAGCTACATGTGAGACTGAAAAGCTGGATGCTGAAGATATATTGTATATTTTGTATACTTCTGGCACAACCGGAGAACCAAAAGGAGTAATTAGTGTTCACGGTGGTTACGCTGTTGGAACAGCGCTTACATTGAAATGGGTTTTTGACATGAAGGATGAAGACATTTGGTGGTGCGCTGCAGACATAGGATGGGTCACCGGCCACAGTTACATCGTCTATGCACCATTGATTTTGGGAGCTACGTCGATAATTTACGAAGGAGCCCCAGACTATCCAGAACCAGACCGATGGTGGAAGATCATTGAAAAATATGGCGTAAACATCCTTTACACATCTCCCACAGCCATCCGAATGCACGTGAGGTTCGGAGAAAAATGGGCAAACAAACACGATCTAAATTCTCTGAGACTGTTAGGAACTGTTGGAGAAACGATTAACCCTGAGGCCTGGATGTGGTACTATACACATGTAGGTAGAAAACGCTGTCAAATAATGGATACTTGGTGGCAAACAGAAACAGGTTCTTTCATTATATCACCGTTACCAATCACTCCACTCAAGCCGGGATCAGCCACAAAGGCTCTGCCAGGTTTCACTGCGGGCATATACAACGAAAGTGGCAAACAGATTAAACAAGGAGGCGGCGACTTGTACCTACTCACACCATGGCCAGCGATGCTAAGAGGTCTCTACAAGGCTCCAGAGAGATACGTAGAAACATACTGGAGCAGATTGCCGCACATGTACCTCACCGGCGACAAAGCAAGAACAGATGAAAATGGCTACTTCTGGATTCAAGGAAGAGCAGACGACATTCTCAAAGTCGCTGGGCACAGAATAGGAAACTACGAAATCGAATCAGCTTTGGTCAGCCACGAAAAAGTAGCCGAAGCAGTGGTAATTGGAAAGCCACATGAAATAAAGGGCGAATCAATAATTGCTTTTGTGGTATTAAGAGAAGGAAAAAATCCTGATGACACGTTGAGGAACGAGTTGAGGGATCATGTGGCTAAAGAAATGGGAAAACTAGCCAGACCCGATGAAGTGTGGTTTGTCAAGGATGTACCAAAGACCAGAAGCGGAAAAATAATGAGGAGAGTGGTAAGAGCTAAAGTGCTTGGAGAGCCTCTGGGAGACATTTCAACGCTTAGAAACCCAGAGGCAATAGACGGAATAGCCCTTGCCACTTAGTACAAGGCCGGTCTAAGACCTTTCAACTTAATATCGTTCTTCACATACATTGTTTCAAAAACCTATAGGTAAAGCACAAAAGGACTAAAGCCCGAAGAAGTATCTTTCTATGGCAACTAGGTGATAGTATGGAACAAATCTTAACCATGGACGACCTAAACTTCAAAGACAAGGTAGCCTTAGTTAGAGTAGACTTTAACTCTCCGATAGACCCTGACAAAAAGAAGATTCTGGAAGATACAAGAATCCGAGTTCATGGCGAGACTACAATAAAAGAGCTTTCTCAAAAAGGTGCTAAAGTTGTAATACTTGCTCATCAAGGGAGACCAGGAGAACCCGACTTTATCCCACTGAAGCAACATGCAAAAGCTCTAAACAGAATCCTTGCCAAACCAGTAAAATACGTAAACGATCTATTTGGAGAAAAAGCGCAAGATGCTATTAAAGCTTTGAAAAGCGGCGAAATTCTCGTCCTAGAAAATGTTCGAACATTCCCTAACGAACGGAAGAAAGGCTCTCCTGAAGAACATGCAAAATCCGAGTTTGTGAAGAAACTTGCGCCACTTCTAGACGTATTTGTCAACGACGCCTTTGCCGCCGCTCACAGAGCTCACGTGTCCATAGTAGGATTTACGGCAGTGCTTCCCAGTGTCGCTGGTCGCGTCATGGAGAGAGAACTTAAGGCATTGGGCAAGGCGGTTGAAAAACCTGAAAAGCCTTGTATCTACATCCTTGGAGGAGCTAAAGCTGATGATGCTTTGAAAATATCGCGGTATGTGTTAGACAACAACACTGCGGATCACGTATTAACAGGAGGTGTTGTAGGTCACTTATTCTTAGCGGCAAAAGGCGTAGATTTGGGTAAACCAAACATGGAGTTCTTAGAAAAGAATGGGCTTATGATTTTCATACCCGGTATAAAGGAGTTAATGGAAAAATACTCGGAGAGAATAAAAGTTCCCGTTGACCTTGCCGTAGAAGTCAACAAAAAACGAAAGAGAATTCCAGTTGAACAACTCCCAACGAAGCATCATATATGTGACATAGGAGCCGAAACCATAAAGAAATATATTGGAACCATAAACGATGCGAGATCAATAGTTATCAGTGGACCCATGGGGGTTTTTGAGAACCCAGAATTTATGGCTGGTACTAAGGGAGTTCTGGAAGCAGTAGCCGCCTCAAAAGCTTTTTCGCTGATTGGTGGAGGACACACCGTTGCTGCTGTAGAACAGCTTGGGTTAAGAGAGAAGATGAGCTACGTGAGTACTGCAGGGGGCGCTCTAATAGAATTCCTTATGGGCGAGGAATTGCCAGGAGTTGCAGCACTCAAAGCAGCAGCCGTGCGCATGAAATGTCAAAGTTGAGAGAGTTTCTTCATGAAAAAATGAGATAACGTCTCTTTATTCGAGTCAAAGCGTGCGCCTACGTTATATGCTTGGCTAGGCATTCTCCAAGTTCATAATCGAAAAATTACTCGATGTTACTTCTTGCTCAAGCCTAAGGATAGAATCTTCGGATAGTTCGTGGGAAGGGAATAGTGTCCATTATGTTTTCTAGGTCAAGCATCCACGCGAGCAGTCGTTCGACGCCTAGTCCAAAACCCGTATGCGGAACCGTTCCATACTTTCTCAGGTCGATATACCACTCGTAGTCTTCTTGTCTCAAGCCAAACTCTTCTAGTCGTTTGAGCAGTTCTTTTTTGTCGTCCTCTCGAGCTCCGCCTGTGGATAGTTCACCTATGTTTGGGACTATCAAATCTACGGACATGACCATTTCCGGATTTTCTCTATACGTCTTACAATAAAATGCCTTTATCTTCTTTGGGTAAGCATACACAAAGAGAGGCCCAAACTCTTCTGCCAGAGCCTTCTCTTCGTTAAACCCAAAGTCTTCTCCCCACTTGATCTTGAAGCTTTTTTTGCGAAGCCTCTCTACGGCCTCACCGTAAGTGATTCTGCTGAACGGAGGCTTTACCTTCGCCAATTTCCCTGCGTCCACTTTCAAGGCCTTAAGCTCTTTTCTACACTGTCTTGCAACATTCTGGCACACGTGACTAACGAGATCCTCCTCTAGGCACATCAAATCATCCATCGTTGAGAAAGCCTCTTCCGCTTCGACGTGCCAATACTCTGCGAGATGCCTTATCGTTCGACTTTTCTCCGCCCTGAAGGAAGGTGCAACGCAGTAAACTTTCTCCAACGACTGGATTAATGCCTCCAGATGCAACTGAGCACTCTGGGTGAGATATAACTCTCTATCAAAATATTTCAACCCAAAAAGTGTGGCGCCGCCCTCGCACGCACTTGATATGAACATGGGTGGCGAAACTTCTGTGAAACCTTTTTTTCTGAAGAACTCATGTACAAACCTCAGCGTCTCGCTCCTCACCTTCATGATAGTATTCATCCGTCGACTTCGTAGCCATAAATGCCGAACATTGCGTCGGAATTCTTCGCTTTGATCCTTCGTTATCGGGAATGTTTCAGCCAACCCAATTATCTTCAATTGATCTACAGAAACCTCAAAGCCTCCATGGGCCCGCTCATCTTTTTTCACAGTTCCACTCAACGTGACGGAAGATTCGATCGTAACCCTTTTCGCGTCAGCCCATGCTGAACTGTCTTTCTTAACAGTGCACTGAACGATATCTGTGGCGTCGCGTATGATGAAGAAAACAATGTCTTTGCTTTCGCGTTTTCGATGAACCCATCCTCTAACACGGATGTGTTTGCCTTCGCAACGGCCATCCAAGATATCTTCAATTGGCGTAAAAGACATCGTTCACCATCTTTCACTCTTACTTTCCATTATCCCAACCTAAATATTTACTTATGATTTTTCCGCCTTGAAATTAGCATCCACGCGAAACATATGGCAATCCGCGTTTTTCCTCAGCTGTTCCCACTCGTAGTCAGCGGTTGTGGCAAACCAGCCTTTGACTAGCTTTTCCACTTTCTCTTCTCTCCTCATTTATAAACGCCTTTGCAAGGATTTTCATTTCCTAGAAACGAAGCAATTATCCTTTATGTAGAATCTCCATGGTTTGTCCACGCCGACCTTTATTCCAATTCTTTTTGCAGACACAACCTCAAATTTCTCCTTCACCTCTAGCTCACAGATGAACAGTTCTTTGCTTCTCGTCAAGTCTAAGCCGTTCTCCTTGTTTGTTATATTCATGGCCTTCGTCAGCTTAGCTGGACCGTTTGTCAAATTAAGCACGTTTTCAGTTTCTCTGTTCTTCTGCATGGTCTCTATTCCACTTACGGGCTCTAAGGCCCTGATCAAAACCGCCCCAGGAACATTTTCTCTCTCGGTTACGACATTGAAACAGTAATGCATTCCATAGGTGAAGTAAACGTACGCGAACCCGCCCTTCCTAAACATCAGTCGATTTCTGGGCGTCATTCCTCTACATGCGTGACTGCCTGGATCATCACTGCCCCGGTAGGCTTCAACCTCAACAATCTTTCCCACAAGCTGACTGTTATTGGTGTGTCTTACAAGCTGTCTTCCCAGCAGCTTTTCTGCGACTGTAAGCGTTTCGCGTGTATAGAATCTCCTAGGCAAAGGTTTCATCTCGATTCGCCACCAGATGAAAAGGTTAATGTCTCGTGAGTCTGTGTATCGTTTTTGTTCCTATGTTTTCCGAGCTTTTATTCTCCATTTAACTCCTTCAAGCGTGTCTTCAAATGTTATGCCTAATTCTCGCAACTTTTTTCTGATCTCGTCTGAAGTCTCATAATCCTCCTTGTCTCTGAATTTTTGTCTTAGCTCGATTAGGAAGTTAATTAAATCTGTAACTATTTTTTCATCGATTTTTTCTTTCCTTTTGGGAATTATCTGGAAGAAGTCACCAAGCTTAACTATGGTTTCTTTTGCAGTTTCCAAATCTTCTTTTGAGTAATCATTCTCATCTATCTTCTTGTTAACCAAAGAAATTAGTTGCCAGAACGCAGCGAGAGCATGGGGAGTGTTAATATCGTCTTCCATGTGCTCTATGAATTGTTTCTCCAATCCTTGAATATCTTTCACAAAAGTAGGTTTTTTCTCCGGCGGTTTCGCCGAGTTTTCTTCGATCAACTCTAGCACGTTTGAAATCTTTTCCAAATTCTTTTCGGCATCTTCTAGGTCCTTTATGCTGTAATCAAGAGGTTTCCGATAGTTTGCGGAAGCCATCCACAGCCTCAGCGCCTCTGGTGAATGCTCTTCTAACACGTCTAAGAGTTTGATGTAGTTGCCTCTAGATTTACTCATCGGCTCTCCATCTATTGTCAGTAGACCTGTGTGAACCCAGTATCGGACATACGGTTTTATTCCGGTAGTTCCTTCAGCCTGAGCAATCTCTGCCTCATGATGCGGGAAAGCGAGGTCAATAGCACCTCCATGAATATCGTATTGAGCGCCGAAGTATTTCATTGCAATCGCCGTATCCTCAATGTGCCAGCCTGGATAGCCTAAGCCCCAAGGTGAAGGCCACTTGAGCACGTGTGCTTCTGGAGCTTTGATCCAGAGTGCGAAGTCTCTTGGATCTTTCTTGTCAGGATGGACTCCAACTCTGGCTCCTGCCGTCAACTCTTTTGGGACTCTCTTGGATAGTTTGCCATAATCTTTGAATTTGGAAACGTCGAAGTAGACTGAGCCGTTGGCTTCGTAGGCATAACCGTTCTTCAACAAGGCCTTAACCTGTTCTATTATCTCGATCATGTGGCCTGTTGCTCGGGCTAGTATGTTCGGCCGTTCTAGCTTCAGTTCATCTGCGGCCTCTAAGTGCTTCCTCATATAGAAGTCAACAACTTCCATCGGATCTTTTTTTTCTTCTATGGCTTTCCTGATTACTCTATCTTCTCCAGTATCCTCCCTTAGATGGCCAACATCAGTAATGTTTTGAATATAGTAGACTTTGAATCCGAGGAATTTCAGGACTCTTATCAGTGCGTCGTAGAATGCGTAGGTTCTTCCGTGGCCTAGGTGCATGTAGTCGTAGTCTGTCATTCCGCAGACGAAAATCTTCACTTTACCTTTTTTTAAAGGCTTGAAGATTTCTTTTTTCCCGCTCATCGTATTGGTAAGTTTTAGCACCATTGGCATTTCACGCTTCTGCTAGGGAATCTAGGGGGCATAATCCTTCTGGTTCAAACCCGTCCTCTACTTTCTTCATTTTTACATTGCAAAATATAGATATTCCCATACATGCGCATATCTAAATCAAGTTCGTAGCCTTTTTAGATCATCTATCATTCCTTTAATAATATTAAACCCACCCTGCCAAAACTTCTCTGAACGTATGTCCACACCTACTTCATTAAGTACCTTTTCTGGACTTTCAGAACCCCCGTATGAAAGTAGCTTTATGTATTTTAGTTTGAACGATTCTCCTTCTTCCTTGAACTTGTTATAGAGCCCTAGCGTAACCAAATTGCCAAAACTGTACGCCCAACAATAGAATGGGTACCTGTAAATATGAGGTATAGCTATCCATTCCCACTTGAATTCCTTTGGCACTTGGACGGCATTACCAAATTGCTCTTTCAAACCTGAAAAATATAAATCCGCCAATTTGTCCACTGTGGCACCTTTATCAACAGCGCTATGAGCATCCTTCTCAAACATCGTAAAGTAGGCCTGTCGCGATATAGTCGCATATAGCTCACTCAAAATCAACACAATTAAATCTTGTTTAACTTGAGGATCCTTCTCTTCTTCCATCAGCTTCTCTGAAAGAAGCAGTTCCCCGAAAATGGATGCTATTTCTGCAAGAGGTGTATGTGAATGATATGTTAGCTGTGAGTGACGTGATGCCAACATTGTATGGAGAGAATGCCCTATTTCATGCCCAATTGACATGACATGGCTAGTACTACCAGCGTAGTTTACGAAGACATAAGGTACAATTCTTGGCGCAATACTCATACAATAAGCTCCAGACAATTTACCTTTTCGTATCTCAGAATCTATATGGCCTTGCTCAAAGACTCTTCTGGCTAATTCTCCAAGCTTTGGATGAAACGAATTATAAGCATCAAGAACCATGTTGACAGCATCTGAATATTGAATCTTTTTTTCAGATTTTTGCAGTGGGGCATAAATGTGATATCTACTCATGTGTTTCATTTTCAAAAGTCTTGCTTTCAAAGAAAAGAACATCTGGAAAACGCTGGAATTTTTTCTGCACGTTGACAAAAGTGTGTCAACTGCTTCATTCGGCACATCGTTTGCCATATTGAATACTGATATAGGAGATGGATAATGTCGTGTCTTAATAAATTCATTTCTCCAGTCTCTTACTAATGCTTTGTAAATTTCTCCCAAAACGTCCCTACGAGGGATAAATTCTTTGTAAAGCGCCTTATACGCAGCTTCTCTTTGCTTTGCATCCGGCCCGAATACCAATCTTACGATTTCACCGTATGCGAATTTTTTGGTCTTTCCTCTTTCATCTTTAAGTGTTTTACCATCAACCCATATTGTGTATCCAAAAGCGTTCGTGATCTGTTCGTATAGTTGGATCATTGCCAAACGACCAGTAGTGTCTTTGGTTTTAATCGCCTGCTCTACTGCTTCGTCCAGAACGTAGGGCTTCAGTTTCCTTAATTTCTTTATGTAATAAATATAATCTTCGTTGATGTTCGCCATCAAACGATTAGCTGTTTTGTCGTCGAGTTTTGTCAACCAAAGATTGAAGAAAACGGTTCTGTTTGATACATCTGCATCGAGTTCATCCATTCTGCTTTTGAAAGCCCTTGCCTCCTGAGAGGTCGTGTCTTGAGAAAAATACATGTATGCATAACATTCACAACGAGCATTATTCTTTTGGATTGTTTCGTACAATTTTAAAGCCTTGAGTAGATCGTCTGTAGAAATTTTGGGAGAAAGCTTCTGTTTCAGGTGTTCAAACTGTTTTAAGTCGCTTTTGAGTTTTTCCAATTCAGTGTCAAACTCTGGCCCAGAATGTGACGGAAGTACATCCTTCAGATTCCAAAGTTTTTGTTGAAATTTGATTTTGTCCACCTCATTGAATTGGCGAATACAGATATAATTTGCTGTTTCTATATAAACATAGAAGTAACTTTTATTACGTTGGTGGAGCCGAGGAGGGGATTTGAACCCCTATTAAATGGCTCTGCAGGCCATCACATCACCGGACTCTGTCACCTCGGCTCATAAACCGCGTAATATTGTAAAATCTCTTTAAGATAAACAATTCTCTTAATCACACAAATACGAAGATTAACAAACTGCCACAATGATTATCGACTTATGCTTTGAACCACTTGAAGATTAAGTATCGTATATGCTCTTTTTCCAAGTCAGGTATAGCCATAATAAAACGTTTCCTCACGGTTGTAGCAAGTCTTCCAGCTTTCACAATATCAGTTGCCGTAACCTCGTCTTTTGCTTTCTTCACTGAAATCATGTAAGGCGCATGGTCGACACCGGGTCCTTGCTTGTATACGGCGAAGTCGCACCCGTATTTGATGCCTGGCGTGACGAAGAGTCCTCGGTCGCGCATGTCTCGATACACTGCGTACTTCAGGTCGAACTCTTCATAGAGTGTTTTGGCTCTCGCCCGCAGTTTCTTGAAGGTGACCTTGGCTCCTTTCGGTCCTTCAGAAACTGTGATCATCCCCTTTTCCATTAGATAGACTCCTTCCATAAGGTCGAGAATCAGAGGAACATCAAAATCCATATTTTTGGGCTTGGGAATGCCTATGGGCTTGCCGTAAAAGCCACGACGGTAGAGTTCAGATCCCTTCTCCGGGGTCCACACCACCAAAAAGTTTTCAATAAACTCCGTTTCGATTTTCTCAGACATTCCAGTTCCGTTCCAGTTTCTTTTAGATGGTGAAGGACAAAATGCGAGCAACATCAGAAGCGTCTTCAGCCTTGTCCGCTGCGTCTTCCAGAAGCTGGGTTACATCTCTCATAAGAATTAGCACAGGAATTTCAATTTGGCTGTTGACGATTTCTAACTCAAGCTCTCGATAAAGATCGTCGACGACATGTTCAGCAGTCTCAACTTCCCTAGCTTTCTCAAGGGTCTTCGTCGAACCGTAGCTCAGTGTCATGGCGGTTTCCCGAAGCTTTGAGATGGTTTCAAATACTCCATCCGAAAGCTTCATCAACCCCTTTTTGACCTTTTGAGGAACCTTCCACCCTCTCTCCATGATCTCCAGTAGTCGAAACGCAATGCCCTCAGAAAAGTCTGCGATTTCACTTGTCAGGTTGGTGAAGCGGAGAAAGTCTTCTCGACTCATCAGAATGGCCCCTATTTCGGCAAGTTCTCGTGAAACCATACGTCTTGCTCCGTCTACCTCCTCTCTCGACTTTTTGATCTCGGCAAATAAGATTCGAGCCGACTTTTTGTCTTCCTTTACAAAGGAGTCAACCATAAGTGAAACCTTACGAGAGACTTCCGTTACTTTCCTTAAATGATCTCGGCAAACGTTGAGAGCTCTTCGTTTCACTCGTTCTTCTGTTTCCACCGGGAAAACCACTGCTTCCGCCTCTCGAAAGTTTCCATCAACACTCGACATATGATATGCGAAAGCCTTAAAAAATGTAGCGAAAGAACAGAGTTCTAATCTTTGATCAGTTGCCCCAAATCTCTGAATTCCACTTTATAACGGAAAAAAGCGTAGAGCAGTCTAGGAAGCCCCTTAATCTCGCTTCTAACCTGTTTCCATGTGTCGCGGTCACGTATAGTCACCGTGTCATCCTTCAACGTCTGATAATCAATGGTTATTCCTAGAGGGGTGCCTACCTCATCGGCTCTTGCATATCGTCTTCCAATGGAACCTGATTCATCATACTCCACGTTAAAACCTTCATCGATCAGTATCTCATACACTTGCTTTGCCCTTTCAGGCAAACCATCCTTGCTCACCAATGGAAAAACACCCATCTCTATGGGCGCGAGTTCTCGTGGAAAACTTAACACCACTCGATCTTCCTTCATTTTGTAAGCGTATTCCAAAGCGATGTAGACCATTCGATCCGATCCAAAGCT
>Ga0224501_10001818_pt1 | contig 16641 bp, 15 predicted proteins | sample SF_Oct11_sed_USG_4_FD_169105 | JGI IMG/M metagenome (GOLD analysis project Ga0224501, IMG submission 169105) | Sediment microbial communities from San Francisco Bay, California, United States - SF_Oct11_sed_USGS_8_1 | ecosystem: Environmental > Aquatic > Marine > Sediment | place: USA... | reverse complement strand
GTTTTGCAAGAAACATAGTGATGTAGTGGACGTGCATAACCGTTGCTCCTGCTTCTAGTGTTGTGAAGCTGTACTCAGAACTTTCGGAAGAGTTGTTGCTAGGGTCTGTGCTCTTGACGACGTAATAGTAAGTCGTGTTTTCTGTCAGGTCGGTGAGTCCGATGCTGTGCGACGTTACGTAAGCTGAGTCGTATTTGTTATCCGTGTAATTCCCTGGTGACGTGCCATACTTGACCAAGCTGTCCGCGATTTCATCCGTGTCCCAAGTGATGGTTGCTGAATTTTTCTTTATGTTTGAGGAGGCGACATTCTCGATGACTGGTGGCGTTGTATCCGGTGCAGCGGTGGTGAATGTGTAATACGATCCGTTATTGTCGTCGACTGCAGTGTTTGAACTCGGGTCCGTCGATTGCACCTCATAATAATACGTTGTAGATGCGGAAAGCTCCGTGAGCGTTATTGAGTGGCTCGTGACCATGGTCGCATCTGATTCCGTGCTCCCCAGAGCCGGAGAAGTTCCGTAATTGACCACACTATCACTGAGTTCATCCGTGTCCCAAGTGATGGTCGCTGAATCGTACGTTATGTTTGAGGAGGCGACATTCTCTATGACGGGTGGCGTTGTATCCGGTCCCGTGGTGGTGAATGTGTAGTACGACCCGTTGTTGTTGTCGACTGTAGCGTTTCCAGCACAGTCCGTCGATTTCACCTCATAGTAATAGATTGTAGATGCCGAAAGTCCCGTGAGCGTTATCGAGTGGCTTATGACCTTTATCACATCAGATTCCGTGCTCCCCAGAGCCGTTGTGGTTCCATAGTTGACCACGCTGTCACTGACTTCATCCGTGTCCCAAGTGATGGTCGCTGAATCGTACGTTATGTTTGAGGAGGCGACATTCTCTATGACGGGTGCCGTGGTATCGTCCTCTAGAGGTGGAAATACCGTTCTCAAGGTGAAATCTACCCAGAAAACTCCCATGTTGTTGGGGATTGCGTCGTCCAGTGCGTCCCCGATATCCTTCGGCGGATTAGCTAGTTTACTCCACCATTTCTCGTCGGCCGGGTACCCGAATTGGAACAATACGTCGTTGGGGTAAAATGTAGAAGCCCATGTTGCGAACTCAGAGACCATTGCACCGAGATTCCTCAGTTTTTGGCTGTCGTCGACGAAAACTATATCCCCTCTGTAGTTCGGCGGCATCCAATCCCAAGTAAAGTGCTTGAGGAACAACGTGAAATTCTCGTTGTGTAACTTTACCCTGGCTTCCCAGTTTTCCGCTTCCTCATCAGTCACTGGTTGACCCCAGTTTTGTTGCGAAGTATATCTGTACCACTCCACATCCACGCCGAAGCCTAGCACACACGGGTGGCTACCATACCTGTCCAACACGAGGTCGATCAGAGTACACATGTCCGCAAACGCTGGCTCGACCTGCAGCCACACCTTTATCCCGTGGGTGTCGAAATAGGCGAGGTAGTTCTCGTGGCGGTCCACGTCATCGAATGCTATATTCTCGTATGAACCATTTGGCGATGGGAATTCTAAGTAACATGTCACGCCAGTCTCCGGGTAGGTTCCAACTATCCAGATTCCAGCCCCCGTGGAGCCGGGCCAATAACTCGCCATGGTCATCATGTCCCTTTCCCACTCTTCTTTAACCGGGAGTGGGCTTATGCCGTAGCTGGACTGCCTGCACCCGGCGTATTTGATGGTTCCGGCGTAACCAGGCTCCGCCTTCGAAGTACCGGTGAAACCAACGCTCAACAGTGCCCCAACAAGTAATAAGCAAACGGTGATGCCAACATGCTTTTTATACATCGAGTGTTTTTTCATTTTTTTCATCCTCCTTATGCTGGTTTAAAAACTCCGCAAGTGAGGTTATCCATCCTACCTTGCGTCATCGCATATCTAATAAAGTTTTTAATCTATAAAAAAATTGCGGAATCTGTCTTTATCAGCCATTTTACGCTCGGTTTTAGGCCGAGCTGGCGAGTTGGTCTAAAATTTGTTTCTACCTATCTTTTCTGAAGAAATTGTGCAAAGTTATAAAACTGGAAGAAGTGGTTCCTCAGCTCTAAGTTCTTGACGCCTCGCATGGAGCGAATCTTCGCTATCTCCGAATGGTAGCGCTCGATTTTGTTGTTGCTCAACAGGACGGCTAGGGTAAAAACCGCTCGCGCATTTGCTGCTCTTCTGCAGAAAACTTTTTAAGAATTGATCAAGAATAAAAGAATGATTCTATGGATTTTGCTTTACAAGTGAGATTAGTGATCGGTAAGCCCGCGAACCACTGGCTTTCTGAGGAACCAGTAAAAGATGGTTATTGGGGGTTTGTCAGGTGCAAAGAGGATTATGAAAGGGAAAAATCTGCGGTTTGCCGGCAAATTGAGGGTCTAATCTCAGATTTGAAAAAAGAGGGGATAGGAATCGATTTTTTACCAGAAATAGAAATTCAGAATTTAGACGATGTATTAAAAAAATTTGATGAACTGAAAAACACAGCTGTAAACATAATCCTGGGAATCTCTCCTCTAGAGTGGTGCCGTCCTGAGATGTGCAGTAAATTGATAAACGCGATAACCGCTGCTTCTAAATACACTATCCTATTCGATAAGTTTGGGCCAGATATTTATGCAGGAACTCTATTTACACCTCCCGCTTATCAATTTCTCAAACGACATCATCTTGTGGATAGAGTCTTCCAAGTAGAAGGAGATGAGAAGAAGCTAAAAACAATCTTAAGAAGCATATACGCCTTGGAAAAAATTTCTTCGGCGAGGCTTGTCTGCGTTGGGCCAATAAACGCAGAACTGGGGGGATGGCCCACTCTTAAGAAAAGTATTGAGATGTTTGGCCATGATACGCGATTTTACACTTACGATGAATTTATAAAAGATTTTATGGAATTTTATGAAGATAAAAATAAACAAGGAGAAGCGAGAAAAATAATTGAAGATTTTGTATCTAAGAGTACAAAGGTAGTCGAACCTACGGAAGAGAAACTTTTTCGTGCTGGGATCTATTATTTAGTTTTAAAGAAATATATCAGAGAAAATGAAGCTGATTGGATCACCGTAAATTGCCTAAGCGAATTGGTAGAAAAAACCAAAGCTACCCCTTGCATGGCTTTTTCTATTTTTAATGATTCAGGAATCGTAGCAACCTGCGAGGCAGATCCTGCAGCTATGAGTTTGCAATACCTTATGCGATATATTTCAGGAAAACCCGCGTTCTTTCAGGACCCAACGGTGAATGAAAAAGATGGAACGCTAATTTTAGCTCATTGTACTTCACCCACCAGACTTCTTGGGTTCGATAAACCAAACTTTCCTTATCAGGTGAGGACACATCATGAGTCAAATTATGGAGCTACCCCAAAGCCAACCTTCAAGGAGGGGGAGGTAACGGTGGCGGGGTTTTCTTTTGATCTGGATAAGATGCTTATTGTAAAAGGAAAAGTGGTTGGAACCCCTGATTTAAGGATTTGCCGTTCTCAGGTAGAAGTAAAGGTAAATAATGCTTCACAGATTCTGGAAAACTGGCAGGGTTTTCACTGGATTTTGGTTTACGGGGATTACATTGAAGAATTGAAGACTATTTGTAAGATGAAAGGAATAACACCGTTGATTTATGAGTAATCAATTGTTGCGCATTTCCCAATGGCTCGTGGGTTACTGGCGTAGGTTCAGCGGTTTGACGAAGACGGCGGCAACATCCTAATTTCCATTGCAGCATTCTAAAATTAAAAAAATAAAAAAAAGAGGTGCAAAATTTAATTTGCACCCTTCTTTTCAGTATAACAGCGCTCTCCAACCTGCTCCCCATAGATCAATGTTGGTCTCGTCTACCACGACTAATGGCATGGTTACATCAACCGGGCCAAAATTAAACTGAACGGCCATAACTGCTTCATATAGGGCAATAGCTCCAACGCTGGAGTGCGAGTCAGTTACACCAGCGATGACTAATCCAGTTTCTATCCCTCGAGCATCCGCGTCACCGTGCGGCCACGACCAGATGGGCAACTCTCCTGGTGCCATTCCAAGGGCTTCCTCCGCTAGAACACTTGCAATTGAAGTGCAGCCTCCACAAGGAACAAGTATGTCAGTTTCGGGGTGTGCCACAAGGTATGCCGTTATAAGCTCTTGTGCCGTCTCCACGCTGTAAGTAGCCTCTATCTCGTGCAAGGAGAAATCTACATCCTTGGTGTAACCCTTCTCCGCGAGACCATCTAAGAATCCCCGTTTACAATCCTCCGACCAGGTTGCTCCTGGGCCCTCGTTTGGGAAGAATATGTTGCCGCCCGCAGGAACTCCGTAATCTCCTACAAGCAGACCCCTCAGGTAGCCGGTATCATAGCATAAGCCTCCCCCTGTTACGGAGCTTGTGATGAAAGCTTGTCTTGCGTTGCCCACTGCTCCTTCTGGATCGTCACAATCGTAAGCTATCACAACAATTCCCGCATCCCTTGCTTCCTGAATTGGGTCATCAAGCGCATTTGCATCTGCTATTGATATAACTATCGCATCAACGCCGCGAGCAATTTCTTCCCTTACCATGTCAACCTGTAAGACTATGTCCTCTACAGAATACCTGTAAACCACCTCAACATTCCTGAGACGCTCTGCCAGTGCTTCCGCACCATTATGGTATGCTATCCAACACGCATCTGCAGGATTGCCGTGACATACAAAGGCTACTTTTATCGTATCAAGGGGAGTCGGAATTTGGCCTTGTAGATCAACTATCGTAGCTTCTAAGTCATCTATCTCAGCTTCCAAGTCGCTTATTTGTTCCTCTAGTTCAGCTACCTCTGGTGGCTCTGGCGTCGGCATAACAAAGTAAACTATGGCTCCTGCAACAACTGCTGCCACTATTGCAACAATCAACACTACAGCGGCCCCTTGGCCACTTTTTCCGTCCATTAATCAATCCCTCCTTTATTTTTTACGAATTATCCTCTGTTTCACGTTATTTAAAGATTGCGAACGTATTAGTCTTATCTGGAGAAAAAAGAACTATATCAATCCTATATATCTTCAATTTGAAGTAAAAACCGCATCTTTAAATTCCCTCAACTTATAAAAATCGTACGGACAAAACACGGATGGTGAAAGATATGCAGAAGTATCAGATAAGGTTGGGAACGCAGAACTGGCAGATATATCCCACTATGAAACAAGGAATCTATTTCGATGGGCGGCGTCAGCAGATGCCCCGCGATTCGTATCTATAGGGGAATTTACTTGATTACCTTAACCCAAGTTAAACCTATCTTAAGCAAAATCTTGGGCTACCGATCATTTAGTGTATTTATAATTCTGGTCGGATTGGTCGTAGCATTTTGGATAATCACACCCGGCCATATGTTTATCTCAGGTCCTGTTATTAACCTTTTTCTAGAAATGTACACGCCCATGATAGCCATCGTTACAGTGGCTATGGCGTTACTCTTAATTTCCGGTGAATTTGACCTCTCAGTAGGTTCGACTTACGCACTTACCGCTTTAGTCACGGCCATCTTGTACACAAATTATGGTGTAAATCCAGCCATAGCAATACTCGCTGGTTTAGCCCTTGGTGGTTTTTTGGGTTTTATAAATGGGATAATTGTGACTAAATTGAGAGTATCTTCACTTATAGTAACATTGGGAACGATGTGGGCTTTTCGAGGGATAGCACTTCTTCTTACCCTAGGGTATGAGACACCTTATTATCCCGCAGAGACATCCCCAATTTTCGTAAACTTCTTCTGTGGCAGAATTGGGGCCTTCCCTATCCCTGTTCAGTTCTTATGGCTAATAGTGGTTGCTATACTTCTATGGATATTGCTTGAGCATACCAAGTTTGGCAATTGGATATTCGCTACTGGAAGCAACAAGGAGTCAGCGCGGATGATGGGGATAAACACGGATAGGGTAAAGATAATTTGTTTTATAATGGTGGGGTTTTTGGCAGCATTTGCGGGGATCATAACAGCGACCCGGATTCATATAGCAGCCCCTTGGACTGCACAAACGATGAACCTTGAGGCGATCGCCGGAGCGGTTGTAGGGGGGACCTTGCTCTCGGGAGGTGTTGGATCTATTTTAGGTGCTGTGTTGGGAGCGCTGAGTATTCGGGTTCTGTACATAGGGCTTACTATGATGGGCCTCTCTCCGTATTATTTCATGATAGCGACTGGTATACTACTAATTATGGCTGTGGCTTTTAACATAATAGTAAGGCGACGAGTGTTGCGTAGATTATAGCCTAAAAAGTTACTTTCAAGGCCTAAATGAAAGAATTAAAATTTCCATCACAAAGTTTAAAAACGCTCCACAAATATCAAAAATGATGTGCATGGAAACCTCCATCGGAAAGCTGGTTTCGGAAATGTTGTCCAGCGAGAAGCAAGGGGGGTTGCCTCACGCGATGCTGGATGTGCTTAGAGTCCTCGTGATCAACAAAGGAGTGAGTTGGAGGTCTGAGCTCATTCAAGACCTTGCGTTATTAAATGCATTCAGGGGGGAACCTGAAGCAGTCGATGAAGGAGAGCTGGACGAGGCGCTTAGGGAGCTGAGGAAGAAAGAACTGGTGGGAGTCGAGGAGCGTGTTAAAGGCACGATGGGTGCGCAAGGCAGCATCAAGGATAAGTTTACCTCCCTTGCGGATTACGTGGCAATCCGAAGTGCCTTATCAAAGGATAAAACGTTAACATCTTACATATACAAACGGAGCGCGACAAAAAGCTTTGATGGTGGTAATTGATGGGATTGAAACCCTTGAGAAACCTTCCTAGATTTTGGAAGAGAAAAAAGGAGAAAGCAGCCAAAGTAGAGAAGCCCGAAATTGAGAAAGTGCCCGAGCGGGAGTTCCCAGAAATAAGCACGGCGGAACAAAAGAAGTACATCGGCAAGCACGTTGCAATCGTGGACGGGAAAATCGTTACCTCTGCGGGTGCGGCAAAGAAGACGCTCGAAACGGCGAAGCAAGAGCACTCGGGCAAGGAGATAGGTCTTAGATACGTCGCGAACGAGAAGTTACTCATCAAATGTAAGTGTCTCGAGAAAAGCTAAGGGTAACAAAAATCGAATTCGGAGTAGCGCGTTGCCAGCCTTAATTATTCAACCTGCCTATCAAACGATAATCGAGAATCCCTAATGTTTGCTAAGACTTTGTAAACAACTCCTCGTATTTCGCTTGAACCGCATCGGCATAAAATTTCTTGACACCTTCTTCCGTCTTTGGATGTTTGAGCATTTCTCGGATTACCTCGAAAGGTACGGTTGCAATGTCGCATCCAGTTTCAGCCACTTCTCTAACCTGTTGGGGGTTCCTCATGCTGGCAGCAATCACCTTCGTTTTTATGTTATATTTTCTGAAGATGTTAACGATTTTCCTCACCAAATCTACCCCACTGGTTATTCCCTTATCCTCTCCAACGCCAATTGCTTTCTTTATCTTTTCGTCTAAGTAGAGCGAAGAAATTTCCTCTGCAGTCGGATTTTTCAAGTACTCGCCCAGTTTCGCCTTGGAAATTTCCCCCATCAGCTCGAAGTCGAAGTAATCGTTCTTTTTGAAATCAATTCCTAGATTTTTCCTTATGTAATCATCTACCCTCCCAGCAAATGGACTCACATACGTGGCCCCCGCTTTCGCCGCCAAAAGCGCTTGCTCAGGGGTCATCACCAAAGTCGCATTTATAGGGATTCCTTTTCTGCTCAATTCATTTATCGCCTTCAAACCTTCATAATCAGTCGCTTCTTGTCCAGTATACGTGTTAATTGGTATCTTTATCAGGACGTTTCCAGCAATTGGATTAAATCTCCTGTATAGAATCTGAGCTTCCTCAACCATCTCGCTTGCTTTTTGGCTTAACACTTCCAAACTTACAGATCTTCCTTTCCCCGCTGCTTTGCATATTTCTCCGACGTAGGCTTCTAAATCCACTTTCCCCTTCACTTCTCTTTCTTCCTCGACTGCCTTTCTAATCAGGCTGGGGTTAGTCGTCACTCCGTCGACTATGCCCCATGAAATGGCCTCCTTGATTTCGCTCAATTTAGCCGTGTCGACAAATATTTTCATCACATCACCTAGATTTTTTTCTTTTTAAATCTTGTTGAAGATGGATAATGATCGTAGGTTAGCGTAGACTGTCTTTGAGCTTTTGGATAGATAATTTTGGCTCTCTACCGTAAATAGCGAAGCCTATTGTAAGAACGTTTGCTCCAGCCTTCACAGCCAGCGGTGCTGTTTTTTCGTTTATGCCTCCGTCCACTCCAATATCGATGTTTAATCCGCGCGCTTCGACCATTTGCCTAGCTTCCTGAACCTTTGGCATTACAGCCGGGATGAATTCCTGACCTCCAAAGCCAGGATTCACCGTCATAATCAGGATGAGATCAATATCATCTAGCACATATTCAATTACATTCAACGGAGTCGCAGGATTCAATGCCACCCCTACTTTTACTCCCAAGTTCTTGATATCCCGGACAGTATGCTGCAAATGATCACACGCTTCAGCATGAACAGATACAATATCGCTACCGACCTCGGCAAACTTTTCAATAAAATTGTACGGCTTCTCGATCATGAGATGAGCATTAAAAGGTAACTTTGTTTTATCCCTTAGCGACTGAATCACCGCTGGCCCGAAGGTGATATTCGGCACGAAGTGACCATCCATGATGTCCCAGTGGATGAAGTCAACTCCCTCTTTCTCAGCATTTTTAACTTCTTCCCCTAGCCTGCTGAAGTCAGCGGAGAGTAACGAGGCCGCTATTTTTAACATTATCTAGCCCCTTCTTTTCATTACCTCTTTAACCTTCTTTAAGATATCAGAGGAAGTCAGACCATACTTGGCAAACAGTTCCTTCCAAGGTCCTGATTCGCCGAAGCTATTTCTAATGCCCACCCGTGCCATAGGTACGGGGGTGTTCTCCACGAGCACCTCCGCCACTGCCCCGCCCAACCCTCCTAAGATGTTGTGTTCCTCGGCCGTGACTATCGCGCCACTTTTTCTTGCCGCCCTCAAAATCGCCTCTTGGTCAAGGGGTTTAATGGTGTGGACATTAATCACGCCGGCATCTATGCCTTCCTTCGCCAAATCGGACGCTGCAACTAGTGCCTCGACCACCATTAGGCCCGTGGCCACGATTGTCACATCCTCACCCTCCTTTAGAGTTACGCTTTTGCCCAAATGAAAAGTCAAATCGGTGCCAGCGTATCGATAACCCTCTTCATAAATCAAGGGTGTTTTGGGGCGGCTCAACCTCATGAAAACCGGTCCTTCGTATTCGGCTATCGCTTTGGTCGCAACTCTGGTTTCGACAGCATCTGCTGGAACTACGACTGTCACGTTAGGTAACGAGCGCATAACGGCTATGTCCTCGATGCAGAAGTGAGATACTCCATCTTCCCCTACGCTTATCCCCCCGTGAGTCACCACGAGCTTCACGTTGAGCTTGGGGTAGGCAGCAGATTGCTTGAATTGATTCAACCCTTTTTCCGTGCCGAATACCGAGAAGGTACTTGCGAAAGCTGTCTTTCCCGCGGAGGCAAACCCAGCAGCCATCGAGATCAAGTTTGCCTCAGCTACCCCCACATCGAAGAATCGCTCTGGAAATTCTTCAGCGAACTTGGAGGTTTTAGTCGAGGGTGAGAGGTCCGCGTCCAAGACCACCACATTTTTGTTGGTCCGCCCAAGTTCGACTAAAGCCTCCCCATATGCATTTCGGGTTGCTTCCAAACGCTCACTCATGTAATTCCTCCAAAGCTTGAGCTAGTTCCGATTCGGTCAAGGGGATCCCGTGATATTCGGAGTGCCCCTCGGCGAAAGATTTTTCGATGAATGAAACACCTTTGCCTTTGTTCGTGTGAGCGATGATCACAGTAGGCTTGTCTTTTATCCTTTCCGCTTCGTCGAGCGAGTCGAGGATTTGCTTCATCTGGTGGCCATCGATCTCGATTACGTGCCAACCGAATGCCCGCCATTTATCGGCTACAGGTCTGAGCGACATGATCTTATCGGTGCACCCGCTCAACTGGTGAGAGTTGAGATCCACTATCGCGGTCAAGTTGTCTATCCGGTAGTGTGATGCCGACATCGCCGCTTCCCAAACTTGCCCTTCATCGAGTTCTCCATCGCCGAGCAAGACGTACACTCGATACGATTTCCCGTCTAACCTAGCCGCTAAGGCCATTCCTTCGCCTATGGATAATCCTTGGCCGAGAGTTCCAGTAGATGTTTCTATACCCGGTGTTCTTCTCATGTCAGGATGCCCTTGAAGGATGCTTCCGATTTTCCTCAGCGCCCACAGCTCTTCTCTTGAGAAATACCCTGCCTTTGCCAATGCTGCATAAATTACCGGACAAGCATGACCCTTAGACAATATGAACCGACCCCTATCTTCCCAATCTGGATTTTTGGGGTCATGCCTAAGGTGATGAAAATATAAAGCCGCCACGATGTCGGCGGCGGAAAGGGATCCGCCTATATGCCCTGAACAAGCCTTCGTCGTCATGATGAGAGAATCACTCCTAAGGGAAAGAGCTATTGCATCTAGCTTCTTTATCAAGTCTTCATCATGCGGCGCTGTTTTTCCGCCGAACGGTGCCATTTTTTAAACCCCTAGTAAATTAGTTAGTCGAAATTAAACTTTTTCTATTCCTCTCATTTTCGAATAGCCTCGGCAATGACTGGCGCGACCGAGGCAACGCTCACCTGAGTCTCAATCGTATCCGTGGCTATAACCTTTGTCACGCCCGCGGCGGTGAGTTTTTTCAGCGCATTGCCAACGAGTACAGCATGCGTACAGGCCGCATAAATTCTGCGTGCACGACATTGCTTAAGAGATTTGGTAGCTTCGATGATAGTGCCGCCCGTGCTGATAATGTCGTCAATTATCACCACATCACGCCCTGCAACGTCAAGCGATTTGGTTTGTGTAATCACCTTGGTTGGGGTAACTCTCTTCTTCGTTAGATAGTCTGATTCTACCCCAAGCTCTACTGCTGCGCGACTTGCACACTCAAAAGCTTTTTGATCAGGCCCTAAAATTAGAGGACGCTTCAAATTAAGGCGAGAGAAGTACTGCCCGAGAAGGGGTGCGGCAGTAAGGTCACGAGCCGGAATCAAGAAGTTTTTCATTATTTTAACATCATGAATGTCTACAACAAATAGTTCATCTGCTTCATGCCCTATGAGTTTGCAAATTGTTTGTGCACTTATCGCTTCTCCCTGCTTGTAGCGCTTGCTTTGCCGTGCGTAAGCAAGGTATGGCACAACTGCAGTGACGTGTCTAGCGCCCGAATCTTTTGCAGCGCCTAGTAAGAAAAAAAGCTCCATCAAATTGTCATTCTGGGGATAAGGGGTCGACTGTACGACGATAGCATGCGCGCCTTTCAACTTGGTGTCGATGTGTACGTAAGTTTCGCCGTGGGGGGAGTGCTTCAACTCGGGCTTTACAAGTGGGCACTTGAGCTGCTTTGCAACCCTCGCCGCGAGCTTGGATGATGCAGACCCGGCGATGACTATCAAATTACCCCTCGCGTAGCTTTTAGCACATCGATTTAAAAATGTTGTAGAAGTTTAGGCTTTAGAACAAAGTATAATCCATCCGGGTAAATTTTTTTCTGTTGAATCGCATAAATTCTCAAGGATACACGAGGATTTAAACCATGAGCCGTCCTCGTCTTATCATAATTTTTTCATCCAACTTGACCGTCGGGCGCAGTATGATGCCATCGATGTGGACACCCGCCCTGACTCGCCCCCCAAAAGTTGAATTATCGCCGAGCGCTATATGGCAGGTCCCAAGTACCTTTTCATCCTCGACCATGTTGCCGATTAGCCGAGCCTTTGGATTTGTGCCCACGCCTAATTCAGCTAAATTGTAGGCCTTAGGTCCCACCGCTTTCAGCAGCTTTTTCAGCTTGGCGGCGTGAGCACCCGAGATCTTGGAAGCCATTCCTTTTTTGATAATTATCTCGACCGTCTCGCGGGGAAAGCCCACCATGCTTCCACCTACAACCGCCCGTCCTTCTGCGGTTCCCTCGATGGGCGCGATGAATGCCTCACCGGCTGGCAAGTTTCCAAAATCACCCGGTCGATGAAAAATGCCTGTATCGGAGTGAGCTTCTCGCCCCTTAAGGCTGAGGCTGAGTTCCGTCCCAGCAAGCGAATTGACCTCAACCTCGGAAGCTCTACTCAAGAGCGCGGCCATCTTTTTCGTCCGCCTGTTGACCTCGCGATAGTTGGCGAGCATCGCGCCTCGCCGCATCATATTCTCAGTTATCATGGGCATGGTGGCGATTCTGGCACCGGCTCTGCAGGCTTGATGTCGCGCTTGTGTGTGAGTGAGTGAATAAGTTGTTGGTGCGAGCACGACATCAGCGACGCGCATCGCGCTCGCGACGACTTCGGGAGGTTCTTCGCCGTGTCTACTGAGCGTTTGCATACAGATGAGCGTGGCTTCAGCTCCAACCGCGCGAGCAGCCCTTAGGAGGGCTTCTGCAATCTTCAGCTTAGGCGGATCCGTGACCACGAGGACACTTTCTCCCCGCTTGACACCCATGCAGGTCTTGACTGCAATTCGTGCACCTTTTAACAACTCGCGCATGCTATAACCAGCTATTTGATCAGCCCGTTTTTGAAAAGCTCGTCCCTGAATGCTAGCAAGACCTCACGAACTCTTCCTTCATCGGGAGCGTGAACCTCGACATAGTACGAAGGGAAAAGGAGGAGATAAATGCCCCGACTGAGTTCGAATTTCACGATCTCCTTGTTCGATGTTTTTATCTTACGCGCACGGGGGATGCGCTTGAGAATTTCTCTGAAATCAACTTTTGAGCGAAGCATTGTAGCTGTTCTCACCGACATGAGCTTTGGTATGTCGAAGAGATTATATAGGCGCGGCATCTCGCTTACGCGCGGCTCGGCTTCGCTCAATCACACCCCAAAATCATTGGGGTGGGGAGAATTTAAAATTTAGCTATATTCTTTTTGCGGCCAATCGTATGTCTACATCTCGAACGGTTCTTCGTCCAGCATGCTCCGCGAGTTTAGCTGCTTCGTTCGAAATTGTGATGGCGCGCTCTTCAAGAACCTCGGCTAATGCGACGGCTGCGCTCTCACTCACCCGTCTGGCGCCCGATTTTCGTATGATACGATCTATCGCCGCAACAGGCAATTCAACCATTTATCCGCCTCCTCGATTATTTCAAGCCACTTATGGGGCAAATTTTCCCTTTATTTAGGCAGTATTTAAATCTTTCCTCAAATGGGCTTTTAAATTGGTGGATTTGGTGAAAATAGAGTTTTTAGTGGCTCCTCATTATTTGGAAATTTTTGTACGTGCGCTCACGCTGATCATGATTGGGTCAAAATCACGTGACGTTTTTTCTTATACACTTCATATAGGCGAGTTTAAATAAAAATTTAAGCGAGTGCCTCATAATAACGAAGGGGTGAGAAGTTGCCGTGCATGATTGTTGCGGGAGGATTTTGGGGCGACGAAGGAAAGGGAAAGGTAGTCGCGTATCTAGCGCTCAATGACAAGCCGAAAATCATCGCACGGGCGGGAGTGGGCCCAAACGCCGGCCACACGGTATATTCGCTGGATAATAAATTTGGACTACGCCAGCTTCCATGTGGATTCGTTTACAAAGGGGCACGCTTGCTCATCGGGCCCGGGGTGCTCATAAACCCCGAGATTGTGCTGAAAGAGGTTAAGCTGACTGATTCGGGCGATAGAGTTGGCGTGGACCAGCGCTGCACAGTCATCGAGTCCTCACACATCGAGCAGGATCGATCCTCAGCTCACCTAAAGGGCAAGATAGGCACTACGGGAACGGGCTGCGGCCCCGCAAATGTGGCAAGAGTGAACCGCGTCGCAAAGCTAGCCAAGGACATTCCCGAACTCGAACGCTTTCTCACTGATGTCCCCCAAGAAGTTAACGACTCTTTAGGAAAGAACGAACTCGTGCTCATTGAGGGATCGCAGGGCTTTGGTCTTTCGTTGATTCACGGCACCTATCCCTATGTCACAAGCAAGGACACATCGGCGTGCACGCTTGCGGCCGATGTCGGTGTGGGCCCGACTAAAGTGGACGATGTCATGCTCATCTTCAAAGCATACGTGAGCCGGGTTGGTGAAGGGCCTTTTCCGACCGAGATGGCCATGGAGGAAGCTGAGCGATTGGGCATAGTCGAGTACGGCACGGTCACCGGACGGCGGAGGCGCATCGGGGCGTTCGACTTCGATCTGGCAAAGCGCTCGGTGATGATAAACGGTGCCACCCAGCTCACGATAACTTGCCTCGACCGGCTTTTCAAGGGAAGCTCAGGAATTAAAAGTTACGGGCAGCTCCCCGCGAATGCAAAAGAGTTTATCGAACACATCGAAGGTGAACTCAAGGTACCGGTCACCTTGGTCTCGACTGGCAAGGACATCAAAAACATCATCGACCTCCGCTCGGAGAAACTCTAATGGCGCGGATGGTAATCGCGGTTAGCGGCACTCCTGGAACGGGGAAGTCGATTTTTGCCCGGGCGCTCGCGAAAAAACTCGGCGCTCAAGTTATAGATCTCAACGCATTGATCAAAAAGAAGAGGATTTACAGGCTCGACGTCGATGGCACGAAGATAGCCAATCTCCCAAAAATGCGGAAGGAGTTTGTCCGCGCGATTCAATCTTCTCACGGCCCGGTCATCGTAGAGGGGCTGCTTGCCCACCTGATACCGAAAAGGTACCTCACCCACGTTGTGGTCCTCCGCACCCGACCGAGGATTCTCGAGCGACGCCTTCGAGCCCGCAAGTACTCAAAGACTAAAACCCGCGAAAATGTGGAGGCGGAGGCGCTGGATATAATTTTGTGGGAAGCGGTCAAGATTCATGGTATGAACAGAGTTTACGAAATCGACACCACGAAACTAAAGCCCAGCTCTGCTGTTAAACTATTCCTGGACGCGCTGGCTGGTAAGATTCCGCTTAAGCCAGGCAAAGTCAACTGGCTGGAGGAATATTACAAAAAATAATTCTGATCGAGTGATTTCGTGTAAAAAAAGTTATTATGAAAATTTCCGAGTTTTTCACGTATCGGTGCAAAATCAAGCAACTCAGATGAGAAGAAAATTCATTGTCTAGAACTACTGTCTGAAAATATCTATTTGGTTTTTTCTAAATTATTGAAAATTTTCTAGGTTATACTGAAAATATTTCTAAAAAGTATACAAATGCATGCTAAAAAGGAAAAATTTATTATGGGCTTATCCTAGTTTTTTACGTACCTTTGCGGAAAATAACGAAAGGAGTGTTGGAGGAAAATGAAAGAAAAACGGGCAATCGTCCCGATTTCCGAAGTCGCTGTTATCGCTTTAATCATTTCCATAATCGCGGCTGGCGCGGGAGTTTCGGCAATCATCATCCAGGGGCCTCAAGGGCCTCCAGGACCACAGGGGCTTCAAGGAGAGCAAGGGCTTCAAGGGCTGACTGGAGCCACGGGGGCGACGGGACCTCAGGGGCCAGCAGGGACACAGGGACCAGCAGGAGCAGCAGGAGCGCAAGGACAAACTGGACCCGAAGGGCAGCGCGGTTACGGCTTCGCGAGTTTCGTCGTGGCGGCGTACAACTCAATAGACAACGAGAACGCGGATTTCGTCTGCGACGGTACCGGCGACCAGGTTGATATCAACGCGGCCATAGACAACCTGTCAGCCATCGGGGGTTCAATCTACCTCAGGGAGGGGACTTACGTCTTGTCCGACAACATCATCATCAGCAAATCGAATGTGGCTCTGATAGGAGCTGGAGCCTCGACGGTGCTCAGGATAAAGGACAACAAGAACGCCGACATGCGCGTCATCTACGCCTCGAGTAAAGTCAACCTGTTGATTCAAAACTTGCGTATCGACGGGAACAATGTGAACCAGACCTCTGGCACTATGTACGGCATTTACTTCTACAGCGTGGAGAATTCTAAGATTGTCGGCTGCTGGGTGGAGAACGTATATAATGGTGACGGCATCCTCTTGTACTACTCAAGCAACAACACAATCACGGGCAATACCAGTCAGGGAAACGGCGACCACGGCATCTTCTTGTACCACTCGGGCAACAACACGGTCACTGGCAATACCAGTCAGGGAAATGTTGAGTACGGCATCTTCTTGAACTCCTCGAACAACAACACGGTCACTGGCAATATCAGTCAGGGAAACGGCATCAATGGTATCTACTTGTCCGGTTCGAGCAACAACACGGTCACGGGCAACACCTGCCAAGGAAACATCCAAGATGGCATCGAATTGTTCGGCTCGAGCAACAACAACACGGTCACGGGCAACACCTGCCAAGGGAACAGCACCCACGGCATCTCCTTGATCTCCCCGAACAACAACACGGTGAGCGGAAACACAGTTCAGGGGAATACCTCCTTTGGTATCTACTTGTCCGGTTCGAGCAACAACACGATAAGCGGAAACACAGTTCAGGGGAACGGCAATGACGGCATCTGCTTGTGGGACTCTAACAATAATGCGATCATCGGAAACATCTGTCAGAGTAACGGAGTCGATGGCATCTCCTTGTACTCCTCAGATAACAACAACACCGTTATCGGCAACACGATAATTGGCAACTCACAGAGCTTCAACA
>Ga0224501_10001817_pt1 | contig 16644 bp, 9 predicted proteins | sample SF_Oct11_sed_USG_4_FD_169105 | JGI IMG/M metagenome (GOLD analysis project Ga0224501, IMG submission 169105) | Sediment microbial communities from San Francisco Bay, California, United States - SF_Oct11_sed_USGS_8_1 | ecosystem: Environmental > Aquatic > Marine > Sediment | place: USA... | reverse complement strand
TTAGGAAAAATGCATTGGAATACATGGTCTTGGCACTAGGAACGAAAGAGGCCAGAAACTTTTGGATTTTGCAACGGCACAGAACACCAAGATAGCAAACACATTCTTCAAAAAGCAAAAATCACGCAAATGGACTTGGAGATCACCCAACAGCGAACAATTTAATGAAATAGACTACATACTCTGCCCGATGGATATCTTCATTAAAGATGTAACAGTGGTAAATTGTGTAAACATAGGGAGTGACCATTGTCTGCTCCGCGCCAAAGTTCATCTGAACACAAGGTTAAAAGAATAAAACTGATCAAATCGAATCACAGCAAATCACCACTTGACTTCGAGAAGCTACACGAGAACAAGGATTATTTCAACTTAGAGATCAATAACAAGTTTCAAATTCTCGACATCGAAGGATGCAATGATATAGATGAGATTAACAAACAACAAAAATTCTCTTAGATGCAAGCAATAAAATAGCTAAGTGCCAAGGCAGCAGCCTAGAGGCCGGGAAACTGACCATCAAAACGCTTAACCTAATCAAGCAAAGAAATGACCTGGCGAAAAACAGCAAAACCTGGACAAGCAGAGACAAAATCAGATTTGCAGAATTGACAAAGACTGTAAAGAAGCAAACACCGCACGAAGTGAGAACATACAACACACGACTAGCACAACAAATAATCACAGAGACAAACAGCTCCAATAGGGCTGAAAAAGCAACCAGAGGATGGAAATCCGAAGGTATTTGTGCGATTTTAAGAGAAGATAGAACAATCACAAAAAGCCATGAAGAAATTCTTCAAGAAACAACAAAATTCTACAGCAATTTATACAAAAGCACAACAAACCTGGCAAGCATAGCCAGAACCAATAAAGACCCCTCACCTGAAGAACTGTCAATCTCAGAGGAAGAGATCAAAGCAGCCATCAAAAGTCTGAAGAATGGGAAATCCCCAGGACCTGATACAATAGCAAACGAAATGCTGAAAAATCCAGCGAACACACTTTCGTTGCCACTGTCCTCGCTTTTCACAAAGTGCATGGAACAACGGAAGATCCCAGAATCCTGGAACACAGCGCTGATCATACTGATATGCAAAAAGGGTGACCTTATGAACTTGAAACACTACAGACCCATCAGCCTATTATCAAACCTGTACAAACTCTTCACAAAAATCTTGACAAACAAAATCACCGAGCAGCTAGAAAATCACCAAGGAAAAGACCAAACTGGTTTCAGCCCCGGTAGGTCAACCGTGGACCACATATATACACTCAACCAAATAATTGAAAAATGCAATGAATACAACACCCCTTTGTACATGGCATTCATAGACTTTGAAAAAGCTTTCGACTCTGTGGAAACTACAGCCATACTAAATGCGCTAAAAGAACAAGGTGTAGACGACGCATACATCAATATGCTCGAACACATCTACAGCCATGGCGTGTCTAGAATTCAGCTTCACCCAGAAGGACAACCTTTTCATTTGGAAAGAGGAGTACGCCAGGGAGACTCAATTTCCCCAAAATTGTTTATTAGTTGTCTGCAGTTGATCGTCGGCACGTTTGATTGGCAAGAAAAGAAGTACGGTTTGTGCATTGGTGAAGAACATCTAACGAATCTCAGATTTGCGGACGACATGATACTGATAGCTAAATCCACAGGAGAACTTCAACAAATGATGAACGACCTGACTCGCGAAAGCAGGCGAGTTGGGTTAAATGTAAAGACTAAAATAATGTCGAAGACACCAGCAAGCATCAATATTAACAACCAACCTCTAGGAAATGTGACCAACTACCCCTATCTGGGCAACCTTGTTTCCGTATATGGCGACCATGAACCAGAGGTGGCAAGGAGAATTGGATTGGCATGGAACATTTTCAAGAAACTTGACAAACACCTCATACAGCCAAGATTTCCTCTCTCTCTTAAAAATATTAATTTTTTTTCGCAATGTATAGTCCCCACCATGACATATGTCTCTGAAACCTGGATCATCACTAAAAAGCTGGAGAGCAAAATAAGATCTGCACAAATGCAAATGGAAAGAAAGATGTTGGGCGTGCGGTGGGAAGAGAAGCGAACAAATGCCTCAATCAAGGAAGAGACCAAGCTGCCAGATGTGCTGCAGAGGATCAAGAGCTCTAAATGGAGCTGGGCTGGACACGTGGCCAGGGCGCTTGCAAAAGAAAACTAGTACGGCAGCATTCGTGACTGGAAACCATCAGGAAGGAGAAGTCGAGGAAGGCCCAAGATGCGTTGGATTGATTATGTAAGACGGTATGCAGGAACAAACTGGACCAACAGAGCACAAGACAGAGATCAATGGCAGGAACTGAGGGAGGCCTATGTCCAGCAGTGGAAACCAGGAGGCTGTTAATGATGATCCATTTATAGTTATGGTATATACATTTACAGTTTGATTATAAATGGAATCGTTCATGAATATCTACGGCGTGCTAAACATGTTATACGTTTGCTCGCATGCTGCCTATCAGTTAGTCTATTGGCCCCTAACCCTCGCTCAGTAAGCATGTGCCTCTATATAGAGGGTAACTCTTTGTTTGGACTTAGGTACGAATCAAGACTGAACGCAGTTTTCTGGTTGGGGCATGTCTTACTGATGCCATCTATAAGGTTTTAAGTTTAACACCAGTGAAGGGAGACATGTTTCGAAATAGGCTGCTTATCTAACGAGACATGACATGACAGTTGTACTTTCGTTTATCACCTCTCGGCTCAAGAAGAAACTATGACAATAGAATTAAACACCCCAGCTTGCTGTTTTAAATTTCACTTCACTTGTTATGTAATGACCAAATTAGCAATTCTTATGGATAAAAAAAAGTTACAACTGACACTCATCATACCTAAGCTTATGCTAAAGACAGAGAGAGATGGGAGACAGAGATATATTAATGGTGCCGCAACGAAATATGTCCTTTGGGATAGACCTTAGTCTCAATAGAAGGCCGAATTTTGTCACAACTTTTAGCACGTCTTTCCCTGGAAATATTATTTTCAATATGTTAGACAAAGGTCGAGAAACACTTCATATTTCATATTATTAGGAATCGAATGGAATCGATTACTGAATGTTAACAGAGGATTTGGGTTTTTTTATGCCTCATTTGGCTTGGTGTGTTTAAATAACTATACTTCCTCTGTGAGAAGTCAAGGTTTTTACCATGGAGACATACTAATGAAATCCTCACATTATGCTAATAACGATGTCGGTAATCGCCGGTAAACGATTCCACAAACAAAAATGCGACAGAGATACGTATTTTGCTTTTTGCAAAAGCAATGCCAATATAGGTGGTATTTGTGATAAGCCGAACATCGACGTTTAAGGTAGTAAGCGTTAAAGAAGGCGTGGGAGATGCATATTATGGAAAGTTAAGAAAATATATACGTTTACAACTGGAAACGAATTAGGACCTTGGTTGGAAGTATAGCATCCTAATTCCTAATCTATCCGAGAGCATCGTTCATGCCTGTCTTCGCGCTCAACCTTCGCTACCCTCGAGTCTTGCCTCTGGGATAATTCCATGGCCATACAACATGTATTCCAAAATTGAAACCATTCAATTGTTATCACATAACCTGGATAGTTAGTTCCATATGCAAAGCCGCACTGGACCAAAACTGTGATTGTTGAATGTGCTAGTTCACTCATCCGATCATTCGCTCTAGCTTTGGATTATACATAATCTTGGCAAAGTGGTGAGTATTAAGGCTATGCTTGTGGGAGCGAATGGAGTTTTCTTTGCGCAACGAATCACTTTTTCAATTGCCATGTGTTTACTATATTCTAGACTCTAGGCTAGCCTAGAGGTAACATCTATTTTTTTGGTATGACCTCTTCACCACCCATGTAAACTAATGCAAGAGTAAGCCCAGCACTCAACCATTGAGCTGTCCTGCTATCCCAAATAGCATCTATGGATGACAAGCTGTGGCAAGGGCACAGTCCACGCCGCTATCAAATCTACTCGTGTGAATCAATGGGTGGATGCAGCGGCATGGTACCCGGAGAGGTTATTCATAAGAACTAAACTCCCTATACATACCGGCAAACCATTCGCCTTTATCGTTCCCTTTTCGAGTAGTTGAATATTGTATCACTTCGAAAGCTTTCATGCTACCATGGTATTGTCACAAGCGTTTGTAGACGGTATCAATATCATTGTATGGTTACTGTCCTTAAGGTAATTGTTTTAAAGTTAATCTTGCCGGGTTATCTGAAATTAGAACCTACTTTTCAGGTTGACGCTCAGTATTATTGACAGAGATTTCCATTATGGCAACCATTCACTCCGCAAGCGAGCCAGCCATTCCGCCTAACAGAAAAGGTTTGTGCATTGAATCAATCACCATTGCCATTGTCCATATTCGCCGCCTAGTTCTATTGACAAACTGGTCCCACTAACTGCATGTTCTATCAAGGCGTTTGACACTTGTGGTCGTATCAATGATGACACACTCACGCAGTCCCTATCTCGTTATTATAATTACACACATCTTTTCAGTTATATCATTATTCATTACCTATCCCGTCGGTTTTTCGATATTACTAGAGTTGGTTATAGTGATTAGGAATTCCCCTAAGTGGCAGGATATTATATTTGGATAGTTTACACCCTCCTTCTCTTTGACAAACAAGCCGTCATCTTCGAAGCTCCTGTAAAAAGAAAAGGGTACAATGAACATAAATAAGCGGACTAGAGATACGGCTTTTCCTATTCCCTATTCTCAGCCCAGTCCCAGAACCTCAGCTGATTATCATCCAGCGCGTTGCAATTGGTTAAAGGTGATTGTTTTCTCAATTCGATATGTTCGCATTATTCAGGTAATCGTAACTGAGCAATAGATCAAAAACCACGTTAGCCTATCTCCGAAGATGGCACTACCATGCAGAGCTGCTCCGTTGCCTCCACCAGAGGAGAGGAGAGGTGCCATTATGCAACAGTAAACGATATCACTCCATATCGTTTCGAGCCGCTCATACTGAAGATGGAAAAATTGGTTGACACCATCACAGCTGGGGATGCCTACAAGGTTCGGGGCAGCCTCCAAATACCTGATAAAGATGGCACAGAGATACAACCCGCATCTCCACAAACAACCCATAGAAAGGAACCGGAGACCCAACGCGAGTCTCCTGAAACGTCTGATTAAAGTGCGCCAGGAATACAACTCATATCTCCCAAGAAAATGGATATTGATGGTACAGGAATCGAACCGGAGAGAGAAAACTGACCACCAGCAGACAGGGATTGGATCAAGAGCAATGCCATCTCCACAACCAGCTTGAATCTCGACGTAAACCTTTGAAACTTGCAGCCTGGCTTCTTTGGTCGTACATAGTCTACTCCCGTTTTCAAGGTAGTTGTGGACATAGCATCTCACTTGATCCAATTTTCATCTGAAAGCGACGAGTTTTCTTTTTCGGTTTGATTTTCATATCGTCAAAAGCAATCTTTTGGGGGGATGCTGTTTGAACCTTCAAACCGTTTTCATCAGATTTTTGTGTAGACTCAAAGACTGATTCGATATTCATTTCATCATTAAATCCAGCAGTATTTCCAAGGGATGAAACTTGGGCTAGATCCTCCTGCATGATGTGAAGGGATTCAACCGGCTTCTCGGGAAACTTGCAGCCTGGACTCTTTGAAAGGACATGGTCTACGTCGGGATTCAAGCTGGTTGTGGAGATGACATTGTCCTCATCCAAATCCTCGTCTGCGGGCGATGTGTTTTCTTTCTCCAGTTCCATTTGCGTATAATCAGCACCAGTTTTTTGGGGAGATACTGCTAAAATTTTCAAACCATTTTCATCAGATTTTTGTGTAGAGTCAGAAACTGGTCCGATGTTCATTTCATCAGTAAATCCTGCAGCATTTCCAAGGGGTGAAACTTGGGCTAGTTCCTCCTGCATGATGCGAGGCGATTCAGCAGGCCTCTCGGGAAACATGCAGCCTGGGCTCACTGGCCGAACATGGTCTACGTCGCTATTCAAGCTGATTGGGGAGATGACATTGTCTTCATCCAAATCCTCGTCTGCGGGGGATGAGCTTTCTTTCTCCAGTTCCATTTTCACATAATCAGCACCAGTTTTTTGGGGAGATACTGTTAGAACTTTCAAACCATTTTCATCAGTTTTTTTGTGCAGACCCAAAGACTGATTCGATATTCATTTCATCAGCAAATCTTGCAGCATTTCCAAGGGGTGAAACTTGGGCTAGTTCCTCCTGCATGATGCGAAGGGATTCAGCCAGCTTTTCGGGAGACTTGCAGCCTGGGTTCATTGACCGGACATGGTCTACGTCGGGATTCAAGCTGGGTGTGGAGATGACATTGTTCTCATCCAAATCCTCGTCTGCGGGCGATGAGTTCTCTTTCTCCGGTCCGATTTGCGTACCACCGATCAGTCTTTTTGGGAGATACTGCCAATGATTAGTTCTCCCCCACTTTTATTCCCTTATTTATTCATTTGCCAAACACTATTTGATTCAAATACATTAAAATCAGAAATGACTATAAAACCAAGCATACACATTGACTGGGCACATGTACAGCCATGGTGCATGTTCATTAAGCTCTGCAAACTGAAGTTCGCATTCTGAATGTTTGGATGCGAGGTTCTGATCCAGTGATTGTACATATGATTAGCAGTTTCAGATTAGACTATTATGTAAATAAAGGAAACCCAATCACAGAGTTGTCTTCTCTACAAGGCACGCAGGTTCACACAAAAAGTCTCGTAGTGACGCATCCTGGGAAACGCTGTACCAAAGCATTGAGATACAGGCTCAGTAGGTCAACTTCTGCACACCTCTGATACTGGTCAGGATATGAAGGTAGGAAGACCTCATACCCAACAGTTGTTACTCCGACTACGCCGTAGTAAGGAAGTTGCAGGCTGGGCAGGGTTGGCATAATAGAAACTGACTATGCCTGGTGCCTGGTTCATGCTTACAGAGGACCCGCTCACTCAGGTTGAAGCACCAGCTACAAAACCGAACAGATGGTCCTGAGAGAGACCTGAGAGGTTGGCGGTCACTCAACTCAAGTTTACATGAGAAAGGAGAGGTGGATCTTTGACAACCGTGGAGTGATCTAGACCCTTATCCACTGGTTGGGACCTCCATTCTTTCATTTTGGTGTTCCAAAGCCACGTTAGCAATTTGCAGCGCGACACTCGCTATAGGCCGATACCAGAAAAATGCCCCGCCATCGGTGAGGCTCGAACCCGCGACTCATGAATTGCATATTCAAGCTATTTACCAATTGAGCTTTCCTGGTCTATTTATAGTTATGGTATATGAATACATGATATCAAATCAGGCTTCCAATTTTTTATGGGATTCTTAACAGCATCCCTGAGAAACCTGTTTCTTCAATTTCAATTTACTTTTTATCCGGAAATGTAATTTTCAATGGATTAGACAAGAGTCTATGAACGTTTCATAGCTCATAATGGATTATTATTAAGAGTAAAATGGAATCGAATCAAATGTTAACAGAGGGTTTCGGTTTTAATGTCCCATTTGCTTTATTGCCATAATTATGCTTCCTCTGTGAGAAGTCAAGGTTTTTACCATGGGAACATACTACTACCGAAATCTTTACATGATGCTAATGTCAATGTCGTTTTGGATCGCGCCGTTAAATAAAGGCGGTTCTCCCATAGAAGTATTTACCTTCTCTATGGGGCGTGCGATTGCATGTAGAAAGTCTTCTAATGACTCACCCTGGGAAATGCTGAGTTAAACACTCCATAGACCTTGACCCTGACAGTTGTTCTGTGGTGGAGATAAAAAAAAATGTGTCTATAACCTCACGGTAGATCATCTATTTCTGGTCATTCATTGGTTTGGAGCAATCACTGCTTACCGCAATCCCTACAGAACGCTGGGTTGCTGTTCCTGCACACCATGGTGGGTGAGGATCATAAAGCTGACCTGGTCTCCCCTCAAATTATACAGATTGTCTCTGAATTAAAGCTAACTGCATATGGATAAAATGTTGTGCGAATCACCGGCATCACATTTGTTTCTATAGTAACATATGTCAAGCACTGGTCTCTTTGATATGCAAACCTCCTGGCACAGACAGCGATAGCCTACACATTCTGGTTATCATGATGGGAACATTCTGCGTTCTCGGTCTCGTTATCAGATAACAGATGGGGAGAGGTTTATAAGACATGCGCGCGCAACCGAGTACATTGTGCAGATCTCATCATGACAGCGGCAGTGCTGGCTCTGTTGTTCATATCTACTGTGGCCTGCCTGCCACAGAGAGATAGTGAATTTCTGTATAAAAAATTCCCCCAAGGTTTCTTATGGGGAACTGCCACAGCAGCGTACCAAATAGAAGGAGCGTGGAATGAAGATGGTAAGTGTATTTGTGCTGAATTTAAAGGGTTATCCTCATTGGCGGCCTCCAATGATACGAGCTATATCGTTTCAGGTTTCAATCTACGCCAGCCTGCACAATCATCCGCCATTTCCAACAGCAGAAGTACTGTACTATTGTATATACATTGTTAGGCAGGAGTCTACACGAGCTTGAGTTTTGTTGCTCATTAATCCAAAATTTTCTAGTATTTTATGATTAACCAGGCCCGGTTTCAAGCTTTCCAAATAATAGTTTTTATGCATTTTGGGAAGCTGCAAAGAGATTTCGAGCCTGTACCAAGTGTCAGAGATGGTGGTTGGTATTGTTTGCAGGCAAAGGGGAGAGTATTTGGGATAAGTTCACACATGAAGGCGGCCATGTGAAGCTCAATGAGACCGGAGATGTAGCGTGTGATAGTTATCATCAGTGGAAAAAAGACATTCAACTCATGGCGACTATGGGGGTGTGTCTTTCTTTCTGTTCTAAATAGGAATGTTGAGAACATAGAATTGTCCTGTGGAGGATAACTCATCGATTAAGCGTGCTAGTTTGTGCTATTCTGCTATGATCCAGTAGGTGCGTCCAAGTTTCCATATCCCCATCACATTGAACAAGCATAGGCTAGTTACCTGAAAATGACATGCATACATACGCCAAACGTCAGCTCATGATATAGTATAGGTGTGTGTCTCCTTTAGACTACTTCGACTCATTTTTTCCTGAGGCAGTCATTAGGAGACTGGTAATTGAACCAGGGACTTCCATTTCAAGGCCCGGTATGCCATCACAATGGATGTGCATGGACAACTCCCAGAAAGTACAATTACAGTAAATTCACTACCTGTTTTCTCAAATGTGACCAGATCATTGAGTACAAGCACCTTTTTCTTGCATAGGTATCCCATTACCGATTTTCTATCGCATGGACTCGTATCTTCCCCAATGAAACTGGAGAATATAATGAAGCAGGCATGAATTTCTACAAAGGTAACGTAAATCACCAAACTTTAATAATGCTACCCTGGATTTTGACCTGAACTGTCTACTGGACTCTGCTTTTTACACCTGCTTATGTTTGACTAACTAAAATCTCTGGTTTTCCTGGACCTCAATGTGAAAAATGGTTCAGTATCCATGAAGAAATGTTCAAATCAAACAGCAGATCGAAATCTGAGGCTTGAAGGTAGCATAGGCTGTCTATGTTTCTGATAGGAGCACCATGGAGGAACCCAGGTGTTCAACTGTCATGAGATGATCGGGCCAATCCATAGGCCTGAAATTGTACCCTGAAATCTGACCCTATTCTCGAGATTTTCACTCCTAACTTGAGATGGAAAACGATGCACTCCATAGATTCTTGTATGGATCATTGAAGGTGTCATCGATGAGCTGATTGCTAATAATATAATCCCAATGGTGACGCTGTATCATTGGGATTTACCTAACTACTTGCAAGAGCAAGGGGGCTGGCTCAATGAGTCGATTGTACCCCACTACTTGAACTACACAACAAAATGTTTCGAGGAGTTAGGTGACAAGGTAAGCGCATTATGCCTTCATTCTACAGGCTAGGTAATTATGGGATGGACCACATTGAAACAGGTTTGCAGGTTGGATCATAGTTTAGCAAGTATAGTTATCGGTTAAGAATGCGTCTTGCACTAACACATAGAGTCATAAAGTTGCTGTATGTGTGTACAATTCATGCGTTTAAATTTCCATTTTTACAATTATTATTTTTATCATTCAACTCTTTTGAGGCGTTCAGGCAAGTATATAAACATAACCTTTTAACCTCATGAAAACATAAACAAATCAGAGACAATAATGAAAACAAAAAAATAAAAAATTGTAGATCACAAATCCTTCCCATGCATGATTGTCCAGTGCGGTTGCACCGTAGCTGCACGCAGTAACAATATTTGGTTGCAAAAATGTCTTCCCCTTACACGCACAAAGATTATACCAAAATAACTATCTCCCATTCAAACCGATGGAAACAGGTGAGGGTGAGGTGATGGGCCCGGTGTACCTGTCGCTGTACTCGTTCGCCCGATCAGTCCCGCCAGTCGCTGAGTGGCTTCCAATAGTACTATTTAACAGAAATATTGGAAACCACTCAGCCAATCGACGTCAGGGTGGACTAATCAGGTTATACTTTAAAGCCTGAACTCAGCAATACTGTAGTTTTGCCACACTCAAAACGCTTTTCGTCTGCATGGCTGCCGATCGCACTACTCTGTAAACAGGGAGTCCAGTTCTTTCATCTCTACAAAAATAGCTGCAGCTCCATCCAGTTTTGTTTTGTTCTTGGCCCGACAAATTGTCAAGTGTCTGTGTTGGCCCCTCTAGTCGGAGCGGAGTTAGTCCACCCAGCAGAGTTGGGGGAATGAAGCGTTGCATTTCCAAAAGAACGAATCGAGTTTGTTACCTTGGTATAATAACCTTTGCATGTACATTAACCTCATTCTGTAAGCCATTAAGTTCCATGCATTCGTGGCTGGGTGGTACAGTGGCATATGTCACTGGGTGATATTGGCATCTACCAGGTGTCCGATAACATCAATGCTCCCATCATCTGTGCATAGCTATCTTATCCTACGCTGGGCCGAAAATGAGGACCTACATGTCTGAACTGATATCTTATCTGAGTACATCCATTTGTCTGTAACATCTCATGTAGGTGAAGTATTGGATCACACATAATGAGCCACATGAGACTTGTTGGGCTGGGTATGGTAGCGGTTACGGAGCGCCTGGTAGAACCTCGGCACCAGGTTCAGAGCCCTACATGTGCGCTCACAACATTATAAAGTCTCATGCTGCAGTCTGGCATGCATACAATGACAAATTCAGAAAGACACAAAAGGGTGAGTTACGACCATGGAACCAAGATGCTCAGCCTTTACATTTTTATTTTCTCGTATGGCGTCTTCACTGTTATGATCAAGCCGCCAGGTTAGATATGCTTGTTTTTTTAATTGAGGTTTTTTGAACTCTCACTGTTTGAATATCCCAACCTGACAACTTGTACACTCTATAGGCAAAGTTGGTATCACACTCAACATTGACTGGAAAGAGCCAAAAACCAAAACACCGGATGATGTCAAGGCTGCCAATCGATCTCTCCAGTTCATGATTGGATGGTTTGCCCACGCCATCTATAAAAATGGCAATTACCCACAGGTGATGATAGATCAGGTTGCTAAGAAAAGTAAAGCCCAAGGCTTACCGAAGTCTCGACTACCAGTTTTCACAGCAGAAGAGCAGAAATACATAATGCGTAAGTGCGTACTGTTAGCTGGCATGAATGGCATGACTGTATCAGTTTACAATGATAGGCCAAATTGTCTTTGTTGCCCACAGCTGCGAGGCCAATTTTTCTGTGCATGCGAAGACAACTCCCAAAGCATGATGCTGGCTCGTTCCCAGTGTCAGCCCAAGGGTACATGGACTGGTCTTTGAGTCTTTGTCTATGATCAGTATGATTAACCATACAATCGCGTACAGTAGTTTGTACGGTTCGGAAGGCAGAAATTCATTTGCATGGAGTTGCCTGGCCTGAAGCCAAAGCCCAATAAAAATAATTTTCAACGATTATTACAAGTTTTATACAATACGCGTGATCAACTGTAGATACATCAGATTTCTTTGGAGTAAACCACTACACAAGTCGCTATGTAACTACCAAAGTGAATCCAACCAATCACATCGACTACATGTCTGATCAGGATGTGGCTGAATCTGTTGATCCAAAGTGGCCCAGGTAGGATATAACAATATGCTGGGAGATGATCTGATATAAATAAAATAATTGCATTTGGAATCAGAAAAACAGCTAAATTGATTCCGTGTAACAATAGAACTCTAATAACAGAATTGAAATCTCTCCAGCGTCTACATCTACATATTCTTCTATCCATCAATTGGTTATATGTTGATTATATAGATGCATTCTTATGTAATTAGGGATCAAGGGCAAGTTCGGAATTTTATCTCTGATGTATCAAATTTGAACTGGGAAAAGCAAACCTCCAACCCAGTGACTGAGCTAGTTTATGATAAAATCTAAAATAGCTATTTAATTGATACATGCTATTTGGATTGATACAGCTGGTACTTGAAGAAAACTGTGTGCTTGAAAGTGAAGGCATCATTACATCGACATAAACAATTTTCGGGCAGAAAGCTGGATGGTAAATATAGAGCTTTTACATATCCAGCTTCGTTCAATCCACATGGAACTTCAGTAACCTTTTGAAATTCTATCACAGGGCAGCTTCCACCTGGCTGTATGATGTACCTTGGGGAATGCGCAGTCTCTTGAACTGGCTGAAGAGTGAATATAACGACCCTCATATTCTGGTAACAGAAAACGGGTTCTCAGACTCCGATGGTACATTAGAAGACGATACCAGGGTCCGGTACTTGTCTGGATATATCAACAATGTACTCAAAGGTGAGAAAACCAGCAGTCAAATGTCAACACTATTTTTTTGTTTCCAGACCAATGTCAGGGTTTAAATGCAGAAGTTGACCTACCAAGTCATTCACGCGATGTTTTCCAGGATGGATGACCATAGGACTTTCTGCTTGCACCTGTGTGCCCCATAGATAGTGGGTTATTCGATGTGGGCTTCCTGGATTCAAATTCACAACCTGACACCAACTCAGAGGCTGCAAAAAGGTCAAGCCCGAACCGGAACCCATGGTCTAAGACCTAATACACTTTCTCCTATGCCATCGCTTCATCCTGTCATAACTTCTGACTCCGCCTCGGAGTATTTATAAGGCGTACAGCTCATGTAACTCGTAATCGACCCGAAGCCCTCTCCCAAACTGATTGTAAATTCAAAAGATACCTGCTGAAATGACACTCAACCATGCTAGCGGCCATTACTTTATGTTTTCTGTCTATCACCAACTCTAGCGCATGGTCTCAGTTTAAGAAGTCTTTGAAAAGTATACGTAACAGCACATGAAGATTTCATTTTGTGAAGGCATTTTACCACACATTGGAAGGTTTTATATTGAAGTGTCTCTGGTTGCAGCCATTGATGATGGTGCCCACGTGATTGGATACACAGCATGGTCACTGATGGATAATTTCGAGTGGGGAATGGGATACACAGAAAAGTTTGGCCTACATCAGGTCAATTTTACTGATCCCGCACGACCTCGCAAGCCCAAGAAAAGTGCCACCTGGTACAAGAAACTCATAGCCAACAATGGATGGTAGAAAATACACAGCTTTTAAACCAACTGAGCACATGGGCACAGATCATGTATGGTCCGAACCGTCAACTGTTTTAATTTTAATACATTGTTTGGATCGCCTGTCCTGGTAGCTCATATCTATGGGATACTTTTTCAATTATAGTTTAAACAGCTAGCATTTAATTAGATTTTCGCCATTAAACCAAAAACTCAACTCAAAAGAAAGGTTCATAGGCAGAGGATAGAAAAACTGCATTTAGGCAACTGAAATAAATCAAGTCACAACTCTGAATGGATTTACAAAATGAAAAATACTAATCGTGGAAAGGAAGCAGCGCCACTTTTTTTTATTATACTTTGATGTAAACTGTACAAATTATAACAACTAGACAAAAACATCTGGGCAAGATTGTCAGGACATTCACTAATTTCCAGAAACATGATTGCGACAAAAGAGATTGAACGTTCTTGATTATGGCTACAAGAATTACATGCACTTTCTGCACGTCTTTTACAAGTAAAATGAATACATATGGTGGTGTATAGCTTGGTATCTATGTAATACTGTGGGTCTGACTAGATGCATGTAGTGTGGTGGCTACATTGTTACGCCATCAAGAGAAAAATGGGATAAGGTCGGACTTCCTATCGCAAGCCACACAGTCAGAGGGGATGGGTACACGGATCCACCAGAGGTTTCTTAACATCTCTCCCAAATACATCCATTCATCATATGTCGAGCCATCCCATCGGTAAGTTTGTAGGTTAACGCGAGGCCGGTTTGGATTGCGAGATGAATACATAGAGTAAAGAATTTGCTGGTCAGTATTTGCAAGTCCGTTTTGAAGGAAAAGCTCTGTGTGGTATTTATAATCCGATGAAATCAGCCTCAGTAGTTCACCGCGTCCGATAAACATGCCACCCGCAACCCAGAAATAGCAATTGCGGAATATATCACTGATGGGCAATTGATCATTTCGATCGCTTACTTCGGTGTATGCAACCTTGAGCGTATCGAGGTCTTGAGGTACAGTTAATTGGAAGTTGTAATAAGATGGCAAGCCGGCTGGCATGTCTCTGAAGTATCCCAGGTCTAGCCATGCAAAAAATTCGGTGGCAAACGGGTTGATGTGATGAGTAAAGGGCATTAAATCATATTTTACATGATTAGCGCAGTTATACAGACTATGAAAGTTTGGAAACTTTTTTGGGTAACTTGGATCGACATAGATACGGGCTATTTGGGGCTCTATTTTAAAGCCCCAGAGCTGTGATCGGTCCAGTAATAGTACTTTGGTGGGATATTTACATTCTTTTCTCACTTTGAGGAAGTGCTCCATCATTATCTTATCATCAAAATAGGCTACTACTGGATTTTCTATATAGCGAAACGAATCGGCATAAGCGAGATATTTGCTTGGGGATTTAGCTTGGTTCTCAACGCCATTTGTTACATTACCAATGTTCCAGTAGGCAGTGATGACAGTCACGTTGAACTTGTCAGCTTTAGTAGAATGTATCGTAACACTATGTTCCACCTTAATCGACCTCATCATTTCATCCTGATTTGCATCCACTTTTGCTAGCAACATGTGATACACCTCTGGTTCATTGAATATGACGGTTTCGGGCGGTTCACTTCTTCTGTTCCAGTAAAGGATCACAATAATCAGGAAAGCTATCATTAGTATGGTTGCTATCCGCCACTGAATGACACGATTAGATTGCTTTCCCATGATGCTGACCAAGAGCGACTAAAACGAAACAGACATTCATTAATTTTTTCCATTTCACAATACTGTGGACTAACTTAGTCACTAACTCGACTAAGACAAACCATTACAAAACAGATAAAATCAGTTATGAAATGTATAACTATAACCTCAGATTCCAAAATTTAACTGGTTTTAGTTGTTGGAACGCTTTACTGCAGACTATTTGATTTTGACTCACTATCAACTGAGGCTAATGAAGTAGAACTTCTACCTCTAGATTAAAGTAAGCCTGTAGTTATAAACTATCTAATTCTAAAGGTCCTCGTCAGTGGATGACAAGACTTAGTCAGGCTCAGACCAGACTCTGGACCTGAGTGATTGAAACTGACAGTGCTTGACTCGTGCGACTGTTGACTCTGGTTAGTATTGGTCAGTGACTGACTGAGAGTGACAGTGACTAGTGAGTCATACGAGTGAAGTTACAAGTCACACTCACAGGATTAGATTTAGTAAGTTGGTGACTAGCGCGGTCAGTGTGACTAGACTAGAGTAGAGTAGACTAGAGTAGAGAGTAGAGACTCCCTAGGCTAGTCACCACAGTAGTCACTAGTCTAGTCTTAGTGTAGTGAAGCTAGCTCGGTCGATGCGGTGAGTGTGACTGTGAGTTTGAATGCACTCCGACCCTTGTTGTGGTAGTAGTAGTACTAGTAGTAGTAGCGGCGGTGGTGGCAGCAGCAGTAGCAGTAGTAGTTACTTAGTAATGGTACTGCTGCTGCCGCTACCACTACTACTACTACTACTAGTAAGTAGTAGTACTACTACTAGTAACTGTAACTGTAAGTAGTAATAGTACTACTACTATTACTAGTAGTAATACTTATAGTTATACTGCCTCTGCTGTCTAGCTAGTAACTTCTAGTTCTAATCTAATAATCTACGTCTAACTCTAAGTCTAACTCTAAGTCTATTACTATTAGTACTATTACTATTAGTACTATTACTATTAGTACTATTACTATTAGTACTATTACTATTAGTACTATTACTATTAGTACTATTACTATTACTATTAGTACTATTACTATTAGTACTATTACTATTAGTACTATTACTATTAGTACTATTACTATTACTACTATTAATATTACTACTATTAATATTACTATTAGTACTATTACTATTAGTACTATTAGTACTACTATTACCACTACTACTACTATTACCACTACTACTACTATTACCACCACTATTACTATTACCACCACTATTACCACCACTATTACCACCACCCCCGCCCCC
>Ga0224501_10001816_pt1 | contig 16647 bp, 13 predicted proteins | sample SF_Oct11_sed_USG_4_FD_169105 | JGI IMG/M metagenome (GOLD analysis project Ga0224501, IMG submission 169105) | Sediment microbial communities from San Francisco Bay, California, United States - SF_Oct11_sed_USGS_8_1 | ecosystem: Environmental > Aquatic > Marine > Sediment | place: USA... | reverse complement strand
CCCCATCGCGTGTCTTCGTTGCAAAAAAAATATCTCAGGATGATCATGATTCAAAATGATCTTTTCTGAGCACACACGCATCGATAACAAAAATACTTCCAGAATGACGCTCTAAAAACGGCCTGAGTCCCGAAAGAATAGGCTCAACCTTCTCTTCCGGAACCACGGTTAACACCATCTGCAAGCTACTCGTGTCATTAAACAAAAGATGTCCTTCATGAAATCCGCTATGGCCTTTCCCAGAGAGGTTGCTAAAAATGGTATAGCCACTGGCTTTGATTCGATCGAGCACTTCCGTCACGAATTTTATGTGCTCACCATCAATGATAATTTTAATTTCTTTCATCGGGTAAAGTTTAATGGTACTCATGATGGCCTGGTCCTCCACAACCTGGTGAATTACTGAATGAATTGCCAATCGTTCCGTGAATCATGAACAAAGAATTCCCTGGTGGCCGGATCTAGAGCCACCAGATTGATCCATTGATTGCCAATGAGCCGTTGAAGAATATCATGCCGCGAGATGATCATGCTGATTCGTTCACGCGGGGCTTCGAGAATGACAAACAATCGCATAGGTTCATGATAGGGGGTTTCCCCATCAAAAACAGTCTGCAATGGCAAGCCAACACAAATATCACTTTGGGACCCATACATAACCCCGATGCGACTCACCACATTATGGTAGACCTTGCTTCCAGCACCATACACCACTGGGTCCACTGTGGAAAAATAATGCTCCATGTTGATCCAATTTGCCACGATCATAGGCGCCGTCATGATGATTTCCAAATATTTACCTGTCTCATCTTGGGAATAATCGTACGAGTGTAAAAATGTTCGCCCCTCAAGATTAATGCCTTGTGTTAAGAGACGTCTTCCCACAATAAATGCCGTGTGTCGAGAAAGGCCCCATTCGGGCCGAACCTGAGACCAATCGATGCTGCGCTGTTTAGTCCGTTCAGCTGCCTCCGCCAATGATTCACACCCCTTGTCGTCGGGTAAGCGAGTTAACCGCTCCCTACTATTGCGGCGAGTGGCTTCATCCAGGTCGTGTTGGAGTCTCACTAAATCTTTACGATGAGTCGCTGGGACGTCTTCTAGGTCGAACAACTCAACCTCGTCAGTAGTGGTATCATGTTGACCTGGCAGGAAATGAGTGTCAGGAGGAATATGAATCCCTTTTTGTGCCAGAATGTGTCGCACCTGTCCTTTGTTGGCCATGGCCGCAAAGGCCCGAGCATTCGAGACCCCGTGGTTCCCTCCACAGGCCCCACAATCTAAAGCCGATTCAAATGGATTGTTATCGGAAATGCTGCCATGGGCACACGTTAAGATCAACCGGGAAAACGTTTTGGTGAACCCTAGAACCCGAAGAGCGGTTTCCACAAAATGCGCTTGTTCGGTGGTGGTGAATCCTGTCTGCGTAATACGATGCATCCGATTATTGGCGGCGCGGTCGTGCACACCATATTGGTTTCTTAAGTCTTCAATAAATTGCGTGTGGTCAGATTCCGTCCACTGGAGCTTGCTGAGTAATTCCTCCTCTTCGTCCGGATCAAAGGTCATTTGGCTCAGCGCGAGCTTGCGAAGTCGTTCGACTTGGTCATGTGAAACAGCCATCCCTTGTCGGCCACACTGTTCGATGAGCATACGATAGATTGAGGCACGATGCTCTGAGGCCACCATTTCCTCTGCCTCCTGGTTGGTCAGCTTGTCAACGGTCAACGTCGTACCAAGGGGAATGTCAAATCGCTCAGTAAACCAGGACGTGATCCGTTTAAACCACAAGGGACTCAAGGTTTGGCCAAACAGCCTGAACCCGAAAAACCAGCCAATGGCTTCGACCATGACATAGGGAGTAATCACATTCTCTTTCAAATCATGAAGGAGCGTATGCCCTGTTTTCGCTAACTGTTGTCGTTCCAGAAATTGTTTGGCCGCCTTGGCTTGGTACGCTCGAGGAATTTCTTTGATGACATGTTTGGGTTTGAGCAGGACCGGACATTGATCGGTTTCTTGCTCACTCCCAAACCCTTGGTAGGAAAGGGGAACGCCAAAAAATCCAGCAAATCCAAAGGTTTCATTTCCTCCAACTTCTTCGAAATGCCGACGAAAACCCTCCGACCGAACATCAATGCAGAAAATCCCTTGAGCCAATGGACGTGATTCAGCGGATGGTTCTTCTGACTCATCGATTTTTTCGAGTATTTCAAGATTCGGAGAAAAACCTGGGAGAAACCCTTTAATGAAAGTGAGTTCAAAGGCTTTCAGCCAAATCGGACCATGTTGTGGCTCTGGAAATTGCGATGCCCATTCCATTAATCCAACCAACGTTTCTTGAGGACTGGTGACTAACTCTTGCACAGAGAAGCCAAGGGATCTGGCGAGGTGCAACGCCATTAAGGCCATTTGGTGAATGTCTTGTTCTCGGCGAATCGACTGCCAGATTTCTCTGATGCGGACGGCACTCTTATCGAGTGCATCAATGGGCAAGGGGTGTTGCACGAAAAGTGAAAGCCCAAGATCCTCGACGACCATTGCCGGTAAACCTGTGAGTTTCCATTCCTTGTACAGTCCATATCCAGAGGGGTGACTCTCGAGATAGGACTGAATCGAAGAATACGTTCCTGGAATGCCAAGTTTGTCTTGGCAAGCCAATGCGACCAGTTCTTTTTCATAAAACAAACGAACCGCGAGGTATTTGACTAGGTCAATGCGATTGGCATTCTGCCACTGATAATCCGATTGTTCTGATCGCCATTTGATGAATCCGGCCCATCCCGACAACTGCGCCAAATGCATGGTGAAATAATCCATCCACACTTCACGAGGAATGGCCATGGCCTCGAGGCTTTCGAGGATGGCATCTTCTGGTCGGATCGGAAGACGTTGAATTTTGGATTGCCATTGTGGAATGCCTAACACCGAACCAGACCGCTCGATTTGGGCCAATGCTTTCCAACCACCATAAAAGGTTTTTTCTCGAAAAGGCATAGGCCAGGGAGCATGTCCTTCATCCAGAAAACTGCCACACCATTTGATGAGTTCGTAGTTCATGAGGTCCTGAACCGTAGTGCCCAGTGTTTGATCGCACCAGGCGGACAGGATGTAGGCCGACCCAAGTTCCTCTTGCTCCCTCGTGGCATGATCATTTAAAGACCATGTGGGTGGTTTTGACTCGAACAGAGCTTGGAGTTTATCAATGAGCGCCTTCACATCATTGTCGTCTTGATATTCTTGCAAAAGGACTGAGGCCACATCTGGTGCGGTATAACCGGTTCCATTGATGAGAATCGCACGTAAGGTTTCGAGATGAGAAATTTTTCGATGGCCGATGACAATGAGTTGATTGTCACTCTGATCTTTTAACGCTTCATCAATGGCATCTAGGGTAATGCGCCCTTGCTGGTGGTAATTCCGGTATTCTGTATTGGGTAGATACCCTTGGCCACCAAGAAACCGTGTCGCTTCGTTAATAGCCTCACCAAAGGGTAGGTGTTCTAATCCGTGGAGGGGATTATGGTGAATAAATGTTTGCATGGGCCAATAGTGAGAAATGGGCTCACTCGCCAGTTTGACCAGCGAGAGAACCTCCATTCGCTGTCCGTCTCTTGACTGATCGATTTCTTTCACTTCAGCCACAATGAATACTCTCTAATAAAATAGTCCATGATAACTGGCGGCAGCAATGAGTAAGGTAAGTCCGCTGATTTCCCCTGCGGTTAAATCCGAGTAGGGAATATCCGGTCTCGCTTTTCCAAAAGCCGTTTGATGCATTAAATGGGGGAAATACCAACTCTCAAAAATCCACACGACGAATATAATGAAGCACAAGATAACAAGGCAGACATCTTGATTGTTCGCCGTTGGCAGAGCGGGCAACCCTGACAATACCGGAACAAGGGGAAGCAGCACCGCAAAACTGATTAGAATAATCAAGCACACACCCAGTCGTGGCATGACCAAGGCCAAGCCCGGCAGCGTTCCTAGGGCATGCGAACCAAACCTCTGCTGAATACAGTGATAGGTGAAAAGGAGTGCGGTCATGACGAAGGCAATGGTTAACCCAAACGATATTACCCATTCGGAAAATATCGAGAACACCGTCGTGAGCCCCCATAACATGGATGCTTGGGCAATAGTTGCGTAGGTGAGTAATGGCCGAATTTGGGTTTGTCCCAGACATTTGAGTGAGGCATACAGGGCACTGCCCAAGGCTAACCAGGAAACGGCGGAGGGCATTCCTTCCGACAGGAAAGTTGGGAGCTCCGTGAGCTCAGCCAATCCGAGAGAAAGGAACACGGTGACCCATAGACCAGACATTGCTCCATGAGCAGAACTCACGAGTGAGACGAACGGTAGATGAAACGGAAAGAGTGGCAGGAGGGTAAACCCTAGACCCAGTCCAGCGAACATGGCTAAGGAGTGATCCGAAAAGGAAGACACCAGCACCAGAAGAATTGCGAGAGCGATTTGCGCAAGACTCATGGTTTTCGTCGTCGCGCGACAATGAGACTGAAAGAGCAAATACGCTGCAAAACCAAGAACCCCAACGAGAAAATATCGATTAATGGGCAAGGGCGTCAGCAAGGTTCCAAGTCCGAGTCCCGACACTATAAGAATTTGGACAAGTATCGGTGACGATAGCTTTGAACGTTGCCCTAGGATTGCGCAAAAGGCTGAAAGAATGATCGCAAAGGCAAGAATTGTAGTGACTTCTATAGGCATGATGGTCTCAATCTCACCCGATGCTGCGCTTAATACCGGTTCCCAAATTTTTGAGCCCATTGAAAGAGTGCGTTCCCCCATCGCATATAGAGGAGATCCACATACAGCCGGTTGATAAGAATCACATAGACTTTTTGTTGAATGGCTTGACTCCACTCTGTATTCAAAAGCTTTTGCCCTTTGGCATCGGTATAAGCATAAATCCACGCTAAAAAAATTAAGAACGTCGAAATCAAAATGAGCGCATCAAACACAATAGGATTCAAAGCCGCTGCGACGAAGAACGCATCTGCCACTCCTGGTCCGGGGTACAGAAAATGGGTAAAGACTTCACCTGCCCACAAATAGGTAAATCCAATAAGAAATAACGCGGCAATCATCGCACTCGCGACTTTCCACGAAGCCACCGCATGTAATCGATACAAACTAAATATGGCTTGCGAGGCGGTCACCCAACTAAAAAAGAGAAAGATCACCGCCCCGTGCGCATCTTTAAGCGGAACTTCCAATAGATCATGTGCCACCATCAAAATAATCAGCGGCATAATCAACGTCACAATCATTCCAGTCACCCAAGTGGCTTGGGCGGGGAGTTTTGTCGGTTTATGGCCGGAGGATTCAGGAAACTTGGGTTCATGGCGAGCGGTATGAATGACATTACCCGCACTGAGAAAGAGTGAAGCTTTGAAGAGCCCATGCGCAATCAGATGAAAAATAGCAAGCGCAAATGCGCCAAGCCCACATTCCATGATCATATAGCCCATTTGGCCCATGGTCGAGTATCCGAGAGTTTTCTTTATGTCATTTTGCACGAGCATCATAGAGGCTCCGAACACCACGGTCAGTGCGCCAATCACAAACACAATATGCAGGGTGTTGGGTGAAAGAGCATAAAGCGGAGCCAACCGATTAAGAAGGAAACCGCCTGCGTTGATGATCCCCGCGTGCATCAAAGCTGAGACCGGGGTTGGAGAATCCATGGTATCCGGCAACCACACATGCAAAGGAAATTGAGCAGATTTGGCCATGGCACCGATAAAGATGAGTAAGGTAATGACGGTGACCACACTGATGTCGAGAAGATTTCCTGGCAAGAGCGAAATAACATAAGATTGTTGTGACGCTCGCTCAAAGAGTTCATTAAAACCAAGGGTGCCGAAATATTTATACGCCATAAAGATCCCACAAAGAAAGGTGACATCTCCAATGCGATGAACCATCAAGGTCTTAAATGCATTCTGGTAGGCGGGCACATGCGCATAATTAAATGCGAGAATCAGGTACAGGATCCAACTTAGAAGCTGCCAAAACACAAACAGCATCAATAGATTCGGACTGGAAACCAGCGAAAGAATGACAAAGGTCATCAAACCCAGTAAGGAGTAAAACCGGGCATATCCAGGATCCCCCTGTAAATACCGAATGGAATAGACGTGAATCACGGTACTCACACTCGTAATGAGCACCATCATGACTGCACTCAGCCGATCAATGAACAGGCCGAATTGAAACCAGCCATCTGGTCCGGAATGGAAGGGCGGAAGCATGATCCGAATGGGTCCACCCACACTGACCGCATAAAGCACCCAGAGAGAACAGATAAAGGCCAACGCCAGCGCCAAGACGCCCACCTTTGAACTTGTTTCCCTCAGGTGCTTTCCAAACACACCGAGAATAATTCCAGAGACGAGGGGTAACAGAGGGACAAGGATGGCCACAAACATCGTCATAAGGGAATCTCCCCGTACGGTTGGGAGTCATCGCGCATAGCCTTCAGAAAATTATTGACACAACACAGAGAGGAGGATAATGCCGAGTCGTTTTTCATTCCCGATAATTCGCCGACTTGACTTATTTTTTGTTGATACCGGATATTGGAGAGGTCAGCTCAACCGAATGTTCGATACTCCGACCACTTCTTCCAGTTTGACCCGGCGTAAGACCACGCAGGAGAGCCTCTGCCTCGTTCAGAAGACGATCCGGATTCTTTTCTAACAAAAGAAAGTGGCCCATTTTTCGTCCAGGTTTAGGGTGGTCTTTGCCATACAAATGGAGACGAACCCCGGGATGAGCCAGGAGACCATCCCAATTTGGCGGTCCGTTTTCCCACAAATCTCCAAGCAAATTCATCATCACAACGGGGCTCAAGAGCGTGCAATCTCCTAAGGGCAACCCACAAATGGCTCGAAGATGTTGTTCGAATTGAGAGGTCACGCAAGCGCCAAATGTAAAATGCCCGCTATTGTGCGGCCGTGGTGCGATTTCGTTGATCAGCAGACGGTCGTCCTCAAGGAGAAAGAGTTCAACGGCCATAATCCCGCAGTACTCAAGAGCCTCTGCAAGTGCCACACCCAGCTCCCCCGCGCGTAACCGGACCGTGTCCGCTACTTGAGCCGGCACACGGGTGGTATGCAGAATGTTCTGACGGTGGACATTCTCAGCGAGTGGATAGATTTGAATGTCGCCCTGTAGATTTCGCGCCAGCACAACCGACAGTTCGCTCTTAAAAGACACCACGGTTTCCAAAACTGCGGGAACCTCATCCAGTTCTTTCCACGCATCTTTCAGCTGTTTGTCGCTGGCCACTCGGGTTTGCCCTTTTCCGTCATAGCCGGATCGACATGTCTTTAATATCGCCGGGAATTCGACATGTTGGGCGGCATGCGGCAAGTCGCCCCCTTTCTTGATTGAGGCAAAAGGCGTTTGTGGAAAGTGGTGCTCTTGAAGATATTGGCGTTGAACGAGTCGATCCTGGACCAGGGCCAGCACAAACGACGAAGGGCGAGTCGGCTTACTTTTCTCGATTTCTGCAAGAACATCCCATGGGACCAATTCCGTTTCAACGGTGACCACATCCACCTGCGCGATAAAATCCAACACACGTTCGATATTGGAAAATTCTGATTGAACCGCAAAATCCGCGACTTGTGCAGCGGGACCCTTCGCCATCGCATCTAACACACCAACCCGATACCCCATCCGACGCCCTTCCATAGCCAGCATCCTTCCGAGTTGTCCGCCGCCAAGAACGCCGATCGTTCCACCCGGAAGTATCGTATTCACTCCAGATTCTCCGATGCTTGGCTGGCGGCTTTGTCTCGATAGGCTTGAAGAGATTCACGAACGCCGGCATCGGTTAAGGCCAAAATGGCAGCAGCTTGCAACGCGGCATTGAACGCACCATCTTCACCAATGGCGTGAGTGGCCACCGGAACCCCTTTTGGCATCTGCACGATTGAGAGAAGCGAATCAAACCCTTGAAGGGTGCGCGACCGCACAGGGACACCCAGGACGGGAAGCACGGTATTCGCTGCAGTCATTCCCGGGAGATGGGCGGCACCACCTGCCCCAGCAATAATGACACGAAGCCCTCGCTTTTCAGCGGTGGTGGCGTAATCGAACATCCAAGCAGGAGTGCGGTGAGCGGAAACGATCCGGCATTCATGGGGAATATCGAGTTCCGCCAACAATTCACTGGCGGGACGCATCGTCTCCCAATCACTTCTGCTTCCCATGATAATGCCCACAAGGGGCTTTGAAGTCGATCGGTTTTCTGTGGAGTTTCCCATATTATCCTTGTCACGCATCACGCAAGGAAAGGTGATAAACATCTACTGGTTCGTTGCTCAGTAGGTCGGGAAAGGTATAACAAAGACTCCGCATGGTTCCCTTTGTTCCTCCTTGAATCAGGACAGCCTCACACATTGGGCTTAATAGGCAGCGGGCTTAGAAAGCGGACGATTCGCCATCATTTCGACCACGCCAAGTCCATCAAACTTCGCCACGGTCTCCCCTTTTGTAAGCACTCCAATTCGACCCTTTCCCTGAATCGAATAAACCTCAGGCATGGGAACCTCATACCCGTCTAAATATAACTCCAAACGCGGAAAATCCACGTGGGCTGAATTCACCACTTGAACACGGAGGACATGCCATGCTCCTGGCTTTGGTTTAGCCACGCCTTTCCCCAGAAGAGACGGCTCCCCGTCCTGCACCCGATACGTTCTCAACTCATAGGAGTTGAGATCGACGGTCACCGCGTAAAAGTTCCGATGGTCCTGTGCCGCCAACACAATTCCCGCCTCATTCCCTTTTCCCGGAGACACTTCCCGGAGTTTGACGACGATATCAGGTAACCCAAGATTTCCTGTGTCTGCGAGTAATACCTGAAAGCAATCTTCTTGGGGACAGGAAGCCGTTTGTGTCATAACATGTGGGGAAGAAGGCGCTTCCCGATCCGCTTCGATGTGCCATTCTCCAGTTGATTCTTTATGGGTGCTTCCCACAGAGAACCCGGCAGGAAGGCCGCCAATTTTCTCCTGGTCAAAATTCCACGACTTAAAGAGATCTTCCGCCTTCTTATGAGCTCGCCAATGTACCTCAGGACCATATAATACTTCCGATGACCCTACGGCCCCGGCCGTCGATTGTCCAGGAACGGTCTTGGGGGATGACGACTCGGCAAATATGGCGGACGGGACAAGAAGACTCACCCCACAAAAGAGCAACACAAGCCTATTAAATTTTTCATTCATGCCATTGTTCATGGTGTTCCCTCTCCTAAGATCAACCGTTGAGTGATAAGGCCTCCTCAGAAAAACCTGACTCAAGAGGTACAGCTCACCACCTTGATCGATCGGGCGATAAATTTGGTGCCTGCTTGATATGACCGTCTCGTCTGTATGAATATCTCCACGACATTCTCCCTTACAGTAAAAACCGAAACAACGTCATCGCTAATTGATCCCGTTGAATGGGTTTCACGAGAACGCCCTGAGCCCCCTGGGCACCAAACCGCCGGGAAAGCTCAGGCGTCAGCGTCCCACTCATCATAATAATAGGCAACGAAGGATCAATTTGGCGAATTTCTTGAAGCGCGCTCTCGCGCTTGGAAGATAGAAGATCAGCATCCAATAACACAAGGCCCGCCGAACCTTCTTTGATCGCCACCAGAGTTTCCAACCCCGAGCAGGCTGGAATAGCCACGCAATTTAAACTCGCGATTAAACTACATAAGGTCGCTCGGTGGGCAGGATTTTTTTCGGCAACCACCACGTCTAAATTGCGAGGTTTTCGTTTTTTCATACAGAAAGCTGACTCACGACTGAGCAAGAATGGGAAATTTTTCTTTCCAAGACGCGTTCCTTTCCCTGTGCCCCCACAAGACGAACAAGACACAAGGAAGGATCCATTACACGTACCGCCGAGCTTCTCTTATAACCAATCTAACCTCGTATGCTATCGCCACCTACTAACATAAGACAAATACATAATTTGAATTTGTTTCATATCATTTTTAAATGTATACTTTGCCGATCAATGGAATGGCTGAATTACCATCACTTGTTATATTTCTGGGTCATCGCCAGAGAAGGCTCGATTAAACAAGCCTGCGACCGGCTCAATCTGTCACAACCGGCACTGAGCGTTCAACTTCGGACGCTCGAAGACGCCGTCGGCGAGAAATTATTCGAACGAGTTGGCCGGGGATTGGTACTGACTGAGATTGGGAAAATCACGTACCGCTACGCTGATGAAATTTTCACACTCGGCAATGAATTAACCAACACGCTCAAAGGGCGGGAAGCCGATCATCCGGTTCGCCTGATTGTGGGTATCGCCGAAGTCGTCCCTAAAATGGTGGCCTATAAATTGTTAAAAGCCGCGTTCCAACAGTTCGAGAACATTAAGATTATCTGCTGGGAAGGTCGATTAGAGCGCCTCCTAGGAGAACTCGCCCTGCATACTCTTGATATCGTCCTCACGGACGCCCCCGTACCTCCAACCGTAAGTATTGAAGCCCATAGCCATTTACTCGGAGAAACCGGGGTCACGATATTTGGAACGGAACCTTTAGCTCGTCAATATCGCAGGAAATTCCCACAATCACTTGATGGCGCACGATTTTTGTTGCCAACAAATAACTCAGTGTTGAGGCGTGGGTTGGAAGACTGGTTTCGCAAACACCATATCCATCCGACCATTGTGGGCGAGTTTGAAGATGGGGCAACCATGAAAGCATTCGGGCAGGAAGGTCATGGGCTGTTTCCGGGGTCATCCGTGGTGGCCAAAGAAATCACTCGCCAGTATCAGGTACGAAGCGTTGGACACATTCCAGAGCTGACAGAAAGCTTCTATGGCATTACAGTGGATCGCCGCATCAAACATCCCGCCGTTTTAGCGATTTCACAATCAGCAAAAGAGACGATCTTCAGATAGCAGGGAAGGCCCTACACGGATCAGGAGCATTGGCTTGTTCCCTGACGTTCCGCTCCCTACCAACACACCTGAATGGCACCGAAGTACTCAGCATTGTTTCTGCCGCATAGGACGGGAATCCCTCTACTAAAAGGAGAAAACCCATGACACAAGACATTCAAGCCCGAGATAAACAAGAATTACAATCTACCTCAGAACAAACCACTCCACGCCGAGTGTTTTCTCCACTGGTGGATATTTTTGAAGATGATCAGGCGTTGACGATTATCGCGGACATGCCCGGAGTGCCATCTAATAATGTCAGTATCGACCTTCAAGAAGATATCCTTACATTAACGGGGGCTCCTTCCTTAGCGGTCCCAGACAACGAAGAGATCGTGGTACAAGAGTTCGAAACAGGGAAATACTTTAGGCAATTCACCCTTTCTGAAGTCATTGATCAGGCTAATATCAAGGCCAATTTGAATCATGGTGTTTTGCGCGTTACTCTCCCAAAAATTGGACCAGCTAAACCGCGCAAAGTTCAGATCACTGAAAATTAATTCTTACGCGACATCTGCAGGAGCCGTTAGTTGAACGGCTCCCTATATTCCCGTTCCCAGGAATCTATATTTTCTCATGGACTTCGTAGCCACCATCAGTTCACAAAAAATCGGGCTATCTTCTAATCAAAGAAGATAGCCCGCTTCAGTGCATACCTTATTTATTGTTAAATCTTAACAGTTAAATATAATGCTCCTTTCCCACGATGGATAAAGAGCAAGGCATCTTGTTGTTTTTCTAAATGAGAGATCACTTGAACGAAATCTTTCTCTGAGCGTACAGGCTTTCGGTTAATCTCGCTAATGACATCACCTTGAGCCAATCCCGCTCGTTCGGCATAACTGCCTGGGGTCACCTCCATCACGACGACACCGCTCACCTCTTCGGCTATACCCAATTGCTGCGCCATGCGACCATCCAAATCTTGAACTGCCACTCCGGCAAACGGACCATCGTGCCTCATCGGGTTGGCCTGTGCCACTTTTGTGGGTTCATTTTGTTCACGAATCATGGGGCGCAGCGTGACTTTTTTCCCATCTCGCATCACGGCCATGGAAATGGTATTTCCCACAACTGTTCCGACAACTTGACCTTGCAACGCGCGTGGATCTTCTACGACCTGTCCTTCATATTCCACAATGACATCCCCACGTTGGATTCCGGCTTGATCTGCAGGACTCCCTGGCATCACATTGGTCACTAAGGCACCCTCCACTTTGTCTAGCTGGAAGGATTTGGCTAATTCAGGGGTCACCGCTTGAATGCCAACGCCCAAAAACCCTCGCACCACCGTTCCGGATTTCACCAGACTGGTATAGATGGGTTTCGCTAATTTCGTCGGCACAGCAAACCCGACTCCCTGATATCCACCCGATCGCGAAAAAATGGCCGTATTGATCCCAACCAACTCACCTTGGGTATTCACTAACGCCCCACCGGAATTGCCTGGGTTAATCGCGGCATCGGTTTGAATGAAGTCCTCATATTGAGTAATACCCATTCCACCGCGGCCCAAAGCACTGACTATTCCCAAGGTCACCGTGGAATTCAATCCAAAGGGGTTCCCCACGGCTAACACATATTCTCCAACTTGGAGACTGGACGAATCGCCCCATCGCACAAAGGGAAGATCTTTCGCCTCCACTTTAATCACGGCCAGGTCGGTTTGGGGATCAAGCCCGACCACTGTTCCGGAATATTCCCGTTTATCGGGAAGCGTGACCGAAATCTCTTTGGCGTCCTCCACCACATGATTGTTGGTCAACACATAGCCATCAGATGACACAATCACCCCAGAACCCGCACCCTGGAGATCCGGCATCGGACCCTGGTCATGACGAGGCGGGAAGCCAGGAGCGCCAGGGGCCCCGAAGAACTCTTTCATGGGATCAAACGGCAATCCAGACATGGGAACTGCCGCTTGTTTGCTCACCGTAATGTTCACCACGGCTGGCGTCACTTGTTTGGCAATGTCGGCAAATCCCCCGTTGTGAAAATTCGGCGGATTCGTCGTTTTCAATTGCTGCTGAGCATCTTTTTCATGCGCGAACGTCGTGACAGGATTATTCCATGACCCAAACAATAGAGCACCAACCAGGATCCCCATTCCGGCCAACCCCAGACTTTTCTGCCAAACGGGACTCCCATCCCATTGCGAGGCGACTGTTTTTCCGTTCTTTTCCATATCTCTTCCTCCTTGATGAAAATAGACCACCATTAGACCCTATTCATACTAGGAGCATACTGCCCCACTCTAATAGGAAGATTAAAGACAGATTAAAATTTCTTAAGACTGAAGCAGAAAGGGCGAAAGGGAGAACGGCTTTGACCAGGACAAGAAGTTAGGGCGTCTTGGAGGAGGAATTATTTTGGCATGAAAGGAAACAGGACGCTGCCACCAGAGAATAGCCGGAGCATTTTCTGGTGGCATGTGTGTTGCGATGGTGGCGCGTTACACGACTCCGGAATAGTACCGAATGACATCGGAGACGGACACCACACCCACGATTCGACCGCTTTCCGTCACCGCTAAATGCCGAGTTCCTTTTTCCTTCATCAGCCGGACGGCTTCAACGATGGGATCGCTGGTTTCAATGGTCACCAGGGGTTCTCGCATACAGGTTTTCACGGTCGTCGTCGTCGCATCGGTTCCGGAAGCTACGACTTCGCTGGTCAACTCGGTTTCGGAAATCGAACCAATATACTCATCTCCGCTTTGAACTAACAACGAACCAATCTTCCACTTCTTCAGGCTTTGCCCAGCCTCACGAAGGGTGGCATCCAAAGAAATCGAGCGAACCTTACTCGCCATAAAATCTGAGACTCTCGGCCCGGAGGCTTTTCGTTTCTTGGTTTCTTTGGCCAAGGCGGCTCGCCGAGACTCTAAATCTGCAATGGCACTTTCCAGGACACGATGTCGCTGTCGAATGGTTTCTCGTTGCGACTGCGATTCCGTCCCTTCCGGAGCTTCATCCGTGAGGTTCAGGAGGCCCGCCGCTTCACCAACCTCAGCATATTCATACGTATCCAACAGGGGTGAGGAACTCCCGAACACATCTGCAAGCATGTCTTCCGTCGCCGCATCAAACTCATTGAGGACGTCTGCCGCCGGTTCATTCATTAAATGATTCTTCAAGGCATCCAATTGCTGCCGCACGCGTCGAATATCTTGGTCTAGCGATTGAGCCCGATCTGGTTTCGTCAACGGTTGAGTTTGCATAAAGCCTCCTCTAATAGAGAGATAAAAATGATTTTGATCCTACCCGAAGGGTGAAGGGTAGGCAACCTCATGAGTGAAAAGGTAGAAGTGCGAAGGAACCAAAGAATTGTGAGACGGGAGGCGAAACGCTAGTTTTCCAATAAACTTGAGAGGAGAGTGGCCAAACCAAGAAAGCTAAAAAATCCCACGACATCGGTAATGGTCGTTAACACAATAGAAGACGATTGGGCAGGATCCTGTTTCATGGCTTTCAAGGCAATGGGAATAATGGCGCCCGACAACCCCGCGATCACCATTGAAATGATCATGGACAAGCCAATAATGACGGTTAAGCCTAAAGACCGACTCCACAAGGCAACCGCCAGACAAGCGGTAGCAGAAACGGCCAATCCATTGAGAAATGCCACATAGACTTCCTTGCCACTGACACGCAACCATTGTGATGGTCGAATATCGCGCAACGCCAACCCTCGGATCACGACGGCCAACGATTGGGCGCCCGTATTCCCAGATTGTCCTGCGACGACCGGAAGCAGGACGGCCAAGGCTGTAAACTTCGCAATCGTTCCTTCAAACATCCCCACGACAAATGCAGCTAAAAACGCGGTCAGAAGATTCAACTGCAGCCAAGGCAACCGCTTTTGTACGGAAAACCAAACCGGCGACAGCGCTCGTTCATCCTTATTCGCCCCCACCATCGTGAGCAAATCGGCAGTCGCATCTTCCTGACTGGCTTTAATAATATCTTCATTCCGAACCACGCCTAACAGGCGATCATCTAAATCGACGACAGGGATGGTAAAAAAATGTCGCTCTTTAAACAGTTCGACGATTTCCTCTCGAGACTCCAGAGGATGAATGATGGGCAAATCACGAACCATCACGGCTTGCAATTTTTCTTCAGGGTCAACGAGTAACAAGTCTCTCACTGAAAATTTTCCTGCCAACTTTTGATTGCGATCGATCACATACACATCATGTACATCTTTTTGTGCGCGAGACCGGACATGCAACATGGCATCCCGAACAGTCAGCTCTTCCTGCAACACTAGAAATTTCGGGTCCATAATACTGCCGACGGATTCGACCGGATAGGTCATATAGGATCGAATTTCTTGGGCGTATCGCTCCGGCACCCGGAACAAAATGGCCCGTTGCAGATCTTCATCTAACCGCTGAAACAAGGCCGCAGCCAGAGAAGGGGACATATGCGGAATCACCTGTTTCAAGAGATCGGTTGGCATCAGGGCAAGCGCTTCGGCTGCGACGGGTGGCGTAATACTGGAGAGGAGGTTGGCTGCATTTTTGGCGGTCGTCCCTTGCAAGACCCGCAAAATATCGGTGGCCGGATAGGATTCCAATATGCGAGCCGCTTCCTGATGATGCTTCAGGAAAAAGGCTTCATTTAGAACATGTGTCCCACCTCGTCGCCTCACAGTGGTAGTCACTGTATCGTCACTCATGAGACATTCTTCCGTTCCGTGACGGTCTGCGCTACATCCGTCATTAAACGAATTCCCGTAATAGAGTAGGCTTCCCATAATTGCATCAGTGAGTCACTCACCGAACCCAACGGGGCTTTCCCTTCAACATCTTTTTCAATACGTCGCAGCATGCGATACCGTAATGCCCCAAAAAATGTTCCCCATCGATCCACGACTGGTAAGGTATGAAACCGGCTCCACTCCGGATGTTTAATAATCTCTTCAAGATTGGCTTCAGCCGACAACGTTGTAATTTGTGTTTCCATTAGCGTTCCGACTAAGTGATCCGACGTATCAACGAGCAATTGCCTGAGCGTGAGGACCCCTTCCAATTTGGCATCTCGATCAATCACATAGATATAATACATGGCCTTTTGCCCATAGGTGCGGATGCGGGAGATGGCTTCTTCCACCGATATATCGGGCGGAAGGGTAAACACCTGGGGATCAGCTAAACTCCCGGCCGTATTGGGCGAATACCGTAATGCCCGCCTAAGCGTGGCGCCCATCGAGTTATCCAACCGCTCCAATATTTCCTGACGCGTGGCTTCCTCTAACTGTCGAAGTACACCAATCGCGGAGGTGGCATTCATGGCACTCAAGACATTGCCACTCAATTCTTTCTGAAGTTCTTCAAGAATTTTCGCGGTGGACACCGGCAAACAATGCTCTAACACCTGTGCAATCTCATCGCCAGGCAATGACTCTAAAAGTGCACTGGCCTCCTGCGGCCCCAGCGACTCCAGATGCCGGGCAGATTCTACCGGATGGGATTGAAAATACCCCAGTGTGAGGTGGTGTTCGAGTTCCATCGTTATTCTTTGGGATGCTTCAGAACAGCCGTGGCTTCCGAAAACTGAGAAGCCGGAATAATCACCCTCCCCTCCCGAGTTTCCACGACGACGGAAATCGGGGTGACCGCCACGATGGTCCCTTGCGTCTCCCCACCTT
>Ga0224501_10001815_pt1 | contig 16653 bp, 14 predicted proteins | sample SF_Oct11_sed_USG_4_FD_169105 | JGI IMG/M metagenome (GOLD analysis project Ga0224501, IMG submission 169105) | Sediment microbial communities from San Francisco Bay, California, United States - SF_Oct11_sed_USGS_8_1 | ecosystem: Environmental > Aquatic > Marine > Sediment | place: USA... | reverse complement strand
AAGCCAGGGCCGGTGGTGGTGGTGGTGATGGTGGTGTGGTAATATGAATCTAGAGTTGGATATATTCCATGAATTTTACATTTGGGCGGTAATACTGGACACAATAGAGACGGTTCTGTCCAACAGGATTTGCACAGTGGGAAATTTATCAACTCTCTTTGCGGACCCTGTCAATTCTTTGCGGTTGGCGTAGATTTTAAAATGAATGGATTTCACACAGTGCATCCTCAAGTCCAACATGTTACCCGTTGGTTCCACTCGAGTCAACACAAACAAACCAACAAGCCGGCTCAAGTCCCATTTTTTCTCAATCAACAGTTCAAAGAGATCAAGGACACTGAGAGATAAAAAAAGACAAAGAAAAAAGTTTTTTGTTTCTGGCAAATGGCACACCCGCATTGCTGCGGCTAGTTTTGGTCAGAGAGCCACTGGCTACTTTGCATCTTTGACTCACGCTGCTTATTCGTGATTGCTTTGAGGCACTTTTGTAGCAAAGTTCTGGCAGAATCAAGTCGGCCATTGCTGTAGTAGAGCTGAGCTGTGTCTGTCCAACATGTCAAATCCTCCGGGCGCTTCCTCAATAATGTCAAGTAGCACTGCTCAGCATCCTGCAAACCAAGAATATCTGTGTGAGTGAGTGCCTGGCTTTCAGGTGCTTTCAGAGAGCTTTATGTCACTGGTCATACATCAGTATTGCAGACCAGAAGGAGTGGATACTGATTAAACTTTAGTACACAGAATGACTTGCTTATAGAAACCGAAATCACACAGTTACTGGTCACTGGACTACCAACAGAATGAGACCTTGGTTGAGAGCAGTGAGAGCACAATATGTCAGTCAAGGATATAGGTCCAGCTTGTCAACATAATCTGCCTTGTGGGGAACCTTGTACTTCCCTACTCCAGTTTAATCTCAGGTAGTAAATACAGCGCCGGCATAACACTATAGTTTTACAATTAGTATTAAGCTAGCCGGTTTCATAATCTGCCTCGGCATGGTTCAGAGAAAAGGGCTGTTCCTGGAGGGTGAATAAACTCATGTACTCGGTCTAGTTACATGATTGATGACGTCTAAAATAGACAGTTTCTGATCTGTATGAAGCCCTGTGCCCTTCGCAGAACTAGCTTTATATCTTAGTTAGATCCTGGAGCTATATAGAAACCACACTGTCTGGCCCATTAGGCCCATATACCATTCAAAACATAGTAAGGTTTTACAGTTAGACAGTGAAATGCCAAAAAGAGACAGTCGAATCTGCGGGCGTAAATGGCAGAACTGCGTGTTTAAATTCTCTGTGCCAACATTTGTTCGAGGTACTGTCACCTGAGGTGCCAAAACCCTGATGAGCTGGTGATCAGACATTCTTCATGGGAAACCAGGAAATGAGTTTCACCCTCGCTGGCAGAGGGTCCCCTCATTGACATAATTTGCCGCTGCATTCTGAAATTAATGGTAGTCATAGCGGCGAAGCATACCTCAATTCTGTCGCGACTGACGTAGAGTTTGACAATTTCGTTATACATTTTCTTCTCGTCCATATTCTGCAGGGATCGTCTCATGACGTTATCGAAGCCATCGGCCGTGCCGTAGTGCAGTTCCAAACGTAGAAACTCGGCCCACACAAGGAGTTTCTCCGCCTCCAGCCTGCAACAGAGAGGTATATGGACCAGTTATCTCAGGGGTAAACAGGTGGGAGGAGGGCGATGAAGGGAAGGGAATTCACACGGTCGGTAGATGGGTTTATACAATCCTCAAAAAGAGCGGGATGCTGATAGCGAGATGACAAGTGTTAGTCATGTTGCCTTACAGCGGAACAATAGGAGAGGCTGTGATGAGAGATGGTGACTGTAGATTATATCTGTTACAATGACTAGGAGAGCTCATTAATCAACCAACTTGTGTGGACTAGGGAAGAGAAAAATCAGTCAAATCAAAAATCAGTCGTGTTGCGGTTGTGAACTCCTAGAATTATTCTTACATGAAAAGCCAGAGTATCGCGGGCGGGAGGGTGGCTTTAAATTAGCATAAGATGTACATGCGCTGAGAATTCTGTATATCTAGTAGGCTGTCCGAATGTCTGCATATCAATGTGATTGAGGTGTACCAACCATATTGCAAATGAACCCGGAGTAAATTTGGGGTCGGATTGAAATTCGCAAGGAAGGTGGTGATGAGGACAAGAGGGTTCATTGCTATGTAGAGGATGGTCTCACATTGACACGGAGTCACCTGGATCCGGAGTCACCTGGATCCGCTCCGGTCAGGCTGGGGTGTAAGATGGGTTGCAAAACTGACATTATCTAACTGTGGTATAATTTGATTGCATGCCATTTAGTTTTTATGTCTTACTGCTACCCAATAATATTGCATAGATGAGAATCTTGGCTGGTTGACCTTCCAATACTCGGCCACACAAGTGATTCATTAGAAACTGATTTTGGCACAGGTAAAATCATGCGATCTGCTCTGCGCTGTCAATTGACAAGAGGCAATTTGGTAATAAGATAAATTGCTGACGGTGATGATAATGCAATCACTATTATAGCACGGTCATCAATATGTGGTATCATCGCAAGAGTGTTGGGGTACAAGTTCCTTTGGGAAAATATCAAGTCACATTAGTCGGCTGCCAGAAGCTACTTATAGAGCAGGAGTGATCGCTGATTTGTCACCAATTAAACTTGAGGCAATATGGCCAGCGCCAGTAAAACCAGGTTTCTAGCATAAAAACATTCTTCATGGGCCACTATGAGGACCCAACCACAGTGAGTCTTGGCAAAAAAGCTGACGAGACCACAAGCAAAAACAGAGAAAAATAACCGGTACATCGGTCTAGAACAGATTGGCCGCATTGTGGCTGACAGTCAGAGGTCAGAGTGGGACTGTATGTAAGCCAGAGGCGAGTGGGCGTTCCGACTTGCCATTGGATGCAGGGATCAACCGCACCGGTGCAGATCCGGTCTGCTCGTGGTCTTGTGACAAAAAAGACAATACAGAATACTGGGCGATATCTAGGACGCCGTCCTACCATACCAGCAGAGGGAGAGATTTGGGATGGAGTTGAGAACGGCCTGCCAGTGTGGCTCAGTAAAACTGGCCAGTTCATTCTATAAAGTTGGATGAGAGAAATCAGCTGCTCAATTAGCAGCCATAGCATAGCCCATTTTACATGGTTATAATGGATAACAAATAGCTATAGGCAGATGAGACGTGAACTAACTCTATTATGGGTCAGGGATGGGGGTTGGAGCGGGGATACGACATTAGAGCTAAGTAAGATGGGCAGTTGTGTGTGTACATGTATTTACCTGTAGGATATAGTTTCCAGGGCCTGTTCCGCGCGCAGTCTTGCAGACTCTACTCCCCGCATTTCAGCAGTGGCCTGTATCAGCTGTACCCAGGTGGCGCCACTGTTTGGCGACTTCTTGGTCGCCGCTAGACATTCATCCTCGAGCGCACCGGATCCTTGTTGCGCCAACTAACACACAAGAAGAAAGATCTGATGATAACAGCACATTTACTTAGACCCAGTATTATTTAGCAGCGTGACTTTTGCAAAACTCAACAAAGCAGAATTATTACGAATTATGTCAAACTTCAAAAAAGCTAAACTCTACGCCCTGTATTATAAGTCTATTTACACATTCCTAGAGTTCCAGCTATAGATTTTATTGAGACAGTTTGGACAGTTCAGATTATAATTCTATCGACGTGATGGACATGGTTAAAGGCACACGTGGGCATCACTATAGAACAGTTTCTATGTGACTGAACGCACGCATGCGAGTACACTCCAACGCCATGCACCAATTGATAGCGGGAGAGAGAATTGGCGTGGGTGAAACCACGTACTGCCTCTCGGGAAAGCTAAGAATATATTCTACTAAGGCACAGACAGGGCATCTGTCCCCAAGGGCCAGTTAATAGGTACACTTGTCCATCAACAAGCGGAATGACGTTGCACCATCGATACTTTACCGCATTACTGTCGGCCAACTGATATCGATACCTTTGGTCTAACCATCCTCACCTTCTGTAGCGCTGACGTAATGCTATTGGTCGACTCTCCTTCCGTTTCTGTCTTAGCTGGCTTCTACAGACCAAAGCGTGCACGGTGAAGTGAAGGGTGGATTTGGTAGATGGGTGGAACTTTACATTGGATTCCAATACCGCAGTGTCTCGTATGGTCCGTACCGCCACTATGGCGATGCATCTTTGACTTTGGAATAATTGCAAAGCCAGGTCGACGTAGGCTAGCTACAGGAAACTTCCTTGATTTCATTATTTCAACATTACCATTCAGACATCTGGTGAACCGGCAAATGCAATAATGCATTTAAATTTGTGCAAGGTCTGGACAAGTGGACACGCGAACATCGGTAACATCATAGCGTTATCATTTTAAATTACTCATCGATGGGGCAAGGCTGACAGTGGGAATAAGCCGTGTGGCTCGAAGGTCTAATTCCTCTGCTAACTTCACAGTGATTGTCACTAATATAACACTTATTGCAGCACCAGAGGGCTACTTTACACTTTTTCTCAAATTATGATGAATGTCTAATGACATATATAGACATCTAAGACTCAGTGTGTCCTCAACTTAATGATCGTTAAATAAGACTATAATAGCAGCATCTCATCTTTCCTGGTGACATCATCCAGGATATAAATTGCATCCCTGTCGGCTGCTTTTTGTAAATGGTACCCCTAGAGCTATTTTAGTCTCAGCAACAGGTTGATGCAAGCAACTCAGCCAATCAATCTCCCATGATAATTTCACTTATCCTCCAAGAGGGTGAACGACCTTGCGCAAATATGATGACCTTCATGATGCATCACTGGCACAGTTTCTACATAATTCACTGTTAGTCATTACGGGTTCCTAAGTCCAAATATTACGCAACATGACCGAAAAGATCCTCGTGCTCACCTTTTTGATGGAGCGTGCAGACTGCTCCAGCTTTTTTAGTTTAGCATTGGTACCACCTTGGTCCAGCGACTGACTGAGGCTATTCAGACTGGTTCCGTAATCCAGACCCATCTGCGACTTCTTAGCTGCCTTTTCAGCAAACTGCCAATGAGAAATGGGAGACCTAAAAATGTCTAAGACTCGGCTCATTCGTACCAAATGCCACCAAGACACACAGCTATTACTGGGCTGAAGTTCAGTGCCATATTGCAACTTCGCTAATTTATCTGATGCAAACGTTTGATTACCGAGTAAGACTTTCACTGCCAGATCCCCACAACGCTGCCATTTACCGTGCAAAGGTCAAATGACTCCATGTGGAGAAAGACACCAGAAATGTTACCTACCACGATTGTCACACCTGTCGTTGTGTCTGTCTCCATCTTCATGCCGGCCAGTTGAGCTGCGGCAGCCATTTCCCCCCGTTTTTCCAGAGAGGGTTTCTCTTCCACTATAGCATCATCATTTCCTGGTATAGGTCCAACAGGGGCCATTTTTGACGAGCGCTTTCGTGATTTTTCCGCAGCAGAACAATCATTGACTGTTTGCTTTGAGGCAGGAAGCCTTTTTCGCAGGCGGGCCTGCCAGGCTGGGTCGATCTGATCATCATCTTCATTATTGTCATTATCTTTCTCGCTATCATCGTCCTGACTGGCAGCTGTCATATTGTCTTCAGCTTCAGCTGAGAACACATACAGAAAGGTAAATCCCACATGCATGGAGAGTGTGCCTAGCATAATGATGACAGTACAATAAAAACAACATTCTCATGGAATAATTGCAGTATGTTCACAAAGGTCAGGGATAATTTAGCAACATAAAATTTGTACCGGCTAGAAAAGCAGAGTGTGGATTATCCTGTTATAGAGAGGTAATGTCAGCTGAGACCAAATAGACTGTCACACCTGACAACACAGCCGTTTACCTGAGAGGGAATCCAGTGCTTTCTGGATGGCGGTTTCATCCCGACACCACTCTGCTCCAAGCTTTCCCTTTGTTCTACATAACAGCATCAGAAAACTAAGTGTCGGAGAATTACAAATATGACAGGGGCTAGGAGATGGTACGGGCTGTAGACACACAAACACAATGCGCAGAGCGACCTTTATCTGTGGTGTGAATTGGACTAGGTTGATTCTGGCAGCAGCCTGAATCAGGGGGAGGGGTTCTATCAGTTTGGATTATCCATCCGTTTATCATGGCTGCCGAGCAGGCATTAACAATTAATGTGAGCAGATGTTTCAGTAACACCTGTCGGGAGGGCCGTGCTGTGGTCAGGCCGATTGGGTGTGAGACGCTTACCGGGTAATGGTAACCCAACAGGCGGAGCCTCGGACGTATCGCTGTGAAAACTCTTTTAGGCCAGACTCGGAGAGAAAGTCTAGTGTCATGATGTGCCCGCACGCCATAACATTGGCAAATGTGGCTGTGATTTGTGAAACCACCGCCGGCACAGTTTCGCCCGCCTGCAGAGCTGCTCTGGTCTCCAAACCCCTGTGAGAATAAGTTAACTGACTAAAGGCTTCATGCATAATTCTTCCGCAATCATCAAACTTGCGCAGCCACAGTTTGCATTTTCTAAGTGGTATAAATAAATAAATATAGACAGAAGGAGGCAGGGCGTCACAGAACGATGGTTTTAACTCTATGAATCAGCAGTATGAAACCGGACACCAGTTTCCAGGCTATGATGGATGGCTAATAATTAACCTTCAGAGGTCGTTTTAAAATAAATATTAATGAAAAGCGATGATGCCAGTCTTGGGGGGGGGAGAGTATGTGACAGGAATCTCCCATCAAATTGAGTATTTCATCACTCACACTTTTCGTCGCAGTGATAATGTGAATTGGCCGTATCTGGATGGCACAAGTTGACATTGCACAATACTGCCTCGTTTCAGCGAGGCAATATCCACATCCTGGCCAGGTTCGGTTATCTCTGAAAGAGGTACGAGACACTTCTTGCCAACGCTGCAGCTAACAATAAGCCCGCGGCCGGCGTCAAATGCCTTAATAACCGCCGGGATTCTCTCCTCATCTGAAATGTGAATGAGAATTAAGCCACTGGTCAGGCTGGTCCTGGAATGGTCTGGGCTGGTGACCAACAGATCAGTGGATTTCGTAACCATTGCCTTGGTTTTGAGGTCCGGCCAAAACGTCAAACTGAGTAGGATGTGGTGGGGTCAAGGAGCTACTGACCCTTTACACGCCGGAGGCGTTAAGTTGGGTCATTCGACAGCTATTCTCGGCCATTTGTGGTGACCAGTGCCAACAGGAATTATAAAGCTTACGGTCATCTGGCTGAGCGATGGCGGTGTAGGAGATGAGGCCGCCATGCGCAATGGACTTGACACGGGCTCGCACACACAATCCAACCGGGTACTGGTCGGCGAGCTGCTTCAGGCTGACTGCATCCCTGCCCACATCGTACCATATCATCTGACCGCGTGTACCATCCGTGGCAATCACATCCAATCTTGGTGGCTTCTCCCGAAGAGACAGCTGATCACAGAAAAAAAGAGGAAAGCGCAGTCGAAGCATGCCGTGTGGAAGATGGCCAAACACAACGTGAAAACGGGGAGCTGGACTCAACCAGCTATCAAGTGCATTAAATAGAATGAAAATAAAGCACGGCATTGGGCAAAGGTCGCATGAGCAGGTGCCAATATCAATATTTTAATAGGAAGGAAATTGATTAACAATGATTATTTGGAAATTGCGCTGGTGCAATCATAAGATCCATGGCCTCTTAAAGAAAGAAAGCAGCCAGGCGGATTACATGCCGCAACAATGGCGCCAGATGCACTGGACAGCTGTGACTACAGCGACAACTCTTCCTTATATGTCTATGTTTAATGTTTGTTGAATAACTTATCCGCTCGTGCCGCCTATCAGAATTGATCATGGCTTATTCTCAACTGCCGTCAGACGTCAAGTCGCGGTCCCGCGGGACCGTGATGAAAGTTCACTGTATCTACAGTCTACCACCTCGTTTCTTCCGACAAACCCATCGAGATTATAGAGAAAGGATATTAGCCGAGGCCATCAGTAGCTTCGTTTCCGCAGAGTTTGTTCAAAACTACCCACATTGAAGTATCCAATTTTATTTGCGAAGATGGATGACCGGGAAGATAGACAAATAGTTTCGCAGAAAAACCAATCAGTGGAATAATGGATATAATTTCCGTACCAAAGAGACTTCGGGCATTGCTTATTAATTTGCAACGTTGACATTCTGACATCATTTGCTCATCAAATCTGGAATAATTCTTTTGCGCCTGGATGCATTAATTAATCATTATTTTTAGTACCGTAATTCACTGTCCAGTGATAATCTCGTCAAATTGTGTACATACTTGAGATTAGGGTTTCAGCAGAAAGACCGATCGATCGGGTGGGAAGATCTTCAGATCACTATCTTCCTATTATTATATTATTATTGACTCAACTTTAATTTCCTCTCAACGCATTTGGCTAGCCAGATGTATTTAAGTCCTTTTTCCTCGAACTTTGTTTTTCCCGGAGTGTGGCCTACATACCTTCTCCACAAAGACCAGCTTCTCATCTCCCACTGCGGGCGTAACTCCCTCATCTCTTTTGCAACGCAGCGTCAAATTCATCAGAACTCGGTTGGGGTCTTCCTTCAAGCTCCTCGCCCTACGCAGTATGACGCACGCATGAGTGGTAACTGACTTACAGTCCTTGCGGCGACATTGCGCACGCAAACAGGTAGCAAACAGGGGCTGGACAAGCACTCTTGTCCTCGTGCGACATTTCAGCTGACATTCAAGACACCGATGGGAGGGCGGCTGAATTAATGCCCGGGGAGAAGCAGGCGTAGGTTAGCCTTGAGAAGGAGACCCAATTACCTCCAGTTGTCATGACTTGTCGGGACTATGATCACCGGATCCACCAATTGATCTCGTTTTGTTCATTATAGAACCCTGGGGAATCGAGCTCGCCGGATGGCATAATATCTACCTGACAGTGACAAGAGACAACGGGCACTCACTTGTAGTGTTGCTTGACAATTGTGAAGCCGGTGATTACGGCCTCGAGTATCTGCCTTGGCAGGAAGTCCTTGAGCGGGTTCTGGCCGGGCTTCGGGTCATCGCGCACCTCGTTCATATAGATTCTTCCCCCAGCCCTGGAGTTTGTCTGGCGCACCAACAGCTGGCTGTCCGTCAGACTCGTCACCCTGGTTACGTTATGTAATATTAGCGGTGGTGCGGGGTGCGACCGCAAAAGCAAAACACATTCATTATGGCATTATGGGGCTGGTAGTGTTCCATCAATCAAATTTGTCAACAATCTAACGCGAGAAGGAGCGCAAGGTTTGGTGGTGAAGACAAATTTGCTATGGTCGCTTCACACACTCACACGACTTGAACTTTGGAGCCGACGTCTGGCATATTGGCCTCAACTCGAAGCTTCTCGGCTCTTGTTTGTCGGTATTCTTTGGTAGTCTGAATCACGCCCAGCGGCAGCCCTCCGGGCTCTCTGAAATACCAAGTAAAACTACCTGTTATTGTCACCAGTCGATTCAAATGGACCAGGGCAGCGCATAAATGGTGTATCGCCTAAATTTCAGGTGGTGGTGACTAAACCGTTGTTGTTTGACATTCTGAAATTAATAAATTCCATAATCACAAGGGTTCACTATACTAAAAAGAGATTCAATGAATTTCTTCACATTATTGTGTTGGGCAATCACCGTTCAATCAACTCGCGCCATCCAGTGTCAGCGGTGGACGGTGCGACACGGGTCGTTTACATCGTATAATGCAGTGTTTACGTGTTTTTAACGACAAAGAGTGGGCACGTGTCACCTGAACTTGATGATGATTCTATTGAGTTGCCCGTAGATCATATCGGGAGCCGCGTGCACCGAGTTGGGGTGCTGTAATGAAAGGAACACGTATTAGGTCGAACTCGGCGAAAAACATGACCAGCTAAATTTCCTAGACGGATGAAGTGAGCCAAACAGATGTATTGTGACATTTTGTGGGGACCTTGCCTTGGTACGGAAAGTAGTTGATAACAGCTGGGTGCAGGGTGGACAGTAAAGTATATTTACCAGATGGGTAGGTAGCATCACCATCTTGCCGAGTGCGTGTGCTTTCAGCATAGCCAGACTGTACTCGGGCCGTGAGTAGACAATCTCTGCCTTTATCACCTGGCCCTCTCGAACCTGCATAGAGATGTGAACGCTAATTAACCCCCAATGGGCCTGGAAGAGTCCACTCTTTAAGTCTAGGGGGATCGAGGTCACAAAAAGAGGTTATTTCAAATGCAAAGTCACCTATTTCGAATTCCACACAAAAACCGCCGTCAAAGACAGCCCACTCACGGGAGACCACAGGTCGGTCATATTGCCGCGGCAAGATTTTGTCCAGCGATGGGACAGTTTCAACCAACGCCAGCTACTTGTTGCGCGCGCGACCAATTCTGCGAAGACGAGCGCACCTGTAGGATCAGTAAATCTTATCAGTGGATAAGGTCGACCCCAACTATGCATACCATTGTGTATTTAGTTTCAGTGGAATGAGACTTGATGCTTTTGACATGGGTTGGATCCATCAGCACCTCCAGTTCGCCATTCACCACATCAACGAAAACAACGATTCCCGAGGCCTCCGAACCGAGCGTACCAGTGAAGTCTGAAAGTAACAGAGGGTGACATTAGTGACATTGGTGGCAACGCCCCGCGTTGCTTCAGGCGGGATTAACCGTTATATGGAAAGGTGGTAGGGATTGGGGGGTGGTGGGGATTATATCGTAATTATATTTTCCAATTTACTATATTCGGCAGAACCAGGATGTCTTGGTGCAGGCCCGACGGTGGGCGTACAAGAGCGTAATAACAACGTATTTAGAATAAAGCTCTCGCCACACACACACCTGATGGGTAATGGGATTAGCGAAATGACCCGGCTCCCATCCCCGTAATCAACAAGAGAATGTTTCTCGTAGAAACATTCAATTATTGGTCAGGTAAATTCACAACAGCGGTACGGTTTGACTTGTGATGAGTTATAGCTGGTTTCGCGACGTGACCGGCTTACCATCGGTTCCTCGGTAAAAAGGGGTTCATTCATGCTACAGAAGCAATCTATCATTGGTAATAAGTGACACAAAGGAACTTCTATCTATCACGGGCCCATTACCCTTAGTGTCAATGATTACGACCAGCTGGGACCCGTTCGAGGATAACGGGAGGAGATAACACTAGACTTCTGCGTCTAGATTATGGAGACGTGGTTATTAGTTAAGAGCCCCAGAGATTTTGCAGTCACTGGTTTCAAAACTGCGCATATAGACACAATGGCAGACTCAAGTAAAGATGAGATGTGAGAATAAACTAAACAGGGTTTTGAATCTTTGTTTGACATATAAAAATACCAGTTAAGCAACAGAGAAAATTAGGCAGACCGGGCAGGACGAAATGGCAATAGTCTTTAGATGGTGAAATGTTGTAAAAGGTTCTGTGTGGTGACTTACCAGAGCTCAGGTAATGGTTTGCCATGCAGATGACACCATCATCCAGTCTCAGTTCCACATGTTTGCTGGTCCGCCCCACAACGATTCCCGACACCAAATCGCCAACGGAATAACCGCTTACCCTGCGATTATTCGCTTCTACAACATGAAAATGGTGGGTCCATCAGAACCTATTCGTGGATACGACCAGACACTAAAAACGGCGATGTTTCGACATGTATGATCGACCCCGATTCTACCTAGCATCACCCAAAGGAGTTTAATTCATCTGCATCACAAGAAGAGTTTTGAATATAACATAATGGAGAACGATCAAGTATGGTGATTCATGGAGGGAGTCTTACCTGCACCGGCCAGTTTACGAAGCCTTTGAAGCTCTCGTTGGTAGTGGGAGAACATTCGGAATACGAGCCTCTCATCATCAGGTGAGGTAAGAGGGCAATCGATTTCTCGGAGACTGACCCAGACGATCCGCTTATCCTCGGTGCTCAGTATGTTTGCCAACACAGAACGGCCAGGAAACAACGAGGGCAGCTCTCCAAAACCACCGTGTTCCACGGGCAATGACTGAAGAAAAGATTCTATCAGCGAAACGGCAGACGAGGGATCAAAGTGATTGGACATGGCTAGCAATTTATAATCAGGGGTTCCGGCATTTCTCAGCTAGAGCCGCCTTTCATTGTCTAGCCATCGACAGGACATCAATCATATCAGTGAAAGCCCTACTCATAATTCACTTAGTGAAATGTGCACTTCGGTCTACCTAAAACTGTGCGACCGATTGCGGGGCAATGAAACCTAGACGTTACACTAATGGGTATGTATCAATGACCAAGGCGAAGCATACGGATCAATACCGCTTTCGTAAGAGGATGTCCTTCTGTCGCTAAAGAAGAAGTGAAGTGCTGTTTTACTGGGCTCGCTGCCGCTCATTCAGTCAAATATTAGAAATTCAACACGCCCAAAGGAATCGTTTGACCTCATACTGCGCACGAGCGCTGATTTAAAGCGTCACAAGGGCATTAACATGCATATTGATAGAATCTGTGGTTATTGAATTTCATACGGCCACGGCTTGGATGACAGCTGGAGGAGAGAATCAAAGGAATGAGTAAAACTAAATTATATCCAATATTCTCTTTCAATTCCTTAAATTGATTCGCGAAGGAATAACATATCGTTCAATGAAATCCCTGGCCGGGTATGTTTTCATTGTACTGCGTCGTATCTTGGGACGGTGATGCGGAAAAGTATATCCTGTTTGACAGCGCCCGTTGGCAGCAAGCCAACATGACATATGCGCCGAGTGTTGCCACCTGTGTTCGTCGAACACTTACATCAGAATCCGCCTTTCCTATGCGACCGCCTGGTAAAGAAACAAAGACACCTCCTTCGACAACCACGAGCACCGTGGCGGGGTAAACAGACCCAATCTGCAAACAAAAATATGCCATACGCATGGGGCAAACCGGTAAAGTTACCACTATCGCCATAGGTTCACTGCTTCGGGGCCCCGATTTTCAGGAAGCGCTTGAATCTAAAAGCGCTGAGTGGAATTGATCTCCCGCTATCACGGGCTTTCAAATCACTGCGCTACTTACTAGCCGGTGATAATTGTATTTACAAGTACCCCATTTCAATCACACCACCCAGCGGTAATTGACCTGCTTTAAGCTGTGATGTTCTGATGAGTATCATCGTCACTGTCGAAACTAATGGCAGCCATTACTCTATATATGTCCGGCAGATCATTAACAATTTAGCTGAAAAGATTAATTGTCAAATAGATAACTGACCTTCAGAGACAAGTCATCCAGAGGAAACGTTTTCTCTGCATAATGCTTGTACAGCATCTTATTGCTCAGAATCTGTTGGTGAATGTTAAGAAGCTTGCCATTTTAAAATTCATCGCATTTCATAATAATCTAGAGCTCAATGATGTAATCGCTGAGAACTTATTTTTACGCCTCGTGTTTTCAAAAGTTTTTCTTGTGGTGAGTTTTGAACCCGAATTTGTGGGCATTGCCATAGCAACCCAGCCTGACCAACGGATTTCGATGATGAGAAAGGGCAACAACCATGCACTCCCTACTTTCTGACATTGCATAAGTCTGTTGGCGTCACCGATCAGGATACAGTACATGGCTAATTGCCAGGACCCTAAATTACTCAATTAGCAATTAAGGTGGTATGCAATATAGGATACGGTGCCGCCGCCGGCGCTGTGTTCTCCATCCCTAACACAGATAAGCTCCGGGAATGATCCTTCATCATTGTCAAACATCATCCTGCTTAACAATGGATAGTCAGACAACTCCATCCTGGGCAGGTATGCCTTTATAGTGCCACTCTTCACCACTATGCCCACTTCATCCTTTTTGAGCATTGAGCACCGAGTGAGAACCTATCAGAGACAGTTAACTCTTAAAACCGTCTGTGCATAGACCGGTGGCTGAGTCAGAGAATATTGCGGTGCTGAGCCGACATCCCCTCCACCTGCATGACTCAGTTTAGTGTAATGATGGCTTAGTTTAGTGTGATGACAGGCGTTCCCTTGTCAAACTTGACATAGTATGGCTCACTAGCAGAATTTGACAGTTGAAAAAGTTTGTTCCTTTGTTTTAATACAATTCCAGGGAGTAGGCTAAAAGTACATCCAGCAGGCATTTTGACCCGCAACGTGGGCCCCTCACGTGCAAAAAAAAGGGGATCTTTCTAGTATAAATTAGTTAATACAGCTAAACTGACAGATGGGCCTGCAAACCTATTCATTTATGGAGATACCGATGCACGCACGCACGCAACAAGAGGCCAGTGTTGTTGAGAGCATGACACATTACCTGGCAGTAAAAGGGGTAAAATGAGATCAGTAAGCCACTAGTGAGTCAACCAGTTGGCTGTTGAGTAATATGTTTGTAGTGGGTATTAAAAGATGTGGGTAGTTGTTCTTTTAGTACGGTAGATTGCTCGTGTGTCATAACCTCAAGACCTGGATGTTTTTACCAGGTGATAGAAATAGTCCTAGGTTTATATCCACCCTGGAGTTTAGAGTGGTTTTATGGACCAAAGAATAAAAACTGTGTCATTTTCCTAATCGAATTAAGTAAAATAATCCTATACACTTACCTGACCAAGCCGAACATTTTTTGCTTGGAGATTTGGGTACGGGGCGGCCGCTGTTGCCTGGGAGAGTTCCTCCTCCGTGACTTCACGTCGTCGCTTTGCAGGCTGAGCCTCCTCCATCGGCTGGGGCTCTATCTGTCGCTTCCTAGAGGAGACCTCGGTCAAGTCACCATCTACAGTGATGAAGACAATGGTTAACTGACTCGATAGACAGGTTGCATGACGCCCAGCATGGCTTGATTCATAATGGTTGGCCGAGATGCAGTGGGAGCGTTAAAACCTACTCAGGAACAGCCAACAGGGAACTTACCCAAAATGAAGGTAAGCAGCAGACGTTTCTTGGCCTTATCTACCTGCAGTACTCGACATTTCACTGATTGGCCAACATAAAACTGGTCAGTTGGGTTGGGCACGGCCCCCTTCATGAGATGGTGCTCTGGCACAAATCCCTACAAACAGTGCAAGAGCGAAAGTGACTCGACTGAGTCTTTTAGTTTGATACTGCTGCAAGTAAACAGATTGGTCACAAACAGAGATTAATGCCGAACATGCCGTGTGAATAATCGGTGGCCAGAAGGGTTAGATTATAAAATCGCATTTCATAGAGAACAAAAAATTCTATAATAGAGGAGCTAGCAGAAAGAAGGGAATGGCCAACCAACACCTGTACATATTAACTCTGTACCATGTTAACTCTGTATCACGAAATAAATCCGAATACAAGAAACATAATCGGGAATTTACAGGAGCATTTCAAAATTCTAACAATCATTAGATATGGGCTCAGATACATAAACAAAGAGGTGATGGTTTTAAATTTGAGCCAATTGATTACATAAGGAGTGGATGGCGTAAAGCTTGGCATGACTGTGTGAAGCTGCCATGGCATATGAATCAAACATCAAGTGATACCTGAAATTTCCTAACCTTGTCCAGGGTCAGTAGCTCTGCCCTTTAAATTTCATTGAATATATTTTGTATCGAAAATTTCTTTTAGCGGAGGTTGTTGTAACTGAAAGTTCATTGCCATCTTTTCTACTTGGATGATTGACAATCCTATTTAACGGGACCCCCAAGCCTTGTCTTTTTTGGAGGTAGGAGCTTGGAGCTCATTCTCACTTTATGACTAGGATTTGAACTCAGCATTTCTCATTTTTGAGCGCTTCACCCATTGAGCTATTCCGATATTCCACGTAAATACTCACTGTCAGACGATTGTAGAATGCTATGATGGCCCCGGATGTCAGTTTGACTATCACACCGCGCACGGTGTCACCTTCCCTAACTTCATCATGGCTACATAAAGCTGGCTGGTCATGGGAGACTAGCGATGGCTTGGCGGTCAGCCAGGCTTGGTGTCTCCCCATCGTCAGAACCTACGAAAAAACAAGAAACATGATATTGAAGCCTTCCTCTTTTTTGAATCCTGCCCAGTATCAGGGGCCTGCAGAAATTAGTCTAGTGAGTCTTCGTCTTTGACCCAACATTTCGGGGGTTTGGTTTCAACCACCTGCCCCTTAGAAAAGGTGACTCTATTGGGTGGGTCCGACCAGGGTGTTGTGAAAGCCAAAGTTTGTGCCCGAACCAGAGCCCTTTGGTCCAAGGCGCAGTACCGTATCCACTAAGCTAGTACTTAACTCCATAGATAGCGAGGGGCTTAGAGTGTGTGGGGTACAAGCTGTTGATTAAATTTCTTATGCAATGTTGGAATAAATTTCTTCATTAAAATCCCAACCAAACACAGAGCAGTTCATCGGGATGATTTCACTGTTACCAGATTCAACATAACCAAGGGGTAAATATTTTCGTCCTCGGGCAAGGTGAGCAGGGCACACTTCATGACTAGTAGGGCAGCAACCCCGACAGCCCAAATGTGTCAACCAAACACCAACTCACCCGACATGTCAAAATGTCTCCGATCTTGAATTTCTTCTCGGGGTGGCGTAGCGGCACCTCGGAGAGGTGGATGATGTCGATGAGTCCTTTCACTCCATTCTGCAATTTCACCTTGGCGCCGGTGCTGTTCAGCTCTGTGATGACGGCAGTGTAGGTAGCG
>Ga0224501_10001814_pt1 | contig 16656 bp, 12 predicted proteins | sample SF_Oct11_sed_USG_4_FD_169105 | JGI IMG/M metagenome (GOLD analysis project Ga0224501, IMG submission 169105) | Sediment microbial communities from San Francisco Bay, California, United States - SF_Oct11_sed_USGS_8_1 | ecosystem: Environmental > Aquatic > Marine > Sediment | place: USA... | reverse complement strand
GAAGTTAGAGTTAGACTTGACTAGAGTCTAGAGTTAGTTGGTGATTCTGCTAGGAAACCCCTGTCCCGTCCCTGGAAAGCCATGATGATAACAGTGGGTCAGTCATATAGTGACTGTCACCTTTGCATTAGTTGGTTAGTGACTGACGTTGAATGATTCTCTGATTGACTTGAGTTACCCAGTAACACCAATGGGTGTTTCTGACAACAGTCTGTGAATAGTTGCTTATCTTTTCACATGGATTGTCAGTGTTAATCAATGGTGTTAGATACACAATATAAAAATAATGCTTAGGCTCACTGTTGTAAAAATTGAGCTACATGTAATTCTTTATAGATCTCATATGTGATCAGGCATTTGGAGATGGAGTTAGTGGCTATTAGTAGTGGTGACCCCTCGATTGAAAACTCAAGACAGAAACAATTATGTTGTTTGCAAATTTTGAACGCGAATGAGTCGTAGGGAGACAATCTCATATTGGATGCTGCTGAAGGCATGGGACTCTGTTATCCCCCTTTTATGAACTGTTTCTAATGATTCAGTGATTCGGTGCTATTTCAATTTCACTGGATCATTTTCTGCCGAACTGTCTTCATCTGTAAGCAAGCAAATAATTCTATATTACAGTAAGCATATGGTAGTGGCTTTGTTCTATAGGAAATATTAGACGCATTCCGTGCTCGGGTTTTTCGTGACCGAAATGGATTTCGGGCGTGACCGAAAAGCGCGATCCAAAAAGGCATCTTTCACTTTCAGTCGCGATCTGTGACCGAAGTACGTGAACAGAATTCCGCGGGAAAGTAGGCGTTAGCCTAGTAGTTTAGGCAAATGTCAAGGTTACCGCAAAGAGGCTTGAGGACTACCTTGAGATAAGGAATCGCGAACGATCGTTTGGCTGTAACCGATGAGTAAAAGTTGGGAGGAACACCTCTTAACCGATCAAAGTCTATCCTGATCTCAACAGCGTTTCCTCACCGTGACCGAGTGTTCGCGCGCTCGCGACCCAAATTTTTCCAAAAATTTTGGTCGCAAGCACGCAAATGCACCTAATATCGTTAGGCTGGTACCTGGTATCTGGTACTTTTATTCTAGATACTGTCATTCCGAAACTGTCATCCTGTCTATGACTGAATCTGAGCTCAAAGATCATGACACAACTGGATGCAATGAGGCTGCTATAACATCAAACAAAGAGCGTAATGTCACGTCGGACAATGAAGAAGAGAACTGTTACTCGCCTGGGGAAGATAACTATTGCAGTTTGATGATTTTCTCTGCCATCACCGGGCTCTTGTTATTCAACTGGGCCCAGTATAATTATGGTAGCACCACTGGTGCTATTTTACCCAAAGGATCTATTGCACCTACAGAGACAAGGTATAGCTCATCCTGCACAGGCTTAAAAATGCACTCCACACATGACACTCAAGCAAGTTGTTTGTTGTTTATAATGATAAAGAAGTATCTTGCTCGAATGCAGGTTTCATGTCATGGCTTATCATGGTGTCGTAAGAGAGTACTGGGGTGGTTCGCCGTTGCCTTCTTCAGATTGGGGGTCAGTCAACATAGAAGCCATTTGGGTACGCTTCCTCCGATGATAATTGTGCTACTCTCAACGAGAAGGGAGAGGTGGATCATTGACAACCATGGGAAAATCTTGGTTCTTATCTTCTGTTGGGGCTCCATGCACCATTGCGTTCCAAACCCACACTAGCAATTTGGAGTGAGGGCTTGCTAAAGGCCCATACAAGGAAAACAACCCCACCGGCAGTATGACTTGAACCTGCAATCCTTAGAATGCAACTCTGGGCTTTTACCAATTGATCTACTTATAACTCGGCCACGATTCATCTCTTTTTCAGTGTTGTGCCTTCTGATGGACCGGATACAGTTTTCAGATCCGCCAATCCGCCCAGACGTTTCTTCTCTGCTGACAGCATTGTGTTAGATTCATTCGATGGACAACTGAGTCCAGTGATCCTTGAGCTAGAGAAGCATGGGTACATTTTTGTTATGTATTACTCCCATTGGTCTCTAAGCAGTACTGAAGCCAGAGATGAATTCGAAGAAGCCGCTAGTGTTATGCAGTTCAAGGTGTGTATTGTTTATCGCTAAAGGAGGTAATTTTGTGATTGACACCAACTTACTATATTCAACCATCCGCACAGGCATTATAGACTAGAGTTGTCTCTTCAAGATCCTTGGCAACAAATGCAATAAAGCACATACACAAAGGTGGTCTGTTTTCGTAGGTGCCATTTGCTGCTGTGAATTGTTGGTACTCAACAAGTCAGTGTAGACAGAAATACAGATTCCCTAGGTACCCTGCATTCTATGTGTATGTTTCTGGCCAAACCAATGGCTACAGCTACTCAGGTAAGTGTTTGTATCAGGGTGGGGATACCATGGAATAAAAATTTGATAGGCAGTACTTTGTCTCTGTGACTTTCTGACTTTTATTGTCTCCAGCTGTATTTGCATTTGAAATATTTCTCTTGTAGGGGTACCCAAAGCGCACTTTTTTTTACGTTTCATCCAGTCACTTCTCAATCCGATGACACATATTCATGACAGTGTCCAGCTGAACCATTTCATCTCAACCCACGATGTAAGTCAATGGCACTGGGTAGCCTCTTGACATTTGGGTCTTTCCTATTTGACAGCTCGTGGAAGGGGTTATGTCATTGTCAATGGTAGACACACTTTGGAAGTTGTGTTCCCTATCCTTAAAGAGAGGCAACTCCACATTCATTGCAGTGATAAGAAGTGCATCTTTTTAGAAAAACAAATTTTGGCCACTCAAATAACTCTGACCCGAATGGGCGAAATAAAAAGAAAATGGGACATGATTACTAAAACTCAGTAACCTTGTGATCTTTACCCTCTCAGAACAGAGAATAGAGGTTGAAACTGAACGTAATACTGTATTGGAGAAAACTGAAGTTATAAGAATGTTTTTCAGGATTTTCCCTTGCTCTAAATAGAGACCGTTTAGTTCGCGCGCCTCTTTCATTGTGCAATAATGGCTCTAACACTCGCTGACAGAGGTGAAGAACTGCAGTCTGAAACCCATTTCTATATTTTTATTGCACACTTCATTCCGATTTGTGTAAATGGAAGTCTAGTATGCACCTGTAAGACATTTTTCCAAACATAAGCGCGTAAGCCGAGAAACATCAACAGCTCTGTGGTAATTTTCTATCTCGAGGTCAATTCTGTTGCGATGATGGTCTGAAAAGTGAGTCGCAGAGGGCTCTAAGTATGCACATTGGGTAGGGCTCTATCTAAGCTTCCATTTGAGCCAGGTAATTGACCTATTTCTTCATAGAAGGCTTCAGAATCTGAAAATGAGTGAAGGCACATTTGGTCATGTCCTATCCCCTTTAATGAGTAAGGGCTGTGTGTTTTAGGCTTCTCTGGTTGGATATTTTGATGTCAGCCAGACTCGGCTGCATGGAAAACTTCTACAGTTCTATTATGCTTCCCTGCGCTCCATTGAAACTGGTAAGCTGTGCATGGATGATCAGATCAATTCTGACGCTATTCAGAGTTCATTCGAAACACTCGAAATGAATCCTGTATAGGTCTTTTTCGCAGGGAAAGTTTCAAACTTTTCTTGTAGAAACAAAACCAAAGGATACGGATCGGTAATATAAACAGGTAGTCCAGGGTGTTTTGGCATGTGCAGTGCAGTGCACTAATCAGTTGACTATTCAATGTTACAAATCTGGAGTTTTCTGACCCATGTGTCTTATGCCAGTATTCTCTTCTGTTTATAGAATACATGCACATTGATGAAATGAAATATAAGAATTCTAAGAGTTTATATGGTGGCATTTGTTTTTTCAGATTTCATTCAGCCAGTAAAATTTGGTGTCTTATCGAATAAAACTTCGGCTACCGAATTTGCAATCAATGAGGATAATGGTCTACTGCTGGTCAGACCACATGCTCAAAACTTGGTAAGTGCCCACAATGCTCACCCTAATCTCTGACTGTCAGGTTTCCTGAGGAAAGAAGAAATAATCTTTGCACTAGACCGCTATAGTAACTCTTGAGTTTTTTTTTATGTCTATTTCCAGGTTTATCCGTCAACTAGCAACTTCACAGCATCAGCTATCAACACTTGGCTGAACAGAAACACAATGAAGGTAAAAATTTGTCTGGATTGGGATGACAAATAAAGCGTAATATGCCGAACACATTTTGGTCTTTTTTGATCTCATTGGGTCACTGTAATTGTTAACCTAGTTTCTTATTCGCTGATGGTATTTTCTGTTTCCTTGTAGCCTGTTGTCGATTGGCTGTTTCCCACTGGAATGAAGTCTATAGAGCTGTATAAGGTTCTGTCATCGGGTCCAGTAACAGTCCTTTTTACACCATTTGATCCTTGCTCAACACGAAATGATGCCTTCTTAATGGTACGCATGTAGCGATTTCATATCAGATGTGATTTATTGCTATACTAAAAGATGTGCATAATGTATATGGTATATATAATGTATATGTATACATGTATATGAATAGTGTGTCTGTAATGCCCTGGTATTTATCTCCACTAAGCAAACCAATACGCAAGTAGTTTTGCGTAACAATTCTGTGTACATTTTTAACAACTCTGTGTTTTTAGATGCGAGAGGTTGCGCTCTCTTACCTCGGATGCAATGCCACGAGCCCTATGAAACTTAAACTCTCCAATAGTATTCTGTACTCCAATGAGAATCGACGCGTCCCACTCAGTGATGGTCTTTGCCAGAAATGTAGACGCTTCACATCAATGACAAATCAATCTCCATGCTGTTATACCGTAAACATCACCAAACCAGCCAATGTCTGTGAGGTAGGAGCTGAGCACGTTCGTTTCTGACTATAGAGTTCATAAGCTTAGCAGTAAGCCCTCTGCCTGCTGGATAAACCTTTACCTAGGAAAGGTATTTGATCCTGTATCTAACAGGCTGATCATTCATTTGCCAAATCAGTATTTGTAAGTTTCAAATTCGTTTTTCGAAGCATGCCCTAACGGTTAAAGCATCACGGTTAACCTTTGCCACAGGTCTGTATACAGCAACGTCCATGCAGGGGTACATGCACGGCATGTGAGAGCATTATATCTGCGGCTCCTATTAGTAACACATGTTTCACTGCTGGAGATAGATACGGTTACAACCCACCCAGTAAGGTAAGCTATCGACACAGAAGGTTCTCTGAAAAAATACTATTTGTGCAGAAAAAATATGTGCCACTAGGGTGATTTGTGTTGAATTATCTGCTTGACCTGCAAAACAATTCATGTCTTCCCTTTACTTTCTCACTGCGTTATTTTGAAAGATAAATTGCCTTGTGATTGTTGGCTCACCTGAGCCTCATTCGGTAAAAACAATTCGAGCGTAAGCAAACCTAGCAGGGAGTGGCGCCCAGAATGCTTGGTATCTGTGGTATCCTTGGCAACCAGCCATTTTAGGATATAAACTAAATAGCACTTGAAGTGAGGAATGCCATCCGTAAGCCCTTCTCGTATTTTAGGTTTGTTGCGGTGTTGATATGCACTCACTTCGCAGAATAACTGACCCATTCATAAGGGATAACAGCGAATGTCACTATCTCAGCAAGGTCTCACCTGTTCCCATCGCCAGTCATTCAGATATTAGGCTAAATACCAACGGAAGTACATGCACTGTGAACAGAACGATGAACTTTATAGCAATGGACACATCAATCAATAGGGAGTTGGCCCGCCGGCTTCAAGTTGAGCCGATCAATGGAAGTCACCACGTAGTATTGGTAGATGTTGATGCCGAGTCCTATCACATAATGCAAGATGACTATAACAAAGTCAATTTAGGTATGTCTGTTTTGACTCTATTGGCAGAGAAACCAAGTGATCACTCATTTCTGTAGAGCATGTTTTTTGTTAGTAATTATATGAGACGCTGGCATTATCTCATTGATAATTATTCTTGGTCCAAAACAAGTGTTGAGTGCCACATAGTTTCAGCGCTTGGTGTCAGGCTAGCAGGGATGCTGCTACCCTTTAATAAAAACCTTCTGTCAGTATGGTGCCCAAATGTTGAGCTTTGCCTCGAACTAATTCACCATATATCTCTATCCCTTGAGAAAGGAACTATGATGTAAATCATGATGGTTCTCATTGCAGTTAATTTCTTGGAGGAGTACAGCAGTGGTCAGCTCTCTCGTCCCCTGCACACACCCACCATGACTCCCAGTCAACCTCTACCACGGGACTACACCAGAGTACAAGAATTAAACAGTCTGGAATTTCTTGATATAGTAGCAAATCAGGTATGCGGTTTGTGGCAAAGCAGATGTTTGTTTCTGCGTTTAGTGTGTGTAGAGAAAGAAAGAGAGCAAGAGAGAGAGAGACCTGTCCATAGTCCATAGCTCATTTTTAGTAAGGTGATGCCTTCGCGGAAATCCCAATAATTCATTAGGGACTATAGCTATCAGATTTATCAGAATTAACTTGTATGCCCGTCTTAAGATATACCCAGTAGAGTTTACTGGGGATTATCTATGTTTGAGCTTGACGATTTTGTATTTCAGCACACAGACAAGGTGGTCATGTTCTACTCAAAGTGGTGCATTCACTGCAAGGTCGTTAGCCACACATTTCTAACAACGCAAAACTACATGAGGAAAATCAGCGAGATTAAGTTCTACAGGTAATACGCATTTGCTTTCACCAAAACTGTCCATCAAAAGTGTACAAGTGATTAGCTAATGTATTGTCATATACCATTGACTTGTGTCTTTGTGGTTGCATTTTTCCTGTACCAAAAGCCAGAGGTTAAAACCAAGATAGACAGTTGATAGTTTTGTATAGGTGTATATTAACCTGGTTGACTATCCCTGAGAGCGTGTGCATCTCTTTTATTTTTGTAGTAGGTCTAGTCCGTATTAGCCCACGCTTCGATACCGCTATCAAGTTATCCCAGGCACATACATTTTCCAAAATATAAGTACATCTAATCTTCTTGCATTTAAGCAATTGAATCCCCCTTTACTCATGCACTTTGCTGGCGGTCTCACAAGCATACCAACAGTGGTGGAATGAGATGAAGTTTTAGAAGGCAATGTCTCCAGACGTTGAGTTAGCTGAAAAATCATGGTTACGTAATCGAGTTTTCGAATAACCCTAATCAGCAGAACGTGTTTGTGAGAGAAAACAAATTGTTGATATCAGTTCTAGTGTGATAAAAATTGCCACTCTGTTACGCTCTGGGAATATTTCTATTCTTGATTAGAAGGAAGCCAAACATATGAATTCCTTTAGTGTGAGGGGATCTCTTTAAGGCGCTAACGGAGATTAATAGTCTAGCCCTAACTGACTGTATTGGCATCGGCCGTAGATGCGTAATCGATCCTTTGGATGTATGTATGACACACACTGCTCTGCCGCATATTTATTTACTTTTCGCTCCAGGCTGGATGTATCTTCGAACACCCTTCCATGGAAGTACACAGTTACGACTGTCCCGAGCATAATACTTTTCCCTGCGAGGTAATTACATCTTTCCTATGGATTGTTTTTCCTGAAATGATCTGTAGAGTCGTGATTTCCTCTAAAGACTGTCTCTATATTCTGACGTTGATAGCTCGAGGTTGAAGAATCATTTGTAGTGTCTCTATTCAGTGAACTGAAATTAAGGCTGGTTTATGTCCTTTGATGCAGGGCAGATTCAGAAGTCTATCCTCAAGACAATCCAATCACAACACGGGACATCACAGAATTTATATTAAACAACTGCAGTCCGGATGAACTATTACATATGGCGTTAAGATTGCCGTATCATGCCACAGTACACCACCATCTCGGAACTGCTATACACAGATTACAGGGCAAAATAAAACAGTCCCAGTCCACAAGACTGCAATTGCTCAATTTTCGAAAGCTACATAGAGTAATATATAGATATTCTTTGCCATATAGGATGGCAATCATACGACGAGCCAAACAGAGACTGAAAATATATAAAATGAGATCCACTTGATGATCTTTGTATGCTAATATAAGTTATATTGATTGAATACATTGTGGTGAACCAACCGATTTACAGTGTATTATTGATGCTTTCTGATACTATGCAGATCAACTATTGGTAGGTCGAGCTGCGACACTAGAAAGCTAGATTACTAGTATTGATTTTGCAAACTGTATCATAAATGGGATGTAATTTTACGCCAGCGAGCCCGGTGTATTATATCGACTTCCAGACCAGTAAAACGGCAAAATAACTTTGGCTAGCTCGGACACCATTGGGTGAGTTCCAGAAAATTCTGGCTGACCTGTGCATAGGAGTTTGAGAATAACCGACCATTATGGTCTCTTGTGGCTAGTACTCTGATGTGTTGATCTTCAGTTCAGGTTGATTGCACAGCCTCTAACATGATTTATAGAAGAGGCTGAGCGCATTAGACTGTGTTCTATAAATGCATACAAATTGCTTGTAGGTGTGTGTAGATGGACGTAAATCTGCTCTTTCATGTGCCTGGGTTGTTGAGTTGACTGTAAGGTAAGTTTAGGGTTCTGTTTAGAGCCCACAATCCCTCGGGTGGGTGCAGTGCGCACTCGTCAAGCAGGATTTACATATTTACCGTTGCAAAGTCGCATGGCATTTTCGTTTAATGATTTATTGATGTATGATAGTTGGAGACCATGTTCAGTTCGCAAGTGTTCCTAGCGGAGGGATCTACTATATTTTGCTCTCTGTTCCTTATTGGACTATCTGATGAACAGGTAAGTAACTTACACAGTCCAAAACTTGGCTAGTCCAATTCGATGCATGCGCATATGGAAATGGAAACAATCACATTTGCTAAGGTTGTTTTGGTTCTATAGCCCGCATCCTAAATGAATAATGGAAGATTAACTGTCATTAGTAATTTTCATAATGGACACTACCTCTAGGGATGGACTGAGTGAAGGAATAGGTGTAAGATTGAGCTAATGAGCTTGTTCCTATTGTTTTTTAATCTCCATCATAAATTGCACCCATTGCAGATGTGAATTTATATTTGGTATGCTGCACTATCCCATACTGCTGTATTTCGTACTGTGTATCATTGTAAAGCATAGAGGTACATGGTGTTAAGTGTTTAGTGTTGTATTGTGGGATCAATCATGAATTGTATAAACTCTACTGAGCATGACGCTATAATAGTAATGTCACTGCTGGTGACAACAGGAGCGCCTGCCATACAGTTAGCTAACGGTTAATCACACCCTTCCTGGTGCTGTTTGTGTGCAACACACGGCATTTATTGTGTGTCTAATGTATCCAAACCAACAATTTTATACCTCCCTATTAATTCAGACCTAGGTTAGAAATCCACCGCATCAAGATGTGTATTGGACTGGACACAGGGCACACACTTTGTAAACCTTAACTCCCAGAACATTATCTGGTTCACTACATTGATGTACTATAAGTCTATGTATAATCGTAGTGGGATGAAAATGGACATCTTGTGTCATCAGTCCCTAAGGATCTGCCTTAATTACTGTTAGATAACCAAATGAGTCTAGTGTTTAATCGCACTACACTCTTTGCAGGAGTGATATTAACTATAAGTATATGAAAATACTCTTGCGAGTACTTAAAGCTTATATTGATAATGCTATATAGTGAATAGACATTGTCCCTAACTCTGCTACAAGATCTGGGATGCGTTGCTGTATGAACCCCTTCATCACTTCTTGCCCTCTGATATTACTATCCCCCATTTCATACTTTTCTATTAGTCATATACTCTTGACAGCTGGGTGGAGAACCTCTGCCAGGAAGTGCAGCATAGCTCTGCAGTACGGTAGTGGGTAAAAAAAAGCTCAAACATATCAGCCTCTGCTGACAGGGCTGCTCCTGTCTCTCCTATAGGTCGGTGCTTCTTCTACACATAGGAAAAATGTCTAATTTTATTGTAAAGAGATGACGAAAACTTGAGTTCAGCTCCATACAAGTACTGACCACCGAAAGTTGACACTCAAATAGAACACCTCTAATGATCCTAAAAGTGCTTTTATTGTTCATTTTGCGCCCAATCCGCCTCGGCCCGGATGCTTGAGACAGAGATCTGACTCCCTAAAAATGGAGTATAAAAGCCTCATCCGATCTGCCCCGGACACTCCCTCGGACGCCCGAGCAGTTGTCTCCCATGGCATAGGTGTAGAATTAGTGTTCCCCTCTGTTCCATATTCTGGAATAATAAGACATTTACTGATTTCTCCTGTTTGGCACACTCTCCCATTACTATTCATAGAGAGTTCTCTGTATCCCTCTTGGTATGACTAATTGTATTCACCTCATTCATGCAACCTCAGCAAGAATAAAATCCCTATTAGACCCTTCAGGTCTAGATTGGCAATGCAGGCCATAATTTATTACAAAGAGGTGTGGTATGTAACTCTCCCGTAGGATCCGGGTTTAATATAGTTTTCCATGTGGACAGATCATTGTCTAGCTTTGCATAGTCAATAAAGGCTGACCGGAACATCTTCTACAACTAGTAAACTCATCTTTTACTTCTAGCTGTCCTTCATTGATCATCTCAGAGACACTGGAGAGGGTTACCACTGATCTGCGTGGCATGTTAGTGCTATTTTTGTGTCTTGTGCACCAGTTGGATTTGGCAGAGAAGCGGCCATATTATGCACCTATTCACAGATTGTACTATATGTATGATTATATAAAGGATAATCCCAACTCGGTCAGTTGTTTGAGTACTTGAATTGTAAGACATTGCAAACACTATTTCTCCAGTTAACCAGTTATTTCATCCTGGCACCACCATAGAAAACCATACATTCTTTCTTGCAACACAGAAAGCAAACCACAGACTCTGATACCAGCCATCCATTATTACAATAAGCAACAGATGGCTTGACCACAACCAGCTTTATATAGTCCCACGCAGAGCCCCTCAAAGCCCTTATATTGTCTATTCTCCTCAGTGACCACCAAGGTCCTAGTTCTGGCTAAGGACTATATAGTTGGTCTGTAAGCATATACATTCACTTGCTGCAGCAGTCGTTCAGCAAGGTAAATCACAAGAGGCTATATGCTCATCTAAAATCTGTTTGACATTTTGATTCGAAAATGTCAACAAAGATTTTTCTGGTATAATGCATGAGTTTGGTCGGTTAATCAATATAAGTTCCTAACAGTTAGTTGGTTTTTCTGCTGCAATGTACTGAGTGAGTTGGCAGTAGATGTGTTCAGCCAATCAGTTTATAAATTACGGTGACAATTTTATGTTTATCGGAACCCTGTGTGTTTGTGTGTTGATGTATAACTGTGTGCGTCAACGGGGCCATTTTCTTCTATGCGAGTATGCAGTCTGGTTCTCACCCGTCATCATTTTGCTCAGTGGCTGGGACCACACCCGAGATTTTCTTTGAATAAGAGTTTTACCCGGTATTCGCATATACATGCACATGTCAAATATCCACGTATACTATGCATACAGTAGACACAACCTCAAACGATATAGCTGACTGCATACGTAATTGGGATTTTACCCTCCCTGTCAGCTACAGTTAAATTTCCTACATATACAATACATAGTGAATGTAGACTCTGTAACAGTATTGGGTTTTGCGTTGGTAGGCCTAAAGATCACGTGATGTGCATACACAGTGGGACCTCTACTAGAATAATTGTACCCGGGTATGTGAGTTCACTTCTTTCGATGGATGATGACTCCAGCAAGGAGGATTCCTTTACCATGATGCTGTGTCTTTTATTTCAGTGATGTTAGAATGCAGAAAGCTCTTCGCGTCCCCGATGTTCAATTAAGCCAGCTTGCTACGAAAGCTAAAGTTGAGAACGTCATTTCCGGACCTCTATGGAGAAGGAACCTGGACTCTACCAAATGGTCTATGAAATGGTTTGCCCTTCAGCACAATTTACTTTACTGCTATGAAAATGAGACTAGTCAGAAAGCCAGCAGCTGTACTCTGCTGGAAGGATGTTATGCGGAACAAATCGTACTCCCGAAAGAGTCGGTAAGAGACAACTTACTACTGATTAATGACCTCAGCTTTTCTCAGGCTGAGTTTTCCACATAGATTTTTTCTAGTTTGCATGCCAATATCCCAATGGATCTGAGTGTCATATGAGTTGGGACAGATGGCAGGTGAACAATCACCAGAGAGAACAGACAACTGTCAGTTGACATATAAGGACTGCAGATGGCGTCCCTGGGAGAGGTTGTGATGCATGAAAACCATTGACCTATAACATGACACATCCATGGTTCTACAACACTCCAGGTCGATCACTGTACCACAACTGAACATGTATACTGGATGCATACCTGGACTAGTGTTTCTATAATTTACATCAGGTCTAGTCAAATTCCCCATGAAGTAAATTTGAACAAATAAAGGCAGGGACCTGTATAGCTACCAATGTGGCTAGCCTTCTCCAGAAGTATATTATTTGAATTCTTATAGGTTACCTTTCACTGTAATACTGCAATCATGCTAAGATTTCCTATCATATTGGATTGAATCCGCCGTAGCGGTAAATAAAGCTCAACACTTCTCGTTTGGCCCTTGATGATGCGTAAAAACCTTGCGAGGATAAAGTAGAAGAAAGACCTTGCTGTTCTGACCTCATATGGCTTTGCCATTCCCTAATCGACTCTGAAGGAGTGAGAGTTTCCTTTTAATTTGCTGTTGATTGCCCGGGCCAAAACATTGCCAATATCTCCACGCATAGTCTGCTCGATTCTTATAACACAGAGCAGTTCCGTCACCAACGAACCCTGTACCGCATTTAGCCAATCCAGTAAAGGACTGCATTATATACAGAACCTTTCGCGACAAATGATGCTCCTCTACTTAGAGAAAATTCCAGCTAATCCTGGTTGTTGCAGGGTTGGACAACTTCTCGTACGACTTGCCTATTACAACATCGTAATAACTGCTATGTTACACTTTGTTGTAGTATGGGTTTGCGGTATATCTGCTCAAGGACCAAACAAAGCTCTATGAGTTCAGGACTGAGTCAGATATGGACCTGTACAACTGGTTGGACTGTCTAAACAACGCAAGGTTTGATATGGAAAAGCTTGGTTGTCATGTTATTGTGATAGGGTTAATGCCTGCTGTCCGCTACTTGATCTGTAGGCATTTTGTTAGTCAGTTTTCGGATCTATAGCTTAAACAATGGAAAGTGAATACAGAGCAGCCATGAATGTTTGGCTCAGGATGGTCAGATTCTGTGTTCAACCCCTGGTTATGCTGTGTCTTGGCCTTTGGAGGCTTAGGAGGCCAACTAAAAGAGATGGTTAAGTGCCCAGAAAGATGAATAAACAATAAAACAGCGTTCATGGCATATAACCATTAGCGATGTAAGGCTTAGTCATTTCTGACTTTAGATTTAGTAAGGTGTTGGAAGAGAAAGAACAGCTTGAGCAAAAACACCTTCATATTCTACAAGTGATGGAGACAGAGACACAGGCCAAATGGCAGAGTATCAGGCAGATTGAGGAATTATCTGAAGAAGTCAATAAATTAAAAACAGAGGTGAACAATCACATGAAACCCTAAAACTATTATTTTACACTCCGCTTAACATTGCTCAGGCACGAGTGTAGAGGATATGTTAGGGGACGATAACTCCAGGCTGGTGATCTGAGTTTCTGGCAGATAAATGGTTGTTCCATATATACCAGTTCCAATTTGCCAATGTGCTACTATGATGTCAAGCTGTCTTCACAGACAAACCTGTTACAACGTTCAGTTGAAGTGGGGTAGCCCAGTGGTGGAACGCTTGGCTTGCGATTGTGAGAACTTGGGTTCAAATTCCGGTCATGACCGCCTCTCGCTGTGAATCTGAGCTCTTTACATCTTAACCCAAACAAGAAAAATACCTCACTCATTGATACTGACCCGCATGTGGTGCTGCGAAACTGTTACTGGTGGCAACACAAATATCTAACCAGCCAGTTTCATCACAACGGTGAGTCTGATATCACTACCAGTAAAATACTGCTATTGATATGAGTATGTGGATACGAAACCAGCATATTTGACCAGGCTGACCCCGCATACAGTCGCATTGAGTTACTGAGTCATTGAACCAGAATGAATTCGGGGAAAATATATCACTTCTAGTTTGGGATAGCACATTCCTTTAGTGGAGTCTTTGTCTGTTGTAACAGAGACTCCTCATGTTAAACTTGCAATAAATTCTTGTATTTTATATTTATCTATGACATTGCAACTAAACCAATGATCCCCGACCTTGACACCGGCGATTGCTGATTCTTGTGACTTCAAGAGTGGTTAAACATATGCCCATCTATTGGTATCCCTGCGTAGAATGATGTTATGGCGGTTTCAAATTCACCTATGTTGTAGCTACGAGAGTACGGGGCTGAACGAAATGCTAACCGAATTGAGAAGGAGACCCCGCAAATAAAGAAGATCAAGAAGGTAACCATTAAAATCTTGTGTTTACTTGAATAGAGTACCTTTCCTAATGTATACATGCAGTTAGAAATGATAAATATTAGATTTCCCAGGTTAAAACCATCTTCTTCTACAATCTGGTTGAAGCCTGTTAGCAAGCTTCGATCACAATAGTTTCAGCGATGGGAAAAGCAGTTCATATCTGGCATGACATAATGGTAGCACACACACACACCAGTGATTACTGATATAGGGATGTTCTAGCAAATTCCACGACCTTTTACCTCATCAGAAGTGCAACTACCCTTGATCTAAATTTGATTCGAATAGTTGATTTGCTGAGAGTGTGGACTAGTAGTCCATGGGAGTACTACCACTTCACCTGGCTGTAAGCGAGGTGCAGAACAACTGTAGCTTAGTGTAAACTAGTGTTTGATGTTTAACAGCCGGAGGTCGTACAAACCATTCCCATTACTGATGAGCAAATAGCCAAGGTAATACTAGTGTCAGTCTTATAATGCACCTAACCTGAGCTATCTCAGTGCGATGATTTATCTTCCTGTAGAGAGAAAACTAATCCACACCTAGTGTTTCGCTGAATGACAAACCTTATATATCGTTTCAATGATCCTTACCACATTTTAACACGCATGCCATACTACCTACAATGTACATATGTATATCAATGTCTGCATTCATGTTAATGATGGTTAAATTTGATCGCATGCTATTCATTACTGTATAACATGTATTTGTTGCGAGATAAAACTGGCTGCATTACTTGCCCATTCTGTTGACAGAGACCTATGTACTGCATATGGATATTCTAATGTATATAGAAGGGTGTATGCTCTGAAAACACATCCCACGAAAGACTGGCAACTCAATCCACACAGAAGACAAAAAACCCTGGGACAGACAAACATTGGCGCAATAAAAAGTGTTTCGGATTAAATGCGCTTGCGATCAAGTCAAGCGGGCCATTCACCTTTCCACTAGGGCTTAGGCGTGTTTGTTAACAGCCAACTACTTTCGGGTCTTTTTTTATCAATACTGCCTAAAGACTGTGTGAATGAACGGCGATACAAATTACAAAACTAAATGCGTTTTGTTTGTGAGTATGCGCACCAGGGGCTAATGAACGGTATATCTCTGTATTTCTGTATTTCTGTAGGTCCAGAGTTTCTTCAGAGGCTGGTTATGCAGACGAAGATGGAAACAGATAGTGGAGCTCTATATAAAATCACCACATGCAGAAAGCATGCGAACGAGAAACAATGTCGTGTTTGGTAACCATCTTTAGCAACGTGAAATGTGTGAATCATTAGTTTTAGGCCCGCCCGTCACCTAATGGGGAATTCGATTTGCAAGCTCAGTGTAGTAAAATGCTTGTCCAAAGTACTGCACATACACATCATTCCAGCAACTCCATTCACAGAGACAACGTTACGTTTCTAATAGAGGGCATACAGGGTCTTTTATGGGTACAGCAATTTAAGCTCTACAGAACTTTCATTAACCATCGCTCATTTAGGTATGGTGGAGGATGAAGAAGATTATGTAAAGAACTTGACTACACTAGTGTCTTGCTTTCTCAGACCTCTTCGTATGGCGGCCAGCTCAAAGAAGCCATTGATCTCACACGGAGATGTGAACTCTATATTTCTAAATAGGTAAGTCCCAGTAATATCCTTGTGAATGAGACCTTGTCCGTATCAAGCTCAAGTTTCTATGGCTTGACGCTCACATTCTCAGAATTGTGTTGTTGGGAATCCGTGTTTAGAAACAGTTATGTAACTCTGTCCTATTCGTACCTCATAACTGAAGTGTTGGTCTGATCGACTATATGTAATGGAGTAAAACCTTGCACATTTGCTTTGCTCAATCTAGCTTGAGAACTGAATCATGCTTGGAGGTGTCGCATGGAAAACTGGCTTCTGCCTGTTTTAATCCAGACTTCACCAGTCATTTTGGGTCAAAGTGTCAGAAGGATGGTTGTAAACAAAATAATTTCAGCGCAACCTTCTTGGCTAAAAATCTCCCTGTAGGTCGATCTGCTTTGTGAAATCAATTGGTAATCGTCTTTAGATACACACACTTCATTGCTATATCTTTATACGTAGACGATGCATGTCTTTATGCTATTTTAGTGAAACAGTTCTCTTTCTGCACCAAATATTTTTGAAAGGACTGACGGCTAGGATGGATAACTGGCCTACGTT
>Ga0224501_10001813_pt1 | contig 16661 bp, 7 predicted proteins | sample SF_Oct11_sed_USG_4_FD_169105 | JGI IMG/M metagenome (GOLD analysis project Ga0224501, IMG submission 169105) | Sediment microbial communities from San Francisco Bay, California, United States - SF_Oct11_sed_USGS_8_1 | ecosystem: Environmental > Aquatic > Marine > Sediment | place: USA... | reverse complement strand
GCCCCTGCCCCTTTGGCAAGCTTCTCACTCTCAAGTGCTGGCGGATAGCCTCGGATCAACACAGTATACGTAATAGAGGTCCCAATCAGCGGATAGGGGTCAAGACCACTCTATGGTTGTTAAAGATCGGTCTCTCCCTTCTTGAGAAGAGTAGTCAAGTTTTGGCTGATGATGTACAAACAATTGGCTTAGTTTAACAGATCCCCAACCAGGAACCCGAGGAAGGCCCCACTTCAATACCATCCCACGCGACAATGACAAGAAACCTGCCTTTGCTAGTATACCTCATTCGCACTCCTTGTTCCGGTGTTTGTAGAAGAATAACTAGTTGGCTAAAACAGGCTCAGACTAATCCCTTGGCTAATGCAGCATAAAAATATGGCTGCTCTGCATTCAAACACCTTGACTGATGAGCGCGTCTTGTTTGGTATTTTCCCTTTACAAGTTTCCTATTGAAAAGATATGCATCAGGATCAGTGTAGTTGACAATTCTTTAGACACTTCTGGATGATGGACGGTCAGAGGGAATGTCGACCAATCATTATGAGGATGTAGAGAGTGTGCGATCCAGTCATCATGGCAGTCATAATGACCCGGAGCCCATCTATGAACCAATCAGTGAGTATAATCGTTTATAGTTGACTTATCCAAGATTATCTGTAGATTAGAACTTGTACTACTGAGTCTCACCGCTTATCACCAGGCATCAAGTTGGAATTTCAGTAAGTCGCGAAGTCATACTTCTCATAGGGATAGTGGGTTAGCCCAGCGGTAGATCGATGGGCTCGCAGCCATGCGAACTAGGGTTCAAATCCCAAGTATACTGTCACTAATGTGAGCCCCTCGCATTAATCCAAGCTTAGAATAAAAATGCTTCGCCATCAGGCAGGGCAGTGATGCTGACCCATTTATGGTGCTCCATGCTAAACGGTAAAAGGTGAAAACAAGTATTTAACTCAACAGCTTCACCATAACAGTAAACTCGTCATACAAGACAGCAAATACTGCTTACAGTGAAAAAGTGCACACCTATTGAACTGTTTGAGAAAAGCAGACATAGGTGCCGGCTCACTGCACAACTGTATTTTCCAGTTAGTAACTAATTCACACTTTGGTTATGATGAAATATGGTGCAGAAACATTGTTATAGTTATGAATCCATTTTTCAAATCTACCGGAGACAACCTTGGGGCAATAAGTGCTAATTAGTGAGTTTGTGTTGGTTCCCATTAAGAAAAATACCCTCACTGGGGTCTCAGCTTATTGATATGAACCCGTGTCTTCATCTGTAATTGACCACCCACTCGACTATTTCCTGCTTAAAAACTGAATGGGTTCAGACTGCACTCGGTGTGAATACCTGCTCACAAGTAAATAACGCTGCCGCATATAAGGATATAACCGACAGCGAGTGGCTCACAATCGGATACGTTGCTGCCAGTGGATGGATTTTCATATTATGGATTATCGAAAGAGTAGATCATGACACTGTTTCCAAGAGGCCACATGGGACTTAAAAACTCCACTATCAATTATTTCACTCGACATCGAGGCGGTGTGAACTCACCTTATATATTACTGTCTGCAGGTCCGATGCAGAAATCTCAAACCTTCAGTACATTCCCAGCTAGTCCCAGCTCAGAATATGTAGATATGAGAAGAACAACGAGTCAGGTAAGTTATCATGGCTGTATCAGAAGATACCTTAGGCCAATCTCTTCTCTCTTAACGAGTTATGGTTGCACCTACAGAGTATTCATCAAAACTAGCCTCATGGTATCCATCATTATCAGGACTTACCATGTAGTTATTCTCTAAATCCAGGCCTTGTGGCTACTTCTACAACCTAGTCATACAAACTAGTCACAAGAGTATCAATCCTTTCAGGACTCACCACAGAGTTTTCATCGAACTCTAAAGGGCCTGCCAAGCGATAGCCAATTTGCAAAAAAATTCGCAAATAACGTTACGTGAAGAATCGCATTGCGAATTTGCGATAACTGTTTCGCGCGAAACTGCAGTTCTGGTATGCTAAATAAAATTGCAAATCGCGCTTACAAGGTGTGCGCTGATTGGCTCAATAGCTTCCATAGCCTGTGGAAATCCACAGGCTATGAAGAAGAAAGTCAGAATGACCAACTATGCCTGACTTAAAATCTTATTTGAGCCAGTTTGGGAGCGGTCGTCATTGTAGAGCAAGAAACAATCAAATTCATGAGAACCAGAGCATCATAGGTGATTATAGATTGAAATCTGGCCGAATTTACCTGCGAGTAGCGGCTTGTTGAGACCGACTACGAGCGCAATCCCCACGCATAATTTCTAACGACAGTTTGATTGGAGATAGAATCCCGATACGATACCAACTATGCAGTCTCATTGGTTTCAGTCATATGACTGCGGGAAATCCTAGTAGTTTGCGAATAGTGATCGCAATCATTTGGCTAGGAATGCGAATTGTGAATTTTCCTCGATTTGTGATTAGCTTATCACAAAATCGCAAATTCTCCATCAGGTGGTAGGGCCTTAACTCTATGAGCCTTACAATATTATACTTGAGGCTGTTGTAAACAGTGAGTATTAACCCAGTTCACCAGGCTAGTAGTATATTGCATCCTGTATGTTCATTTGATCTGATCTCTAGTTTACTAGTTCTCAAACAGGCTCATCTCTTGAATGTGTTCATCTGATACGTTCCAGCACTAAAATGCGCCTAACCCACGTCACTGGTTGAGGCGGAAACTCGGCTAATCCTTGATAATCCAATACATCTTACAGTGCCAACGGAGCAGTTGCTCTCTGGTGTTCGGTAACTGATAGTCTCTCCCGTTGCTGGATATGTCATCATGAACTTTTGCTTCTATCGACAGAGTTTGGATGCTTTTACCGAGGCAAGCTTTACTCCTGATCATGAGACTGGCTACGTAGGAGAGACTCCTCCATTCTTATCACCGAGTGAACCGGAAGGGGGCTCCTACACCACCGGAGAGAAAGGCCCTGAGCGACCGTATACTCTCGATCTAGAGCCAATGTCAGAGGAGTCAGATCCTGGCTCATACAGCCATAAAGTGAGGCAGGCTAGCGCCTACGCGCTTCGGTGAGTACAGACTGAATGATGAAGCACCTAGACGTAATTAGCGGTGTGTTGTGACATCATTCGCATTTGCATTTTTGCATTTTTCTGGCTAAGGTGACCAGCCATCACCTTTAGCAGATCAATGTCTTACTGGTTTGGTTTGGTGACACCATGACCTTCGCTTAACGACTCAATAACATCAAGCATCAAGGTTCATGCAGCTCATTTTAATGAGGTTTATAATATGGACTGGTTAGTTGTGATTTTTGATAAGCGGGAGACTTATTGTGTAGTTCATAGATTTTAAACCTCACTCAGGGTAATATCACAGGCTTTTCTCAGACTGGGGTTGGTTCATCACATCATGATACTTGAATGCCTAGTCCTGTGCTAAACTTTACAAATTGGTTAGACTAAACCCGAATTCTATATTTCGGGATCAGATATCATCAAACTACTTTGCTAATGGTCTCCCCTAAGATCGGAATTGACAAATTTCTGCCACATTCTTATTTATTTAGTTCAAGGGTTATCTAATATCAATATTGTCATCTCGCTTTAAACCTAACCTCTCCGCAACCTAATACTGTGCAAATGACTCAACATACCAAACTGAGGCACCGTGTAAATAACTGAGGCAGTCTCTTAAAGAGCAGTCGTCTCCTGAACTAGAGTTATGTAAACGTCTTCTGTTATTACCTTTATAAAATGGATTAATTCCATGTTTTGGCTGCATAACGCTCCACTTAAAGCTGAGATATGCCAGGGATTGGATTGTCCTATATGAGAACACAACTCCCAATCAAGCCTGTACGCGATGAGGGCACACGACTCTATAATTCCTAGTAGATTCTGCGCAGTCCAAGTCATTCATCAGGCTTATCCTCTGAACCACGCGCCTGTGGGTCGCCTCTCAGTCGTTGACTTTATGAAATTTTAAATCCCATTACTGACACGGAGACTTAGTTATGTGCTGTTTATGACTGAAGACTGTGAGTTTAAAGCTGATTAATCATATAGAGCCTAAAATCATTCAATCATTTCTAGCCACAACGCTAACCTAAAGCATGTACACAAAGTCCAGTGACATGTCATTGCATAGGATCTTTTCTTTAGTATACTAGAAACTTTTACCTGTATACTTACTAAGACTGACGAAACACTGCCCTCTATAAATATGACACAAACACCAAAAACAGATATCAAAATGTGTGTTTCATTGACCCATGTCCCTCCCTCTAGTAATGTCATATCTCTAAGTTAAACATGGTATTTGACTGTCACCATTCAGACTGTAGGTAGTCTATAATAGGAGAAGACGACTCGGAAGCTCCAAGCATTGAGCCACTTTTAGTCTCCAGGATTTAGACAAAGTATTTAACATTCCATTGTCTTGAGCTGGGTGGTGTCAACCACAATGAGTATAGGCTGTATCCTGATTCTCTTATCAAATCTAATGTTTTATGCCCAAAAATGCCAAACTTTAGATAATACTACAATCAAGGATGACTGGTTTATTCTCCCATTTCTCACCCAGCGTTTTGTTAACGACGCAGTTTGAATTTGAGTTTACCCACAATTCTTATCACATTCACATTAAGCTTAAAAACTAGGAGAATTACAACAAAAACATGCTATTTTGAATTCATAAAACACCAGACGAATCAAAATACTGATGGTTCTTGAACTCATAGATATATTTTCTGCCTAATTTTCTAATATTACGCCTTAACCATAGACACATATGTTGACGCCCTCCCCCATATCTTAATTGATTTACTTACACTTCTATGTTTGTCTACATGCCTCACACATTTTTGAATTAATACATATGGTACATACCTGTGCAAATTAGAAAATCTTTATAGTTTTGAATAGGATTGAAGTAATACACCCCCTTATTGAAACAAACTGCGTATTCTTAAGATTGGTCAACTACAAAAAATTGCTCAAACATATTGGTTTGTCAGTATCCTTGTCATTCATTGAACTTGTTAATAATTAATATGAAATCACAACCCTGGGAAAACAAAACATGGGAAAGCCCTCAACACCAGAACATGACGTTGTGTTGATTTGATTTTGATTTGATTTGAACGAATAACTTAATAAAAACATAGAACTATTTTACATTGAGGTCAATGTAAAATGGAGGTTCTATCTATTCAAACCATAGCGGGTGCAAGAAACAGAGTCTAGTAGGCAGTCCAGGCCAAAATGTGTGAATAACTTGATCCTGTACATGTATGTGTACGTTAGGGTAAATATCCACTATACCACTGTATCAACTCAATTAAAATGTCTGGAAACCCTTTATGTGCTTAGCAACATTCCAAACTTTTTGGGTGTTCGCCCCAGACCTAAAGTTGCAGACATGTTTCATTAATTAGTGATTTCTCTAAGAATATCACACAATGGTTATGACATAAAAACATGTGAACACAATCTTATGAATACCAGCAGTTATGTTTCACTGTTGCGAAAATGTTACCTTCCATCACTCCATTCTCCCTCCAGTTGCTGTGAGACTGTCGGGATTGTCTCACCTCCAATTGTATAGCTTCACAATGTACCTTGCCTTTTTCTCCAAGATGGGTATCCAGCTTGAACTGTTTTAAATCGTGTCTTACATTGTGCTATCAGGTGTTCAAATCTACACAAGTCTTTCCCAATCCTCATCAGACCCTCTTGGAGAAACACTCATAAAAGGTTTAAGCCCAATAATCCCATGCTTCAGAACCAAAGAAATTGACTCAAGAGTTTATCAGAATCAATAGACACACTGAAAGTCTCCGATTGCCAGTACTCATACAATAGAACAACCACTTTGAAACAATAGTTTGGTGGAAATGGTCTTCACTAATTAGACCTGGCCAGAGATTACTGATTCATACTGGAGAGCCAGTGGTCCTGCGACAGGAGTAGTCGATTCAGCGCGTACCATGGTGTATGTGTTCGTGTCGTCTTCCAGGCAAACCTCAGTGGAAGGTAAGCACAGAAGTCCTTCCCGAGACTCGACACTCACCAGAGAGGAAGAAGTACAAAATCTCTACAATACACACTTATCTCAGTCGTCCGGCATGATCAACCACGCTCACTCAGCCACTCAGCTGGATGGTGGCCGACTGAGTCAGCCTACCAGCGGTAGATCCGGTACGTATGTCCTCGCTTGATAGTTGATTTCTAGGGTGTATGTGCAGTGGTTAACATGCAAATTTAAGGTACATGGGGGACTGTTTTAGCTTAGATAGTCAGTACGGACTTGATGGCACGGAGTCGCTGTACTTGGCTCATCAGCCACGTGTCTGATAGTTGGTAATCTTTCATTGATGGTTATATTGTAAAAGTTGAGGTGAACAGGGACTAAGGTTAATAAGCCACTACTGGCAGTGGGGCATTGAGTCGGGTAAGTGGCTCACCAGCCAGCTTGGGGCATTTGTTAGCTAAATAGAGTGATGTGACTGAAATTTCCATGGCGGCAAAGCTGGGTAGCCGTTCTGATGCGTGAACTTGGGGCAACTAAATTTCACTAAAAAAATGCTGTGTTGGGGGGGACACTGATCATCCGGCATCCACTCGCTACTGTGGTTACTTTGAAAATCCATCTCCCTGGCTCTCCTTATCTGATCTGGGTGTTGAGCATCACTGCAAAAATGCTAAGCAGTAATGACACTTTTAAAGATGGGTAACCCTTTGCAGGAATGAGTCAATACCGATCCGAGGCTAATGTGCACCAGGCAGACAGAAAAGCCAGTATGGCCAGCCGGCACGAATCCTATCGCTCGACTCAAAAACCTACAACTATAAACAGGGCCAATTCCTACAGGGAAAGGTGAGAACAGCATATGCTCATATCCTTTAATATATTCCGGAATAATCTACTGTACTCACTGTTACTCATGCAAGACACACGCCGCTTGAGATTCGTGCATGTTAAGGACGGTAAACCTCATTGATTTACTGTTTACGCCGTGTCAGCGCGGCCTTGATCACAAATCATTCCACCAGCCCATTATCACTCCAGTTTCACATTGCGGTACTTACACTATGTGTTTCTTTAGCCTTTTCCTCTGTGGTCAGAGACTGTTTCACAGTCTTCCTAAATACTAGTAAGTCACTTCCATGGTTCCATTACTTTGTTTAGTATTATCTCTATGTATCCATGTTTTATTTGTGGTATTTGGGCCATCCAATTCCATCTGCCAGTCCAATTCCATTCGCTTTGAATGTTAGATAAGTAACCCTGTGCAGACTCCTTACAGAGGTTTATGATTTTCTGGTGCCACGTTGCCTTTTCCCTGTGTCTGATCGTGCCATAGAGTTATCCTAGTGAAGGATATAACTCTATGGATTGTGCATCTAGGTGGGTAGCAATCAGAGAGGCCGTCTATCATAATGGCTCAAAAAGTTCAAAGTTAGTCACTATTTGGTGCTGTTGAATATTTTTGAAGGGGTTATGCCATGCTGGTGGGTCGACTGGGCAATGCAGAGTTGTAGCCCCCTCTATATATATATATATATATATATTCCCTATGCGAAGCTGATTTGAGTTTGCATTAACGTTTTGAAAAGTGTGTCGGGAGGGCTCTAAGCAGTCATTCTGGATAGAGCTATATATGGGCTTTTGGAGTTATTATTGCCGTTATTTCATGATAACGAGCAGAATCTGAAACATGACCCTTTTAGACTAGAATTGAATTTGGATTTAACAAGTGTGATCGAGGTGCTGCCTAGCCCAAATAAGTGTTTTTGGAGTATCCTTTTAGTGGTGGATTTCAGTTCAACTAGCAAGGTAACTATTCAATCTCAATACTGTACTAATTAGGGACCTCCTCTCAATTTCCAGGAAATTTTCTTATTGTTTTCAGACTAGTTACCTTTTGTGAGGGCAATGGCAGCCAGAACTTGATGTAATAACCTCATTTTCATTGATTTAATGGCTACGGATTAAAATTTAGTGTCGGCGGGCGGCTATACGAAAAGTGACGTGGAAAGTCAGACAGTAAATATATACTCTGGCATCAAAATCCATATGATTCTGACCCAATGTAATCAATAATAATCTCAGGCTTTGAAAGCTGTCTCATCCAACTGATGGATTCCGTAATTTACAGTCGCGGGTCAGCATCAGATCTGCGGGATCCGAGCAGTAAGGCTGATATCAGAGGGAAACTCGTGGATTTTGTGAAACGGAAGAAAGGAGAATCAGTTAATAACAGTATGGATGACGGTATTGATGATGTAATGACGAGTGAATCTGCACAGGTTCTAATGCGTGGAAAGTCGTCCGGTGCCCGCCCTGTTCACAGAATTCAGTCAGACAGGTGTGTGCTCTTCAATCTTTTATTTTACGTATGTTTTCCTATGGCATCTGCACTGTTATTGTGAAGCTGCCGGGTTAGAAACCGGGTTTTCCAACAGTTCTGACTAAACATGGTTCATCACGAGCATGTCAGTAACGACTCCTCAACTTGAAGTTTGTCTTTGTTTTGAACTAGGAACAATGCGAGCGAGGAGCTCTTCCTCACAATGAGATTCTCACAGTTATAATGTTTAATAAAGAGGTTCTACTAAGTAGCCTTACCTCACACCTGGGACGAAAACCAGTTTAAGGGTCTCTACTGCGAACAGTGGGATATTTTTAGTGTATTATTAGTTGTCCCCTCTTGACTTCACTCATGTATAGCAACCAATATAATGCATGTTCATGTACATAAAGGAATTACTATTGATGTTTGCAGTCAGTTCAACACTGGTCAGAATTCACCTACTGGGGATCGTCTAGGGATATCCAGTCAGTCAAAACGTCGGAGCTACGACGGTCGAAGATCTGAGGCTCTACAAAGGTCATGCAGCGAAGGACAAAGTTATAGAAGTGAAACTTCTACATATATGCATTCATGGGACGCTAACTACACTAACCGACATTCCACCTCATCAACTGATTGGAGTCCAGTCAGTCCTAGCACTCCTGGCGCAGATGCTCCCAAAGTCCGCAAACCTTTGGTGAGTTGTCTTCTCTTGATGTACATATGGGAGTGGCATTCAGTACGCAGTTTTTCAGCTGTCTTCCCAGTTTGGGAGGGTGTCTTCTAGTGAAGCCTGTCATTAATCTTCCGGTCTGTCTGTAAGTTTAATTACACGGTGTCTTCCTCTGCCCTGATAGTAGTGGGCACACCACATTACCCGTTTCTCTTTGATTGACTCATCATGCAGCAAAATCACTGATTCAATTTCACATGCACAATGAGAGAGGGATGAATACTTTGGGTTACGTTTAGAATGTCCGCCAATTGTTGTAGTCTGCTGTGACTCAGAGCGTAGGCCAGGTTCCGACTGCCCCTTAATAACCTACCCTAATCCCTAGAGATTTGTTTAGAATTGTCTGGACCATACTTCTGACTGATTCTCACTCATAGTAGGCTTGTAGACGAATCAAAGACCAGATTCTATGAAACTGCTAATGCTTAATCTGAATTAGTTTTGATTCTTTCTTATTTTTATGGATTAGGTACAAAGTAACCCGAGTTAGGTTTCTTCTCTTTGCATCATTCGATAGGATTTTGAGAATTCTCCCTATTGACTCTGTGAGCAACAATCTACCAGCACTCAGGCCTGAGTAGTAATCTTCTTCTGCATTGACTGTTACTATATTATGAATGATGACTATGTATTTCGACCATAGTTGAAGCCGTCGACTGAGAATATTTAGTGACATGTACACAGTCTGATGATGGTTCCTGTCATTCTAGATGGAGTTTTCTGCTTGGTTTTGAGTTTGTGCCCAAGGTTAACATTATCACAATGTATCCTGCGCACTGGTCAGCTCCGGCTTAACTCTGCTAGAGTAGCATCCTGCGGGTGGCTCTGAATATATCAAATCATTGGCTCATCTAATCTAATCTCAGCTTATACCTAGTCATCCGGGTGTTTCACACCACCAAGACATCTCTTATCACCACCACCTACTAAACCATATGACAATCTCCTACCCACACTCTCGGATTAGTCTTGTCTTGCATCTGGGGAGTGAAGCATTTGATTACAGAGCTCAATAATTGATACGAACTGGTCAATCCGATCATTTAGCTTTTAAAAACTTGAAACATTTGCGAGTCAGTTGGACTACTATTGTATAGCTAGCTCAATTGATCATGCTGAAGTTTCGCAAGACTTCACCATCTGGTAGACTGGTAAGCTAACTCCTGTCTAACTCTACTCTATCATGGACTGTGTATTTTAAGGATTCACTCTAGATTTCTCTTCATTATGGTATGTGTAATTCATCTTATGCTTTATTCCTACCATTGTTGCAGTGGTCCATTTCCATTTCATCCAGTATACTCAACCAAGCACTGCCCATTAAGGGTTATGGGGAGCGCTTTCCATCACATACCACAAGGCATACCAGACATTATTTAAAAGGTGTAGAGGCCAGTCACTACACATGCCAGCATGGTGTTATCTTTGGGCAATGATATAAGCTCAGCTTTGCCCTCTCTGAGATTCAGATAAGCCAGCCACTCACATGATTGACTCCCATTAGTTTGACCATTCACTCCTTCTTTATCTTCTATAGGATATGGATTCCGTAAGTTTTATAAACCACCACTACCCAGTCTTTCCCCAGGACCATCCGTTCAGTCTTGTACGTCGTGCTTCACGCTGAATCAGCGGGTGCTCTGGTTGAGTGGAGTTGACCATGGCTTCCACTAGCCAACCTTGTCAGGCAGCAATCTCTCTCGTTGCATGCTATCATAGAGTTATCCTAGAGTTAGAGAGTAACTCTATGCATGGTATATAGTCGTAATAATTGACAGACACTGGGCCTTGACCTCCACCTTACCAAGTCACTCTCTCCCCTATCTTCGAAGTTGTGTCATTCCATTGTGAAGTTTCAATACATTGGCTAAGAATATTTCTCTGAGTTGTTGTGATTCAGTTGGCTTGATTGTTAATCTGCTGCTTATCAGCATTATTAGGTACATTGTCAGTCAGGTGTTGAAATATCCGTCAGTATGTGTAGTGCAACTGTTCCCTTTGGCTATATCTGGATATCATACCTGGCCATGATTACCCATCCATATCAATATGCAGCTTTTCCTGTTAGCAATGTCCTTGCTTATTTGGTTTGTATATCTGTGCTAAGTCAACCTTTCCAGTCTCTCGACAACAAATTCACATTGATATTCCAGCGATCCTGCTAGGCAACCCAGTTCTCATAGAGGGAAGTCTGAAAACTTAAAAAAAACATGGTGGGCAGTCTTGTGAAACCCCTTTCCATCAGATCACAGTGCTCATTGTTTTGAGTGTCTGATTATAGATTGCTGAAGTCAGTCCATTCACCATGAATCCTGGAACTCGACAGCGCAAAGACCGATCTCAACGTCACGACACGAACAGTTCGAGGTAAGCCATTATGCGATCCGTGATCATGCAGCACACTAGCCAGGGGAGATAACTCGGCATATCTCATGCCAGCACAGAAAATTCACATCTGTCAGGCACTGGTCAGTGAAGCTTTAAACAACACATATACAACTTCTTGATGAAAGAGACCGGTAAATAAAGGCTCAGCTTCTCTGGAGTGTCTCTGACCGTCCGTGTTGAAACCTCTCCAAGCCGCTTTGATGGCGCTGTTCGTGAGTGCATATATGTCAATGAATTTTGCTGTGACACACTCAGGAAAACAGACCATCAAGTAGGCGAACTCGAACCTGTCAAGCCCTTGGTGACATAAGGCCGACATGCATACAGTCCCTGACAGACGTTTGCTTGCGCAATGAACAGCTAGACGGCTATAGGAAGTTGTATGGGCGAGTCAAGCTCTTGGTTTCCTGTTAGTTTTTTCTTTGATCTGATCTAGCTAATTAGCGTAAACATTAATGTTTTAATGGGCATTTGAACTCCTGTTCAAAACAAAGGAGTGTGTCAGACAGCTTCGTTAAGGTAATCTAAGTCATTCACTGCCCCGTATGATGAAGTCAATAAGTCGTGTAGGCTTCCAGTAACATATGCCTTCTAAGGTTAAATCTTATTGTTGGCCTGGTTAAAAGGGGCTGTATTGTTACAAGAAAGGGCTTTGTGGAGTTATCCCAATATTGACAATCACATACCTACACTTGGTCATCCACCTACTCTCTATCCTACTTACAGTAGGTCATCCATCTACTCTGCGGAGAGCTCAGGCATAGCCCCTTACACAGTTGACTGCTTCATCGAATGCTATCCATTAGCATTCCTGCATAACCCGCAACTAGCCACTTCCGAGCATTGGCCTCCTATCATGGATAATTCTGCCTATTTGCATGAACATGTGCCTTATAAATCTTCATTGAGACATGCCTGAACCGAATACCCGCTGACAAACTGTAAGGATAGTTGGTAAAGCTTACTTTGCCAGATGGCGACCACTGCAGGGTAGGTGGGTAGTGCAATGGCTATGGAGCTATGTATGGCTCAATATTGAAATATTCTGAGTTTGAGTCCTAGTCATTCTGAGCGCCCGCTGTGAGAATGAGCTCCTTACATAATTCCTAGCCCCTACCACTCCAACACTCCTCAGACTAAGGAATGAGTACAAAAATAAAAAGTACTGCGTTGACCAGCTTTTAGGTGTGTCACTTCCTGACTTGTTTGTTAATCCTTCATGAGAAGCGATAGTCATTCTGGAAAAAAAAGAGTCAAGCCAGCTCAGTGACATGTCACAGGACAGCTGCTGTACTAAACAAACGTTCGATGCAATAGTATAATTGCAAAAGAAGCTCCCAACTTTGGGCCTCTCTTCTATATATCCGACCTACAACAGACTTCTTTCGCTTCATCTTATTGGTCCTTGGTGTCAAAAAGGAACTGACATTAGGCATGCAGCTCAAACAAAAGCAACATAGTGTCACCCCTGTATTGTCTATAAATAACTAGTTGGCCGAGTCCATGATAAAGTAACAGGAATACCGCCAAAGATTTGTCAAGATAGAGGTGCTAGGCCCAGATGCGCGAGTGTGTGAACCCATGCACGGATACCGACGGTAATCCTGTCAAAATACCAATAAATGGGGTTGTTACAATCTGCCAAAAGATTTTCATGTTCTGTTTAATTGGATTGTAAGTCACTTGAATGAACAAAGGGTCAGGCTGGATGTTATAGCTAAACACAGATCCATTAGAAATGGATCAACATAAGGTATTCCATGCTTTTAGAATGATGTTTAACTAACAACATCCATGCCTGAAGGGTAGGATTGGTTATCAGAGCCAGTGTCTAGAATGTTAAAGCCCCTGTGGAACTTACAGGCCACTATCAGCCCAATTGGCTCATGCATTCCATTCGTCATAAATGGTCATAGCATCATGGCGGTGATAATTTAAGTGGTTGATCCTAGTGATATGAAGATTGGCTCCTGAGCTATAAAAGTGTCACATATACTCACATATACCATTGTCAGCTTGTTCTAATCTCTGGTTGCTACTGGAACCAGACTGGAATTGGTATTTACCCATTCCTATTCTTTTGCAATTGTGATGATCCCCCAGCACTTAACTATTAATGGCAACATAAATTTTGACTTTTTCAATCATCTGGCTTGTTTCAAAAGACATTGCATGCATAATACGGGATAAATTTACATACGGTGACCCTTTCGCCTTGTGCATTGTGGTACCCGACAATGTCCGATACCCTAAACACCCTCTTTCACTCTCCCTTTCCCCTCCTGTCCATTTGTCTCTCGAACCCCTTATGATGACCCTTTTATAGTAATACGACAGGGTATCTCTCACCGACTCAATGCATACAGGACATACAGGCTACAGACCGTTTATGGCATTATGCACACATCAGGTTTAGTCTATACCACCACAACGGTGACTGCTGATGCAAAAACTCCTGGCATTCGGTAGAATAATTGACATAATCATAATTTGTCATTCTCGCTGTGTGAGCATAAGGAATGCGCTATTTCATTTGGTCTTGCTGGGAGACCCTATCATTTTCCTCAGTCCTAGTCTCAATAACCAGCCTGTCCGCTAATCACTGTGTTTGTTAAGCCAGGCGCATTCCAAACGCTAGTCCAATCATACCGCAGTTCACAAGTTAATACGCCAATAAGCATGAGTGACACAGTGTGTATACACAGTAAGGTTTCACTGCCTTGTCATCATAGCGAGTAGCGACAGTCGAAGGTGGTGAGTCATGAGCGTTAAACTGAACAGAGGATTAGTAGTAATAGACAGATAGTCTAGTACAACTACGCACTATGATGATCATGCAAGGGCATACTAATAATAGCCAGGAGCCTACTCCTCAGAACATGTCATTCTACAATCGTTTAGTCAGCCGCAGACGGTAAGGACTCACTATTCTACTGAATGTCAATTCTCACCTTTGTCGAAAGTGAGAATTGACACCGCTGTAGGCGTAGCTTTGACTCACCCTCTATACTCATCATCATTGTCAGCCATTATCTCTCTACCAATGGATGGAGGCCTTGTCCACTATTCGCCAGTCTGCTCTAGAAGGTGATGCCGTACAGCTGTGCTTTGTCAACATCGAGGGGCATTGGTCTAGAGCTAGTACACTTCCCCTTTCGATCACCCTATGTCAACTTGGAACTGACACCATCACCCCTCTCCACCTACTCATCGTGATCCATCTTGGACACCTATCGAGAATTCGGTGCAGACATACTTACATACAGGGGCTCTAGCATAATTGATGAATGTCAAGGTCATTTGCTTGTCGAGTATTTCAGTCAACAGTGATCTCTACTATACACTGAATTGTCGTTATGTCAGCTTACACTACCAATGGGTATTGAGACTAGGGTTATCCATACAGTTGGAGGTTACCTCCATGGTACTGAGATATCAGTAGGCAGCCTTCATAAGGTCGACAACACCGTTTCTATGTGTTTGTTCTTATCCTTGATATTTTATGGATGTAAACCAATATGCTCTCTCCGCATAGTCATATGTATTTCCCCACTGCACATGTACAGTACAAGGCGTTACTGCATACAGAACACAGGATTCTCAGTGAAGCATTGGCTGCTAAGATTAATCGCCCATCTGTAGCCTACAGTGTGATCCAAAGATCAATATCTACCTATGAATATGACAACCAAGCATAGAATTAAATGCTGTTCTACGTGAAAGTGCTCATTACGTTGATGGTGACCAATGTGAGGACTGACAACATATAGTTGTTACTAACACTGCTTGCAAAACGTCCCGCAAGGACTGCACTCCTGTACCTGTCTGTACCGAATAACTGATAACTAGGTACTTGTATTGTCAACAGAATGGGGTGATTGTCGATTATCATGATCTCACTATGGTTTTGAGTTTTGACCAACCATCTAGTGATATGCGTGACTCATCTCACCAAAGCAAGTTTTGAGTAAGGTTTGAAATATAAAACGGGTGGGGGGGATTTGATAAGTTGTTCGGTAAATATTGTGCCTCTAATAACCTGTACTCTCCAGGTGTGCTGCTCAGCAGATTTTTGTAATTGCGTTGTGGTTCAGTCTTAGACACAGGTCACACTCTTTGGTGAAAGTTTGTTTTTTCGTAACCACACAATGCCTTTTCAATGAGCATTGAGAAGCTAATGGCATTTGTTAGGTTTTGCGTCTTGAATGTGAAGACCGGGCTGTGGAATATTCCTAGGATTGAACCCTAGTTCCATTGGTGATAGGTCGGTAGTTATGTACTAGCTTGGCAGGGTGGTGAGGTAGTTGATTAGACCATCAATCCAGTATCCACTGAGCTGTAACCCTTAACTTACCACTGTAGTAAGTGAGATTTGTTTACTTTGAATAGTTTCACTTCTACCTGGGTTATCACGGGGATGTGGAGGTCTACTGGTTGTCAAAATTACCATCACCATCTGTCAAAACTGACAGTTGTGACAAATGAATAACCTTATACTACATAGCCCCATTCAGGTCGAATTGGTTATTGTCGTCTCAAAAGTTAATTGTACTGCTTGCCCAAGTTTCAGTTCATCATAACATGGCCGATGGGTGAACATGGGATCCTGGTTTAAATCATTTTGAAGTACCACCCCATAGCGGGATGTCTGTCTTTGTCTAGGAGCTCAGGGTTATGACACCACTGGCCTTACTGTGGTTGAAATCTGATTCTATATGCATGACTTGAATGACCCAGTCTTTAGGAGATTGGATTGCCATTTCTCTGTTGTACATACCCAGGGTGAAAACATGAAATGCTGACAAACTCATTCAATGGGTGCTAGATGAATTAATTTAGTTTGTATTCTCAACCACAAAACATTCAATGTCTCAGGAATGTTATTCACCCTGAGCATACAACTAAATCATGAACAGACAGTTTTGGCCGAAACTGCTTTATGCGGCTTAAATACGGAAAACATTGCCGTAGTCTCCTGTTTGCGAATGCTGACACGGGGCTTTGCGTGCAGACAGCTTAACAAAATTCCTCGTGTATCCATGCACGCTATTCATTCATCCATGCTGGACTGCATCACGTTCATTCAATGGTACTCAGATCCACCAGTAAGGATGCACTAACTTCCTGTCATGATAACCAACTTCACAGAATGATA
>Ga0224501_10001812_pt1 | contig 16661 bp, 17 predicted proteins | sample SF_Oct11_sed_USG_4_FD_169105 | JGI IMG/M metagenome (GOLD analysis project Ga0224501, IMG submission 169105) | Sediment microbial communities from San Francisco Bay, California, United States - SF_Oct11_sed_USGS_8_1 | ecosystem: Environmental > Aquatic > Marine > Sediment | place: USA... | reverse complement strand
AAAATTATGCTTGCATTTTAGGGCCATTATATGGAAAATCAACCCTATCCATTGAAAACCTAACGGTTTTTCGGAAATCCACTGAAAGGGCGGTACCTTTAGCATTGCCAAAAATTGATGAGATCCGCGACCAGATCGACCAGATCGACGAGAAATTACTGAAGCTGTTCAACCGTCGCGCCAAACTGGCCATCCAGATCGGCCAGGAAAAATTCAAAAAAAATGCCTCGGCTCATTTCCACGTTCCCCATCGAGAACGGGATATTATTGAGCGCATGCAACAGGCCAATCCGGGCCCTCTTCCAAAAGAGGCGGTCGAATCCATTTTCCGTGAGATTTTCTCCGCCACCCTGGCCCTGGAAAAACCGCTCAACATCGCTTACCTCGGTCCGGAAACCACTTTTTCACATCAGGCCGCAATCAAGCAATTCGGACATTCCGCTGTATTCATTCCAACCGGCGGCATTGAAAACATATTTCACGCCGTGGAGCAGGGTCACGCCGATTACGGTGTGGTGCCCATTGAAAACTCCACCGAAGGCGTGGTGAACCTGACTCTGGACTGCTTCGTCGATTCGCCGCTGGTGATCTGCGACGAAGTAAAGATGGGAATATCCCTGTGCTATTTATCCAAGTCCGGCGACCCGGCGAAGGTGCGCCAGATCTATTCGCATCCGCAACCGCTTGCCCAGTGCCGCAACTGGCTGAACCAGCACGCGACGGGCATCGAGCAGGTGACCACCTCCAGCACATCGGTGGCAGCAGACATCGCCAGCAAAGACGAGACAGCCGCCGCAGTGGCCGGCAAACTGGCCGCTGAATTCTATAATCTTAAAATTATCGCCGAAAAAATAGAAGACCGCGCGAAAAACACGACACGCTTCCTGGTCATCAGCAAGGAAAAAGCCAAAAAAGCCAAGCGCAATAAAACCTCACTCATGTTTTCCATCGAGGATGAGGCCGGATCGCTCCTGAAGGTCCTGCAATTGTTTGCGCGCAACCAGATCAACCTGACCAAAATACAATCGCGCCCGCTCAGAAACCGGTCGTGGGAATACCTGTTCTTTGTCGATTTCGAGGGGCATATCGAAGACCCCAATATTGAAAAAGTGATCCGCACGGTGAGCAAACGTTGCATCTTCCTGCGGGTGCTGGGATCGTATCCCAACCACGACTAGACGATTATGAAGCCATTTAAACAAATGACCATTCTGGGTGTCGGATTGATCGGCGCATCTCTGGCGCAATCCTGCCGGCAGCGCAAGCTGGTGGAAACGATTGTCGGATTCGGAAGAAACGCAGGCAATCTGAAAAAAGCGCAGGAACTGGATATCATCGATTCCGGGTCGACGGATTTGATAACCGCCGTGACCGGTTCCGACCTCATCGTTCTATGCACCCCGGTGGGTGTCTTAGTGGAGCGCGTCCGGGAAATGCTGCCGTTTCTTGAAGACGGATGCATCATCACCGACGCCGGGTCGGTCAAGGGCGCGATGGTCGACGAAATCGATGCCCTGATGCCCGATTCCATTTATTACGTGGGCGCACACCCCATTGCCGGGGGAGAAAAATCCGGGCTGGAAGCCTCCAGCGCCGACTTGCTGACTGGGGCCAAATGCATCATCACCCCCACCGCCAAAACCCGGGCCGATGCGCTTAAGCGGATCACTGAATTCTGGGCCGGGGTGGGAATGCAAACGATCTCGATGGATGCCCATGAACACGACACCGTCTTTGGCGCACTCAGCCACCTGCCGCATGTCGTGGCGTATGCTCTGATGAACACGGTGGCGGGGGTTAAAACAGACAGTTACGGGGATATTTTATCCATGAGTGCCGGGGGACTGCGGGATATCACACGCATCGCTTCCAGCGATCCTGTCATGTGGCGCGATATTTGCCTGAAAAACAAACGTCCTGTTGTTACACTGATAGATCAATTTCAGGAAACACTGGCGCACATTAAAACCCTGATTGAAGAAGACCAGGCCGACGCCCTGCGGGAAACCTTCGCGCATGCGAACCTGCATCGGGAAAAACTGGTGGAAACCAATACATGATCATCGCCATCGACGGACCCGCCGGGAGCGGTAAAAGCACGGTGGCCCGGCTCATCGCCTCGCGCCTGGATTTCAAATATATAGAAACCGGCTCCATGTATCGCGCCGTGGCCTGGAAAGCGGAACGGTTGGGAATCGCCCTGGATGACCATGAGCGGATCGCCGAGGTGGCCCGCAATATCATCATCGAGTTTCAACCCGGCGAAGAGCGCCAGAAGGTTATGGTCGACGGTGAGGATTTGACGGCGTTACTCAAAACGGAAACTATCGGCCGGTCAGCCGCCATTGTCGCCGCCAACAGGGACGTGCGGGACGTGATGGTCAAACAGCAACAGCAAATGGGACAGAGCGGAAACGTAGTCATGGACGGCCGGGACATCGGCACCGTGGTTTTCCCCAATGCGGACAAAAAGTTTTTCCTGGTGGCAGATCGCAAAGAACGGGCCCAACGGCGCCACGAGGAAATACGGGTAAAAAATCCGGAAATCAAATATGAAAAGATTCTGGAGCAGTTGCAGCAACGCGATCATGAAGATGAAAATCGGAAAGTTTCGCCGCTGGTTCCGGCGAAGGACTCGATTCGGCTGGACACCACTCAATTGAGCATCGAGGAAGTGGTGAACAGAATGCTTGAAGAAATCGGTCCGGTCCATTCGCAATAGTTTTCATTTATTATTAACCTTAACCCGAAATTTGAAGGAGAAGTAACGTGGTAAATGCAGTTTTTGATCTTGACGAATCGATGGAAGACGAATTAACGGCGGAAGAGAAAGCCGCCCATGCGGAAATGGAGGCGTATTTTGACAAAAGCCTCAAAAATTTCCGGGAAGGCGAAATTATTATCGGCAAGGTCCTTGGGATTTCCAAAGGACTGGTTACTGTCGATGTCGGTTTTAAATCCGAGGGCATGATCAGCCACAGCGAATTCCCCGAGGCAGAAAAAAATCTGAACATCGGGGATGAAATCGAGGTCTTTCTCGAACGCGTGGAGGATAACAACGGGATTGTCGTACTCTCGAAAGAAAAAGCCAACAAGATCAAAATCTGGGAAAAACTGGTAACCGCATTCGAGGCGGAAGAAATCATCGAAGGCATTGTGGTCGCCAAGGCCAAGGGCGGCCTGACGGTGGATATCGGACTCAAATCCTTTCTGCCCGGCTCTCAGATCGACCTGCGACCTGTCCGCAATCTGGAAAAATTGATCGGCGAAAAATTCCAGATGAAAATCATCAAAATGAACAAAAAGCGCGGCAACATTGTTCTTTCACGAAGAATCCTGCTCGAGGAGGAACGCAAACAGGCGCGCGCCGGAACCCTCACCAAAATGGAAGAGGGCAACCAGGTGGAGGGTATCGTCAAGAACATCACCGATTACGGTGTATTCATCGACCTGGGCGGCATCGACGGCCTGCTCCACATCACCGATATGTCGTGGGGACGCGTCAACCATCCTTCCGAAATGTTCTCCATTGGAGATAAAGTTACGGTTATGGTTCTCAAGTACGACAAGGAAAAAGAGCGGGTCTCTCTGGGCCTCAAACAAATTACGCCGGATCCGTGGGTGGATGTGGACAGCAAGTATCCCGTCAACACCCGCATCTCAGGCAAAGTGGTAAGCATCACCGACTACGGTGCTTTCGTGGAGCTGGAGAAAGGCATCGAAGGCCTGGTGCATGTCTCCGAAATGTCCTGGAGCCGCCACGTCAAACATCCAAGCAAAATGGTGAGCATTGGTGACACTGTGGACGCTGTGGTGCTGACGCTGGACAAGGAAAAGAAACGGATATCCCTCGGCATGAAGCAAATCGAACCCAATCCGTGGGACAGCATCGAGAAGAAATATCCGATCGGAACCGAGGTCGAGGGTCTGGTTCGGAACCTGACCGATTTCGGCGCCTTTATCGAGCTGGAAGACGGTGTCGACGGCCTGATCCACATTTCCGATTTGTCGTGGAACAAGAAAATCAAGCATCCCTCGGAAGTCCTCAAGAAAAAAGATAAAGTGAGCGCCGCGGTGCTCAATATCGACAAAGAGGCCTGCCGCATTTCGCTGGGTATCAAACAACTCGAACCCGATCCCTGGGAAGATATTCCTGATCAATATCCCATCGGCAAAGTAGTTACCGGAACCATAATCAAAGTCACCGGTTTTGGAGCTTTTGCAGAATTCGACGACGGCCTGGAGGGTTTAATCCATGTTTCGCAATTGAGCTCTGAAAAAGTGACTCATCCGGAAAAGGTGGTGAAGGTAGGCGATGAAATTACCGCCAAGGTAATCAAAGTCGATACCACCAGCAAAAAAATCGGTCTCAGCATCAAGGCGTACCAGGAAAATCTGGACCCTTCACAGATCGATCTGGAGGAAGTACAATTAGATATACCGGATGATGAGGAGGAAGACTCCCCAGCCGAAGCCTGAACACAGAGGTTCTGAATGCAATCGACACAAGCCGTTGATAAACCCAAAAGGTCGTTTGGCCGCACATTGCTTTATTTCCTGTTGGGTCTGATCGCCCTGATGGTTTTATCATCGGTGTTTGGTCGTTATCTGTCGGAAGATGGATTTGATGACGGAACGCAAAAAATCGCCCTGGTAGAGGTTAGCGGTCAAATTTCCGATTCAAGGGAAATTATCCGCCAGCTTTCCAAATACCGCCGCGACGACAGCGTCAAGGCCATCATACTGAGAATCGATTCACCGGGTGGGGCGGTCGCCCCCTCGCAGGAAATTTACGATGAGGTTCTTAGGGTCCGGGCCGACAACAAACCGATCTATGCGTCCATGGGTAGCCTCGCCGCATCAGGAGGCTATTACATCGCCGTGGCCGCCGATAAAATTTTTGCCAATCCCGGCAGCCTGACAGGCAGTATCGGGGTCATCATGGCGTTCGGGAATGCCGAGAAATTGATGCAAAAAATCGGACTGGAGCCGCAGGTCGTCAAAAGCGGAAAGTTCAAGGATGTGGGCTCTCCCGCCCGCAAAATGACTCCTGAAGAACACGCCTATCTGCAACATGTGGTCGACGACGTCCATCAGCAATTCATTGATGCCGTCGCCCAGGGACGAAATATCAGCACCCAGGAGGCCAGAAAGCTTGCCGATGGCCGGGTCTTCACCGGACGGCAGGCCCTCAAGTTGAAGATGGTGGATGAAATGGGCGGTCTCGAAGACGTGATTGTCCAATTGGGAAAAGCTGTGGGTATTGAAGGCCGACCCAAGGTAATCATTGAGGAACCGCCCAAAAGATTTCTGGAGTGGTTGGTCGAAGGCTCTCTCCCAAAAGAGTTTAAGGCGAATTGGATGCCCGCCCAATTCCCCGCTCTGCAGTACCTTTGGTCGCCAGGTTAGGCTATATCCCCCACAAAGATCGAATGCCCGATACCCCCACTCAGAATCAGTCTGAACACAATCTTCCCATTCCTTCCGCCGCACCAATAATTCTTAATAATTCAAAAAGATACAAAAGACCCTTCCGTCCACCCCCTGATTCGGCTTCCCAAAATAAACCATTATTTTAATCTCATAATTCCTCAAAACGCTTGACTTGCTTAGAGTTAATGATATACTCCCCCAAACTTTTCTGAGGGAGACGTATTTAAATGACCAAGGCGGAGTTGGTAGAAAAGGTTGCAGCGCAAATCAACCTGACCAAGAAGCAGACAGAGGTTGTGGTCAATACTGTCTTTCAAAGTATTACCGAATCTCTGGCACAGGGGAAAAAGGTTGAATTGAGAGGGTTTGGGAGTTTTCGAGTCCGGAGCAGAAATGCGCGTGTCGGCAGGAACCCTAAATCCGGTGATCGGGTGGAAGTCCCGGCCAAAAGGGTGCCTTTTTTTAAAGCGGGCAAGGAACTTCGGGAACTGGTGGACGGTGAATTGGAAATCTCCGCCGAAACCGAGTAGAACCCTTTTGAAATAAGGTTTTCCCGGATATTCCGGAATGCCGGACAAGCAGGGGTTCCCCTGCTTTTTTTATTTTATGTTCCCTGCATAACCGGGCCATCCTTGTTTCCTGCCCGTCGGCGGTTGTGCGTCTTCCGTCACTTACCCTATTCAAAATAACGCCATGCCCGGCAATACATTTGGACAATTATTCAGAATAACCACATGGGGCGAGTCCCACGGACCCGGCATCGGGGTCGTGATCGACGGCTGTCCCGCTGGCCTGCCTTTAACCGAAAAAGACATTCAAGTCGAACTGGAACGCCGACGCACCGGGCAGAGCAAAGTCACCACCACCCGCAAAGAACCCGATCAGATCCGATTCCTTTCAGGAATCTTCAACGGCAAAACCACCGGGACACCTCTGGCCATGATGGTCGAAAACTCGGATGCCGATTCATCAAAATACGAATTGATCAAACATCTGTACCGACCCGGGCATGCCGATTTCACTTACGATCAGAAATACGGTTTCCGCGATTACCGGGGCGGAGGGCGCTCCAGCGCACGTGAAACCGTGGGCCGTGTCGCCGCCGGAGCCGTCGCCAAAAAGTTGCTGGCCCGGCATAAAATAAAAATCTTCGCCTTCACCCGGCAGATCGGTGAACACGTCGCCAAAACCTTCAACCAGAAGGAAATCGAAAAAAACATCGTCCGGTGTCCCGATAAAAAAGTGGCTGAGCAAATGGTAGACGCCATCATGAAGGCCCGCAAGGAAGGTGATTCCCTGGGCGGGGTGATTGAAGTGGTGGCGCAGGGGGTTCCGCCCGGGCTCGGCGAACCGGTGTTCGACCGGCTGGATGCCGACCTGGCCAAGGCCCTGATGTGCCTGCCTGCTGTCAAAGGCGTGGAAGTCGGGATCGGTTTCGAGGCCGCCCGCCTCAAAGGTTCTGAATGCAACGATGTCTTTATCGCCAAAAACAAAAAGATCTCCACCCAGACCAACAACGCCGGTGGTATCCTCGGCGGTATTTCAAACGGCAGCGATATCGTTTTGCGCATGGTAGTCAAACCCACGTCCTCCATCAACCGCGAACAGGACACCGTTACCCAGAAAGGCAAGAAGGCTAAAATCCGCGTTGAGGGAAGACATGATCCCTGCGTCGCACCCCGGGCCGTGCCCATGGCCGAGGCGATGGTAGCGCTGGTACTGATCGATCATCTCCTCCGCAACCAGACCTCCCAACTCTAATCGGCGATTCGCCGCTCCGCGCGGGGTTAACTTTATAAATTTGCCCGTCCGGCAAAGATCACTTCACAAAGCTGGCTGAACACTCCAACACACCTTGCTCCGGACCGGACCCGGTTGTACAATAAGCCATGTCATCCATTATCAAAGTCGGCTTTGCCCAAACCCACCCCGAATTCGGCGCTGTAGAAAAGAACCTTGACCGTGCCCGGAACTTGTGGGGAAACCGACAAGCCGATCTGCTGGTCCTCCCCGAATTGTTCAACACCGGATACCAGTTTAAATCCCTGGACGAAGCGCGCAGTCTTTCCGAAACCGTCCCCGACGGACGCACCACCCGGTTTCTGGTCGACTGGGCTCGTGACTCCGGAATGACGATCGTAGCCGGTCTGGCGGAACGGGACGGCGAAATTCTCTACAACGCGGCGGTGATCCTGGGCCCGCAGGGCTTCATCGGAAAGTTCCGTAAAGCGCACATTTTTGATTCCGAGAACGAGTTCTTTCAGCCGGGAAATTTACCCTTCACCGTGTTCGATGCCGGGTTCGCCAGGATTGGTATCATGATCTGTTTCGACTGGCGGTTTCCGGAAACGGCCCGCACACTGGCCCTGCAGGGGGCCGACCTCATCGCCCATCCGTCCAACCTGGTGCTTCCCCACTGCCCGCAGGCCATGATCACCCGGTGCCTGGAAAACAGGGTGTATGCGGTGACCGCCGACCGCGTGGGCACGGAACAGCGCATTCCGGGAGAATCCCTGACTTTCATCGGCCAGAGTCAGGCGGTCGATCCGGACGGTAACGTCCTGATTCGGGCCTCTGGGGACAGGGAAGAAGCCCATGTGGTGGAAATCGACCTGGCCAGGGCGAGGAACAAGCAAATCAATGGCCGGAACGATCTGTTTGCCGACCGGCGGGAAGACCTTTACAGGCTCGGCGGGAAGGGTTAATATAGCCCTTCTATTTATTTTAAAAATATCCGTCCGGCGGTTTCTGAAAGTCGGGCGTTTTATATTGCAAGTGAGATACCCATGGAAAAACCCAAATCCCGATTTATAAAAACCGAAGACAACACCATTTACGACTCTCTGACCAGCCTCACCTGGATGGCCAACGACTCACGCCTGGACAAGGATGAAGAATTATCCTGGGAACAGGCCAGCGAATATGCCCGAGAAATGAATGAGCAGAAATTCGGAGGACATTCGGATTGGCGCCTGCCGACCATCCACGAAGCCTCTTCCCTCTACGACGAGGAAAAACTCAACAAGGATTTCAAAGGGGGAGATATTAAAATCGATTCGGTGTTCCCGCCGGGAGCGGGCAACTGCACCTGGACCAGCGAGGAACGCGGCAGTGAGGCGCAGATTGTTTTTTACCTCAACGGCTGTCCCTACTGGTACGACAAAGAGGATAAAACCATTTCCCATGCTGTCCGCCTGGTCCGGCGCGGTTAAGCCAAGGATCGGTTATATACCGTCCATATTGTAGGCGAGGTCCTCGCCCTGCAGGGCGGCGGCTTCCACTTTCTTTAAAACCTGGTTCAGTTTGACCAGAGAGCCCTCGTCCGAATATTCCTTGCCCTGGACCTTGGCAAGAATCGAGTTAAAGTAATTCTCGAAATATATCCGCCAGGCTTTCGTCAGCATGGTGGAATAATTGTTCTCGATCACCTCATCGTAATAACGGTTCAAAACACTCTGCGTCAAAGAATACAGCGCCTCGGAGTACAACTGAAAATAAGCGGACTGCTTTTCAAATTCATCGTGGCTGACATTCTGGAATGATTCTTTCAAAAAAGAATAAATGAGTTTGGATTCCTCTTCGGATTCTCTTTTAAAAAACTCCTGCCACATCACCATATTCTTGATATTTTCCAGGAGAATTTTCCGGAACGCCAGCTTCTGCTCCCGGTGATTTTCATCATCGCAAATCAACTCCACTCTGGCAAAAAAGTCCCTCTTAACATCTTCATGAAGTTGCTCGTTGTTCTGCAGAGCTTTGGCAAAAAGAAATTTTTCGCGGGGTTCTTTTTCTGTCGAATAATGATCGAACAATTGCTTGCTGTAATCGAGAACGTCTTTGGAATCCATGGCCACCGTTTATTTTATTAAAGTTTAAGTGTCAGGGTAACATTTCAAACCGGAAGGGTAAACCCCGTCTGCTCCATTTTCAGCAATTTATATACCGGATGGAGAAGGACACATGAACCATCTGGTTTATGCAGGAAAAATCAGGGATTTTCGGAGAATAAGGCCGCTCAGGCTCTCGGCAGGACCGTCAATTTTTCAGACCCCGCTGGACCAGTTTGCCGATAGTCAGGCCCTGGACGAGAATGGAGAACACCACCACGACATAGGTCATCATGAGGATGAGTTCGCGTTCGGGAGACGGGGGAAGCGATAAGGCGAGCGCCACAGAAATACCGCCCCTCAGCCCTCCCCAGGTCAACACCTTGATGGCGTTCGGGCTGAACTCGCGCTTGAATTTTCGCAACCAGATCGGCACGCTCACGCCGATAAACCGGGCGGCGAGTACCACCGGTATGGCGATCAGGCCTGCGGTGAAATTGGAGATTTCGAACGTTACAATTAAAATTTCGAATCCCAGCAGGACAAACAATATTCCGTTTAATATTTCATCGATCAATTCCCAGAACATATCAACGTGCTCGATGGTTTTTTGCGACATGGCCAGCGTCCGGCCGTGGTTGCCGATCAGCAGTCCCGCCGCCACCGCCGCAATCGGCGCGGAAACGTGTATCGCCTCGGCCGCCGCATAACTGGCAAACACCAGCGCCAGGGTGATCAATACCTCCACCTGATAATTGTCCACGGTCCGCAAGAGTCGGTACGCTCCATAGCCCGCCGCCAGGCCGAACAGCGCGCCGCCCACCGCCTCTTTGAAGAATAATACCGTGATGCCCAGCGCCGACGGTTCGTGTTGGCCGGAAGCAATATCCAGAAGCACGATGAAAATCACCACCGCCACGCCATCGTTGAACAACGACTCGCCGGCGATTTTAGTCTCCAGCTCTTTTGGCGCACCCACGTTTTTTAGTATCGCCAGCACCGCGATCGGATCGGTCGGAGAGATCAGCGCACCGAACAACAGACAATGGATGAACGGTATCCCGATTCCCAGCCAGCCCAGCACGAAGTACATCATCCCGGCTACAATGGTCGTCGACAACACCACGCCCACCGAGGCCAGCAGAGTGATGATCCATTTCTGTTTGGCCAGGTCCTCCAGATTGATGTGCAGGGACCCGGCAAACAGGAGGGCGCCGAGAATGCCGTGAAGGACCAGTTTATTGAAATTGATCGAGTGCAACAACTCGCGTGCCGAGTCTTCCAGTCCGGGAATCCATTTTAATTCCCCCAGCGCAATCAGGACCATCGAAAACACGAGCGCAATCGCCATCAGTCCGATGCTGGTGGGAAACTTGAGAAAGCGGTGATTGATGTAACTGAAGCCGGCGGTTATTAACATCAGCCAGGCGATGAGATCGAGTGTGGTCATCCGGTCATTTCATGAGTTTGGGATTGGGGAGCATTTGCCCGAAGGCTGAAATCTGTTCGTCCTGCGCCGTCAACTGCTGGTACAGCGCCTGAAACTGAAACGTGTCCAGTGCGGGGTCTAACAGGTTACGCAGTTGTTCCCTATTGATGGGTTGTTGGGAGTTCTCGGCGAACAGCGACGTGCCGAGGCCGATCCAGTGACCGGAAATAAAACTCTGATTCACCAGGCTTTTCACATCGCCGTAATAAATCAACGCCTGTTGAAGGGCATGGCGCGCAATATAGGCCGGGACGCACCGGCCAATGGCCACCACCCGCGACGGATTCTTGCCCGGATACGGCCACAGCGTGGCATAGGTCGTGCCCATTGCCTCGAACTCGCGGCGCAGAGCCCGGTGATTCTTCATATCTTTTTTGGAGATCCACGCCTCGATTTTTACCGGCCGCTCCTCCACCGGACGGCACGGTTCGTCTCCGTAACCCGGCGTTATGCACAGGGTTAATACAACACCCGCCAGCCCCAGCCCTGCTGTCATTTGGCGCAACGTCTTCACAATTTCATTCCCGGTCCATTCCAAAATCAGATTTACAGTATCATCTTAACAAGAGAGAATTTATTTTCATTATAAAAGATGGGGATTTTCAACCGGTTTCGCGGCAACCCCCCACCGGACCCTTTTATCGAGTTGACCGCTGAGTTATTGCCTTTACCCTGTATATAACGATTCCAAACTTGTTCTAGGGAGGGCATTTCAATGAGAAGGCACACTCGGTTTCTGGCGGTTCTGGTGTTATGGGGGCTGATCGTTCCTGCGGCTTGGGCCGACGACTCAAAAATGGCGCATATCATTTTCCGGTTCGAAGACTCCAGCAATCAGCAAAACCACTTCGCCCGTCAGCCCAAGGAAATGTGGCGGGTGGGTACCCAGTACCTGCGGCTGGAGGAAAAACCCAACCCGGAGACCCATATCCACCTTCTGCTCATTGCCAATGAACCCCACATTTACATGATCAATCAATACAATAACCAGGGCCAGCATATCCTCGACCCCGGCCCGGTATTTAAAATGCACATGCCGATTTTCAGCTCCAATCCGGAAAAAGGGGGTTCGAACAAGGAGAAGGAAATTTCCAAACTGGAATTCGGCACCGAACTGGAATTTTTCAAGAAGAACAACGCCCGATCCATGCCTCACGTTCAAATGAAGGGGAAAATTTACAACGCCCTCATGCTGACCATTGACGGCGCAGACCTCTTTTTATTTACAGATCAATCTTCCGGCCTTCCGGTTCAACTGAGCGTCCAGTCGGAAAAAGATGCCTTCGTGGTTCATTACGAAGTTTACGAAGCCGGTCTGGAGCCGGACCTGGACCTTTTTAAAGTCCCGGTGAATATCAACATCGTTGAAGCCAAAGCACAACCCGCCCATTGAGGAGCTGTGAATCAATGAAGTACCGGCTTAATCCAATTAAAGCAGGACTCCCATTTACCGTGGCCCTGTTATGGATCGCCGCCACGGGAGCCGCCTGGGCCGGGGGTTGGAACGATTACAAACCGGCCAACCTGTCCGACTCCATGGCCCGGTATGCGCTTGAATTCAAGGAGGCCGGTTTTCAAAAAGGTGCGGTCAACATTAATATTCATCCCGGCGACCCCCTGCGCGTCACGGTCCGGTACTTGGGGAATCAGCGCGAACTCGACGCCAGGCGCGGCACCCTGATTGTCGATATGTGGGGAAAATCCTTGAGGATGGACCGCGAAATGCTGGCGCGTACTTTCCAAAAGGAAATCGAGGTTGAGGAAAACGGCCGCACTTACTGGCTCCCAATTCAGGACGCCCTGCTTCCCCCGCTGGAAAAGGAAGTTGGAAGAAATGGAGCCGTGGAGCTGTGGGTGGTATTCATCGGCGCGATTGAAAAAGACATGGTCTTTCTGGTCAACGAATTCCAGGCACAATAACCCGGCACAATCTTCAAAACCGCATCGCTCCCTTTCGTAAAAAGATCAATCCACCTTCTTCGCATTTTCCTTTTGCAGGCCAAAGTAAGGCACCAGATCGTCCTGCACGGAAAACTCCCGATAAAGTTTATGAAACTCCTCATCGCCCAGCTCAGGATTCATCAACTGCTTGACCTGTTCCGGCGTCACCTCCTGCTGGGACGGTTCGTCGAACGTCGTTGTGCCGATGCCGATCCAGTGCGTCGGCAGAAACGCCTGTTGAACCAGCACGCCAATGCCGCTGGTGTACTTCATCGTCGTCGCCATCACGTGGCGCGCAATGTATGCCGGAACGCACCGGCCGATGGCGATCACCTTCGCCGTGTCCCCCATGGGGAACGGACGCACCGCTGTACGCACATGACCGATTTCTTTAAATTCCTTCAAAATCGCCCGCTGCTGCTTCTTGAATTTCTTTGAGATGTACCCTTCGACTTTGACATCCTTCTGCTCCACCGGTTTACACGGCTTGACCTCTTCCGCCGCCTGCGCAATCCCCGTCATCCATAACATCAGCCCGAGGGCCATCCATCCTTTCCAACCCAAAATATGCTTCACAAGTCTTCCTTTCCTGGCTTCATGTGCCCGCATCCGGCCCCAACCGGGTTTGCCTGCGGGTATGGTACAATATTAATAAACAGGGGGCTTTTCAGACCGATTTCAAACGGCGCTGTGTTTGTTCCGGTATTCGTCGGCGCATTTTCCACTGCAAAAACAATAAGTTCGACCGTCGATCGTGGCTTTCACCGCCTCCGTCTCCGGCACGTAGATGTTGCAGTTCGGATCCTGAATCATCTCCGTGGAAGAGGGTTCCGCATCTTCCACTTTCGTGGGCGGGGCTTTCTTGTACCACCGGTACAGGAAAATCGCCGCGACGAGGAGTAAAATAAATATATCAATTCGCATGCCGCCATTGTACTTGGTATAAGACCCGCATTCAACGGTTCCTATTCCCTTAAAAAATAAGGGAAAATCGCCACAGCGGATAACATATTGATTATGAACGACCCTTTAAACAACGACCCGGAACTCCAGGACGAGGACGATCTCCACGCCGAAGACGGCGACGAGAAGCATCTGCCGCTGGAACCGGAAGTGCTCGACGACGAAACCGACGACGAGAATCATGAGCCGGAAGAGGAATACCGCCCCCTGCCCGTCCTGCGCGGATCGGACGCGCTGGCGCCACTCGACCCGCTGACCGCCTACATCAACGAGATTCGCCAATACGCCGAGTTGTCTGAGGAGGAGGAAAAGGAGCTCGCCATGCACTACAAGGAAACCGGGGATGTGCAGGCGGCCTACAAGCTCATCACCAACAACCTCACCCTGGTGGTCAAGATCGCCATGACCTTCCGCCGCGAATGGCAGAACGTGATGGACCTCATCCAGGAGGGCAACGTCGGCCTGATGAAAGCCGTGCAGAACTTCGACCCGTTCCGCGGCGTCCGCCTGCCCGCCTACGCCAGCTGGTGGATCAAGGCCTATATCCTGAAATACATTCTCGACAACTGGCGCCTGGTGCGCGTCGGCACCACCAACGCCCGCCGCAAACTGCTCTACAATCTGCAAAAGGAAAAAGCCCGGCTGGAGGAACAGGGATTCGCTCCGACCCCCAAAGTCCTCGCCGAACATTTCGGGGTCGATGAAAAAGACGTCATCGATGTGCAGGCCAGCCTCGGCGCCTTCGATGTTTCCATGGACACGCCGGTCCACCCGGACAGCGAATACACTCCCGAAAAATCACTGACCACCGGCCAGCACCCGGCGCAGGCCATCGAAAAAAGCCAGTTCCACGAAGCCCTGCACGAAAAAATCGAGGCGTTCCTCGAAGACCTGAAACCCATTGAAAAAGAACTGTTCGCCACCCGGATTCTGTCCGAGGACCCGACCTCGTTGAAAGAAATCGGCGAACACTATAACATTACCCGCGAAGCCGTCCGGCAGACGGAACAACGCTTGCTCAACAAATTCAAAACGTATATAAAAGAACACCTGCCGGAAGCGGAATATTACTTTATGAAATAGCCGGGCAACGCCCGGAGGAAATTTGGCAGGGGCATTTCTTCGCCAGCATTGAATTATTTTCGCTAGCAAAGGCTTTAAAGTTACCAGCGGAGGTACTCCGCCTCCCCTCCTTACCAAGGAGGGGAGGCGGAGGAGGTTATGACAACCCCTCCTCAATCCTCCCCTTGGTAAGGGGAGGATATATTAAAACCAACACAGATCCTTCGCTGCCGCTCAGGATGACAAATCGTGCACGAATGTCATTCTGAGGAGGCGAAGCCGACGAAGAATCTGTGTTTAGATTTTAAAATAAGGAATTTAATCATCAACCACCCCCAGCCCCTCCTTTGGAAGGAGGGGAGGAACTGGAAAACGGGGGATAATTCTGGAGGGTTTATGGAATACCGGATGGAGTCGGACAGCATGGGGGAGATCAAAGTCCCCGCCGATAAATACTACGGCGCACAGACGGCGCGGTCGCTCATCAATTTCAACATCGGCTGGGAAACCATGCCGCGCGAACTCATCCGGGGCATGGGCATCCTGAAAAAAGCCGCCGCCATCGTCAACGCCGAGCTCCACGTCCTGCCCGCCGACAAAAAGGACCTCATCGTCCAGGCCGCCGACGAAGTGATCGCCGGCACCCTCGACGACCATTTCCCTCTCTACGTGTGGCAGACCGGCTCCGGCACCCAGACCAACATGAACACCAACGAAGTGATCTCCAACCGCGCCATCGAAATCGCCGGCGGCACCATCGGCAGTAAAGACCCGGTGCATCCCAACGACGACGTCAACAAAGGCCAGTCGTCGAACGACACCTTCCCCACCGCCATGCACATCGCGGCGGTCGAGCAGATACACGACCGGCTCATCCCCGCCGTCTCCAACCTGCGCGACACGCTGAAAAAGAAATCAGAGGAGTTCAAGAACATCATCAAGATCGGCCGGACGCATCTAATGGACGCCACCCCTCTCACGCTGGGGCAGGAGTTCAGCGGTTACGCGGCGCAACTCGACAACGCCATCCAGCGCATCGACGGCTGTCTGCCGCGCCTGTACCAGATCGCCCTCGGCGGCACCGCCGTCGGTACCGGCATCAACACGCACAAGGATTTCCCGGTGAAGGTGGCGAAAGAGATTGCGAACCTCACCAAGCATCCGTTCATCACCGCGCCCAACAAGTTCGAGGCGCTGGCGGCGCACGACGCCATCGTCGAAGCCAGCGGCGTGATGAAAACCATCGCCTGCTCGCTCATGAAAATCGGTAACGATATTCGTTTACTGGGATCGGGACCGCGTTGCGGCATCGGCGAACTCGCCCTGCCCGCCAACGAGCCCGGCAGTTCCATCATGCCCGGCAAGGTCAACCCGACGCAATCCGAAGCGCTCACCATGGTGGCGGCGCAGGTGATCGGCAACGACACCGCCATCAACGTCGGCGGCTGTTCCGGCCACTTCGAGCTCAACGTGTTCAAACCGGTGATGATCTACAATTTATTGCAGAGCATCCGCCTCCTCAGCGACGCCTGCCGCTCGTTCAACGAACACTGCGCCGTCGGCATCGAACCGAATAAAGACAATATCGAAAACTACCTGAACAACTCACTGATGCTGGTCACCGCGCTCAACCCGCACATCGGCTACGACAACGCGGCGAAAGTGGCGAAGAAAGCGTTCGAGGAAAACAGCACACTCAAACAGGCCGCCGTGGCCCTGGGACTCCTCACCGCCGAAGAATTCGACCAGAAAGTCCAACCGAAGAATATGATAGGTCCGGCCTAGGGCCGAGCTAATTTCGCCGGGGCGTTGCGGGCAAATGGACCGTTGTTTTCGCCATTCTAGGTTGTAAAGTTGCCAGCGGAGGCACTCCGCCCGGAGCAGGGAACAAGGAGAAAGGGTTTTATCCCCCCTTCTCCGAAGGGGGCTAGGGGGCTTCTTCCTCT
>Ga0224501_10001811_pt1 | contig 16664 bp, 10 predicted proteins | sample SF_Oct11_sed_USG_4_FD_169105 | JGI IMG/M metagenome (GOLD analysis project Ga0224501, IMG submission 169105) | Sediment microbial communities from San Francisco Bay, California, United States - SF_Oct11_sed_USGS_8_1 | ecosystem: Environmental > Aquatic > Marine > Sediment | place: USA... | reverse complement strand
GACATAAAAATGAATCAGCTAATAAAGAGATGGAATCGGAAACAACACCAGTAGTCAGTGACTAGTAGTCAGTGACCAGTGGTTAGTGACTAGTAGTCGGTGACTAGTAGTCGGTGACTAGTAGTCAGTGACTAACAGGTCGATGACTTTCACACAATCCGCAGTAGTTTTAATTGCCGCAACTCAAGTCGACGACCTGACACTCACCTTAAGTCTGTTGCCAATTCTGATCCATCCTACTCAAATTTCAAGGAAAATTTAGAAAAATCAGCAACCCAAGTTACGTAAATGCAAATTACCAGCGGGCCTGGTCGACAATCGGTTGCCAATTGGCCAGACGTCGCTTTGTAACAGTATGTTCCGCTCTCATTAGCATTCAGGTGTTGATAGTTTTCCGAGTGGCAGCCAAAATTGTAGGCGGTAAGACCAGGATGTTTGCATAAGTGGAAGCTCAGTGTCATGCATCTTTGTCATACCACAGTGGATCCGTGGTGCAGCGTGGTGAGCCAACTATTCAACAAATGGACCACAAATATCTAATAAACGTTGCGGACCGATACCCATAGAGTTATCCTCCTAGCTATAACTCTATGCCAATACCCAACAACTACCCGTATGAGTGAACATGCTCAGATCCCTAGGTATGTGTGCAGGCCTGGCAAAAGTAAGCTACATTTTTCACCATTATTTTTTTTACTCAAATAGGAAGCATAGTTCCTTCACCAATCATAAGCTTACAAAATAGTTAGTACTTTGTCTCGCATTTACTTGGGTGTGCCAGGAAGCATAACTTTGTCTACGGTCACACCCAATCCCGATGACTTCATACAGACGATTCGAATGACTTCACTCAGCGAGTGGACATCCGTGACCTAACGCAAATCCGGGAAGACCCTGACTTACACTGGGTGTGTCACGCTATCTCGGTTACTAAGCCCTTTATTTATTTAGTTTTTTGCTGGATTGGAGGTTTGAGACTTGCAGGGTAATGAGACCTAATCATTTTATAATATATTAATAGTTGATAAGTTATCCTCTAGACTTATCCTGCTCGGAAAATGATAATCCTCCCTTTTCAATCCGCTGCGATAGGCTACCTGCACAATCAGTTCGCTTTACGGTCCACCGTCTGGTCGACCGGCTCTTACACAATCGGCTCGCAGCACGATGCGCTACCAGGGCACTTGGCTTCCTGCACACGGACTGCGGTGGTCTTCTCATCCTGCAGCTGTGGGATTTCCTTCCGCCGTTGTACATGGCGTATTAACCGTCTGCGATAAACGACACTGCCTTCGCTCGGGCGCAGATGCTACTGTATAAATGAAAGATTAGGGAACCCAGTTTTTCTTGCTCCTAGTATATGTAGAAATACGTAATTTCGCCTGTGACACATTGTATGGTGTAGTGGTGGTAGATCAGTAGCTCTAGAACACCTGGTGTGTGAGTTCGAGCTCCTTGCAGTTGCCAGCCCCTATGGCTCCAGAGTTAGTGTCAGGCTTCAAGGGGGGGGGGGTACTTAAAAGAATGGTGTACAACAAGAGAGAGCATTGAAAGATCACAACACAATGACATTCCACCCATGCCAAATCTTCGCAGTGCGTAGAGTTTGATTTCCGGCCTTGCTAGGTATTATTGTTTGCATCTTCTATTTTAGATGCATATCGAAGCTGCAAAGATGTTAGCATTTACTGAGGAAGAGTTTGTCAAAGCACTGGAATGGGGCAGCTAAACCTGCAATATACTTCATAGGATGTTAGAACAGATCAATGTGATTAGAGTACACCACAAACATTCCCTTATAATAGTATGATGAAGGACACATTGGTGTGGTTTACAGCGCCCAAAATCTCTGAACAGAGACCGACTGGTGTGGTTTACGGTGCCCAGAATCCTTACACGCGCTGCGGGTTACGGCTAGCCCCATTACGAGTTCAGTTTTATTTTCCCAGAGACTTAGAGCATGATATTAGCTTAGTATTGGTATGTGAAATCCTGCCAGTCGATCGGTATGTGAATGCGGTCATTAGCCATTAATAAAACCTGGGAACTTACTGGGATATTGCTAACTGTTACATCCCTGAGATCACATTATGTCATCATTCTCAGCAGTCTCTCTTTTTAACTGCTAGAAAAAAAGCTTCCCTCTGAGCCACTGCTGACTACTAAGTTTGTTCCCACATCAATCCAGACATCACAGGACATCGCTAAATGTCATCCTACCACCTAGTCTTTGGGCGCCCACTCCTATATTTTTCTAGTGATATCCAGTTTATAGTAAATCAGTAGCCCAGCTGCTTGCTCAGCCCATTTCTATTATAAAGACTTCAGCACTAGCAGTACCTCAGCGGAGTTTTGTTTGATCGTTTATGGCATTATTGGTTACTCTGCATCTACCGGTTTTCCACAGAATTTTTCCCGTTTCATTTGTGCCCGCTTCCTCCAGAACGAGCAAGCATACTGCTTACAATACTGCTACAAGCTTATTGCTTACAATAGCGTAGATCGAAGACTCGTTTGGCTTAATATGGGCTTTATCTGAGTTGACCTGATCTTGTTTCCCACATTATGTAAGTTGAGGGTAATTGGCCTCAAGATCTGTGACTCGGTATAATCCTTGCCATGAGACTATCATTGACGTAAGTAAAGAGATTAGAACCCTGGAAGGGTTTAGTAAAACCAGCAAAGCCGCTGGGAAGATTAAATAACTAAAAACATTTCCCTTTCTATGAATTTGGACTCGTTAGTCCCAAAGGATTTACAGAATTTCGCATTAAAAAGTGATCTTTACACCAATATGGCTTGTAGATTACCTTGAATTGTCTGTTTCTATCGGTACCAAAGTCCCCTTTATTTATTTGTATCCTGACCAGTGTCAGGGGTTTGCAGGTACCCTGCAGGTATCCTGACCAGTGTCAGGGGTTTGCAAAAATTGGCCTACTGAGTTTTTTGATTCAGCATTTCTTAGGGTGAATGCGGTACCTTATACTGTCTGCTTGCGCCTGCATACCCATAGGAGGCCTCCTTCCTAAGGGTATTGCAAAAGACAAAGTTTTTGCCCGAACTAGGATAGGACCAGGGACCAGGCCCAGTATGTTGTCCACTAAGCTATCGCTCCACAAATCAAATACTATAATAGCCCGTCTGAAATAGCCTAAAACCAGATACATAATTCACATAAACCCAGTCCTACAACCGAATAGCCTTTGAAAACCTTACCAATTTGACCTATGAATTAAAGTCTGAATTGTCTATTGGTACCATACGAAAGTCTGTTGCTCAGTAGTATTTTGAGCCTACGGCATTCATACATACCAGAATCAAAGAACCCTGGTGCACTCACTGCCTAAACCCTTTGACAAAGACTTTGCGTCATTCCAGGAGAATCGTCCAGAGAGTCTGTCTAGAATGTTTTATGGGTTCATCAGAAATCTCTTGCGTTAAAAATAGAAAAATTTGACAAAATGCCAATCAAGGAAACCATTGACGGATTCAACAATAGGCCTATTCACGCGGTTCTGGTCAGACGGGACAAAAAGTTTCAGATGCGATTATGCAATGGTATAGGGCACAACGTCTTGCGTGTCTAAAGACAAAAAAGTTATGCAGTCTGCTTCACGGTCTGTTTCGCAACACCGAAGCGACCACAAAATAAGTAAGCGAGCAATAGCTAGCCTTGACATTGTTATAACCTTGACACTGTATAAACTTCATTCATTTCAATTCACACCTAATTTCCTCAAATATAAGGGCCTGTTGTATGCGCTTTACTTAATTAATTTCATGTCTCCAAACCGAAGCAGTTATCAGCAGTGGTACAGAAATTGGCCTACTGAGTATAATGTAACACCACGTTTCCTGGGATGAGTCATGGGATGTTTGCTGCTGGCACGGATGCGCAGTGTACCCCATATCGCAGGTAAATGTGGGAGGGCTTTCTATATTTGATGAAGAGATGAGATGATGAGATTCGAAACCGATGAGGATGTTGCAAAAGTTTTTACCCGAACCAAGAATCGAACCAAGGACACTGACCTAAAGCCCAGTACGCTATCCACCATTATTATTATTTTATTTTATTTATATTGCTGAATGACATATGCCACATAGCGTCTCCACAACAGACTCTCCCAGCTTTTTCCAGTTGATTCTGTTCTTAGCAGCAGTAGCAGCTTCTCCCCAGGATCTCAGTCCAGCCGATGCCATCTTTCTCGTCATGAACCCAGGTCTGGGCTGCGGTTCTCGCCTGCGTCCTAGCTCAAGAATTGTCTGTTGATGAGTTTCTGTAACCATTGTCGTTTTTGCGTTACTGGATGGTTAGTCCCGTGAACAACTTCGTTATACCGCGAAGAACTCGGTGTGATCAGCCAGGGAAAAATCCCTTGAAAATACTCCGCCGTGGCTGGGAATTGAACCCGGGCCATGGGGAGGACGGACAGTGAGCTATCCCACTGAGCTATCATGGCTGATAACGCTATCCACCAAGCCACCTCTTTATTCTTTTATGTAAAGTTAATGCAGTCTCCATAGAACTTGCGATCTCAGCTTCATGTAATATGCATTCTGTTTCCATGTATCCACTGAAATGCTCCTTAGTCAGTGAACCAAGTAGCCACATGTCGTATGGATTTTTTAGCACCAAACTGGAAGTAGTGGTGCCTGGCAAGCTGTTAGGCACTGCTTGTTTGCGTAGGACCACCAGGTCAGATCAGTTGTGCCTGTGCATATACCGCCCTGGTAGGTTGACATCTCCAAAACAATTCCGTCAACTAATTACTCATGCCTCATAGCTGTGTACTTTTACCTGATAGAGGATGTTGGAACAACACGCACACTTTCTCAGAACGTTCTAGAGAACGTAGTCCGGTATGTTTCGTTTCTGTCGATGCCAAATGGATCCGAGAATTATAGGTTCTGAGAATCGCTTTTTTTAGTACAGACATGCATGGATATCATTGTTAACGTTTGTTAACATTGTTGGCACTGGTACAGCAGCTGCAGTTTGAGTTGTCACTCCCGCCATAAGACATTATAGGAGGCGGCGCAGATGGCCAATCCACTGATCACGAATTTATTCCTGTTGTCAGCTGGATTGATCAGTCGATGCGTGGGTAATTTAAGTTCTGCTCGCTATTTAGTCAACCTGACGTGAACTACCCAACCCTCGTTTTCATTTAAACTACTTAGAAGCTTAGCCATACTATTAAATGAACCTCCTTAGCTTGGTGTTGGTAAGAGTGGTAGGAGCTATGATAAAAATGTGAGGAGCTCATTCTCACAATGGTGGTCCACTGTGACCTGGGTTTGAACCAAGGTTCTCGCGGCTGCAAGCCCAGTGCTCTATGTGAGAAACCATGCCAGCTCTCTAAGATGGCTTCGGATCAAGAATGTTGTCGCAGCTCAATCGAACCAACTGAGCTATCCCGCTATCACTAGCTTTATTAGTGACGTCTTATACGATAGCCAATGTAACTCTATGGGCAACCTCACTACATCTCAAAGATTCAAAACCATTCAGGGTGCATGGCAAAGCTTTTACTGAATAGGCATGCATCCTAACCAGCGCCTTCTGATCCTATAGGTCCCGCCGCCCTGCACTAGCCCCACTATACCCCCATTTAATCACTGAAGATGGGTTCTGTGTTGCGCCATTTCAGTTTTCCCAGGGTTTTTTCTCCGCATATAAAGGCCTTGCAGAGCCTTCTATTTGAGCACACATGGAAACCCTCTGTAACTCTTCGTTGTAATGGTATAGCATTGAAAATCCAATTTCTACACGATCAATAAGTTTAGCGAGTGAGTGAGGTGAACCAGCGCGCAATGATAACATCTGAGAAGTCGCAATAAATTATCACGTTTTCAGTTGCATAAATGCATGACAATGCAGCCGTGGGTTCGTGATTAAAACGTGCATGATTTGTGGACAGTGTGTCATACATTTGAATCCCAGAATAATCAACGGAGCTGTATGTCTTATATTCACTTCTGAGCTTCGACAGAGTCTTCCTGTTAACCAACAAGCAGCTAGATGCCAAACCCCCGCCCCTCGCGCAAATGATGTAAAAAAACAAGGTATGGGAAGTTGTAATTCGAGAATATTTCTTTGCACATCATGTGATAATTCGTGTCAAACCTCATCCATTCAGTCTGATTGGGGGAGGCTTGAGTGATGATCGGGAATGGAATTAACTGCGAGTGGAGTTACACATCATTGTGTTCCTAGAGTGTGGTTTAGGTAGCCGGCCTGGTTGACAGGAAGTTGCTATAACATATGGGACAACAACACGCTGTTGGACCCTGACCTCCCATAAGATTCCATTGCGAAGCCAAAGATATCGCAGCATTTTATGTGGCTAGTTCGTTATGTACTGAAGTGCACATGGTTTCATATAAGCCCATGAAAAACAATACATCATTGGGTCAACCATGATTTTACGTTACAAATGCACCTCCATAATACCTGTGAAATCTAAGATATTATTTGTGATAATTGAGGCAGCTAGTTTGGTTTGTAGTGTTTTATAGATGTACTTACTGTATAGATGTACTTACTGTATAGATGTACTTACTGTATAGATGTACTTACTGTATAGATGTACTTACTGTATAGATGTACTTACTGTATAGATGTACTTACTGTATATATTTACTTACTGTACTTTCCATATAAGCATATCGGGACCTATACATCACTATCAAGGAAACCATGATTATGTTAGTTGTTGTTGGTGTTGTTGTTGTTGTTGTTGCGGTATTCTGCCAGGGGCAGGTCTCCAATGAACAACATTCAGTGATATCTCCGTTCTTCACGAACTTGCGCATTGACTTTCACCTTACTCTAGTGCCTTCCTTCTTTAACATCATCCAGCATTTGTACCGTTTTACGCCCTCTTGGTCTTTTCCCTTCCATCCTGCCTTGCCATAAGTCCCTCAGTAAGCTCTCATGCCTCATCACGTGTCCAACCCATCTTCTCTTTCTTGTTGTAGTGGTCTCCACGAGTTTCAGTACATCCTCGTTGGTCACTCTCTCTTGCCATGATATATATTATCATTTTTCTCCACCTGCCTTTATGTTAGTCATATACAATAATTGCTGCCATTATCGATGCTAAATTGTAAACCCGCGCCGTCCATGACTCAGACTTCAACCTAGCAAAGTATCTAATAAACCCGATGTGACTTTTAATCTCACGTTTGAATTCAGTCACATTTTCTAATATAAAATTCCCCGGGGGCCCGGACATGCTATTTAGCGAGTGTCCTCAGTTTGAGGCTTGTTGGAGTGGTCGGAGCAAAGATAAATGTGATAACTTCATTCTCACGACGATGGGCCACTGTGACCTGCATTCGAGCCAAGGTTATCATGCTTGCAAGCCCTAAGTTGTTGTGTCTTCTTTTCATCTCACTGACAGAAAAAAACTGTCAGGAATGGTGTAGAAATTGGCCTATTGAGTCTCTGACTCAGAGGTAACCACGGTCACGGTCACGGTCACGGTCACGGTCACGGTCACGGTCACGGCTGCGAGTCGTTAGGAGACCTGCTACTTATACCGGAGTGCCCATAAGGCAGGTAACTCTATAGAACTTTTACCACTGGGCTAGCTATCCATTTACTGCTAGGTGAGTCCAATCTTCACCCAGGTTATCTGTACTTCAGACAGGTAAAATTAGTGGAATCTGAACTGACAAATCTGGCACTTGACCAGAACACTAGACTAAACATGGATGTCTGACCCTGTATTTAGTGACCATGAAAGACTGTAGAGTTGTTTTTCCCGACGGTAGACAGACTTGGATGGCAGACATAGGTCAGTAGAGTGGAGCACTGCACCCGCAATCATGAGACCACAGGTTCAAATCCCGGTCATGACGGGCTCCTGTTGTGAGTATGAACACTTCACATTAACCATAGCTCACAGGAAATCTCACCACAAAGTGGAGCATTGATGCTAACCCACCTTCGGTGCTCCATATTAAGTCGTAAATGGAGAAAAAACAAGTATTTAACCCGGCAGCTTCAACATAACAGTGAGCCCATCATACTGTAGAAAGGGAGAGTAGAAAAACTTTGTCAGTTGTCAACAAAGGACATCTCTAGTACAATAGATAGCTTAGATAAAAGCTGGCTTCGGGCCACCAATGTTGTTGCAACTCGACCGAGCCAACTACTTCCCTCTTTTGCCAAAGGAGAGACGAGTGTTCTAATAAATTTGTCATCATTTGTTATTCTACACTGACCGGTACCAGTCTCTACCATCTGAGTGGATTTACGCATGTACACGAAATGCTTGGCTGTCAGAAAGATTTTCTTGAGGTGGGAGAAGTCTCCACCAGTGAATTGACAGTCTGCTTTGTATTGGAAAATGGATTGCTTCACCTGTTCTGTGTTGCTCAAGCTATATGATCTTTGGTAGTCAATTGCAAAAAGGGAAAGCAATGAGTATGAGATATAATATTGGGCTCAAGCCAGGTCATACCAGACTGAGCCACTGCTGTGAGTGTGAGTTCCATAAAATTCTTATAGTTAAAAAAATAAACAAGCCTGGTGGCTTATGTAAGAGGTACCCAATGGTGTTATGGGGAATTGCATTGAATGTGAATCAATAGTGGTCAATGCCCATGCAAAACACAAATCCGTACACAAGAATTGGTTGCTCTGCAACTTTGCAATCCTAGTACACCAAACCTTTCCGACATCTCTCATACTTCATTACGAGCTTGGCTCGCAAGATCAAAGATCATCCAAACCTGTCCGCCACATTGACAAAACGCAGTCCTGGCACAGCATCCTCTTTGTTCGATGATTTGAATTCCGGTGTTATTGACCTCGAAATTTTTTATGTTTCCAACGCGTGGGGTTCGTTCAACATTCCGCCTGTCCCAAATGATGCCTACGTCATTTCACTAAACGTAAACACACCTGGAATGGATATATTGGTACCAGATCCATCGTATGATGTTAGTTAACCCCAATGAGTTACCCACGCGTCATACCTGACTGGTTCCATTTCAATGTTTTACGAGCGAGCGGTCTGTGTAATTATACAAACATTCCAATTGACCCACGTCTCCCGCTTTTGTTCCTGTGTTTATTTCTGTCGGCGGAAGACCAACTGGATCCTGTTTCGAAAAACTGACAGATGAACAGACTGAATTTAGATATGAAACTCAGTCGCCGGGACGCGATACGCGGTTTTCGGTGATACTAACTTCATATCAGGAGAGAGACCAGCGGCTAGAACCCTTGGCTTCAGATTGAAAGATCCTGAGTTTAAGACCACTGAGAATTCTGGTGGCTCCTACCGCTCCAACAAGCCTCAGACTCAGAACATCCATTGAATAGGATGGTAAAACTCCTGAGTAGAAAAATAACAAGAATAAAAGAAAACACACCTGTAACTGCGCAGGCAAGGTGGTCTGCAAAGTACATGAATAGAAAAGAATAGTAAACATGTATTGTCTGTCAACAATCCCCAAACAAAAAGCTGACTTCAGCCGTAAAAAAGCGAACTATACACAAAGTTCATTGAGACTGTCTAGACAACAGCTCACCCAGTCCGGTTTCCTGGTTCAGCCACATCATGCCAGATATTTTTTGTTGATGAGGCAGTGTACGTCACTGCTTGTATCTCTTGCCACCATTGCCAAGTTCAGTCAGTACGCAGACTGCATGCATGGGTCGATATTAGTATTGGAATGTTTCATGCTAGGCTGCGTAATAGATTGCATTTTTTTATTCTACTCTGGCCGTCTTATTTAATGGATTCCTCGAACCTGAGGCCTGTTGGAGAGGTAGGAGCTAGGGAAAAGGAAAAATGTAAAAGACCATACTTACAACGGGTGCTCATCATGACCGAGATTTGGCTGAGTGGGGGAGTAGCGAAGTGGCGGAGTGGCGGGGTGGCAAGGGCGGGGGAGTGGCGGAGTGGTGAGGGTGACGGGGCCGATGAGGGTGAGGGTGGTGGTGTGAGTGGGATCCCTTCACAAATCCTTGCCCAAATTTTCTCCATGCACTCCATATCATGGATCTTTCCAGCTTTTCACAATCATCTCGTTGAGTTATTCTGAACTTCAGTTCGGTGATCGAGAAACGAGATTAGTGGCGTCATCTCGTTGAGTTATTCTGAACTTCAGTTCGGTGATCGAGAAACGAGATTAGTGGTGTTTTAGTAGGCAGCGTAGTTACTTTTAGACAAGATGCCCCCATACATCACTTGGAGTTTTTTCCCTTATTAAATTCAGATTGCGACATTAAATAAAAGATGCCCACTCACAGAGTTACAGCTCTATGGGGCAAAGCATGAACCATCCTGAAGACAAGCCGCTGCTGATGTCATCCATGCGAAACAATGTGATCTTATCTTATCTGGTACAGTAGCCTTCAAGAAGCTTCGACCTTCAAAAGAGGGGATACTTGGCTGCGATTTCATTATGAAAGTCTGGATAGCTGTCCTTTCAGTCTTATTCTGACAGGGCATTGTAGTTGATGGTGACCTTGACCTTGATATTTCGCGAAGAATTGCCAAGAGGAAATCAGAATATTTGTGATGAGTCAAAGTGTCAGGTTCCCCCCCCCTTGTACATTGTTTCCTTGTATTCAGTCAAAGAGACCATCATGGTGTGGCTGGTCCAGACTGTAGCAAGACCATAGTTTCGGTTGGTACACAGCCATTTTTGTACGCAGAGGTCACCCAAGTCAAGACGCACCGCAAATCAATGCAATTTTGGCTTTGAGGGGTCGTGGCTGGCGATTGTATTGTGGTACTAAATATGTACTAGTGGTACTAGAATGCATCAGTATTTTGCATCTTTCAAAGGGAAACCGACTTTTGTTGTTATTCACCCCATAATAAAAAATAATTGAACCCTAATACTGGATTCAAAAAAATTGTGGCCAACGCTTGAAAGATAAGAACATTGAATTTTTTATGGTCAAAAACTAGATGCTGATTTAGCCTATCATGACCTCGACTTAAGATTGTGACTAATGACAGAAATCTCTGACAGAAGCCGGTAACAGAAACCTGTGACAGAAACCTGTGGCAGAAACCTGTGACAGAAACCTGTGACAGAAACCTGTGGCAAAAACCTGTGACAGAAACATGTGACAGAAACATGTGACAGAAACCTGTGACAGAAACCTGTGGCAAAAACCTGTGACAGAAACATGTGACAGAAACATGTGACAGAAACCTGTGACAGAAACCTGTGACAGGAAACTGTGGCTAACGTTCAATGAAAATCATAAAGCAAAGCAATGCCTTGATGCATCTCGGGGTCCCTGATTTGACCGCAAGCTCGAGCAAAACATTTGCGTTCCGCATCACCCTCGTTGGTTTCGAGCACGATGTTTAATACTGGAGGCCCACTCATAGAGTTACCTTGTCTGTCCATGGGTATGCGGGTGGAAGGAGAAGGTATCCTGATGACCCTCCCTGGGAACCATAGAGTCACATAAGCCAATTTCTCTGTCACCCGTTATAGCTGTTCTGTCTTGAAAACAAGAATTACTTAAATAAAAATTGTGGCCGTAACTCAATAGAAATCGTGCTGAAACCTCTGGTGCGTGTCGGATCAGCTGATCCACGTTAAGCCTCACTCAGAGATTTCATCTACCACTGAATAATTCACATCCTGTTTGGAGTAAACCCTCAGCTAATTGGTGGTTAATCCTGTCAGATGGAAACTCTAAATTTAAACCGATCACCTCATGGCTGGCGAGCCTCTGGTCAGGAAGCTATGTGAAGCCCATCAATCATGTCAGTAGGGTCTACTATATAAGGACGAATGGGTATACCGTCCAGCAAACAGCAGCTGACCACAGTAACACCAGGTAGGTGCAGATTCCCCCCCCCACATGCCATGCGCTTTGTATAGGGCATGATGACTTTCTAACAGGCTTTCGCCACACGGCTAGTTGACTAAAGGGTGGCATTTATTGGGCCATAGACATGGCAAGATGACTCTAGAGTGCTTGGATTTGGGCCATGAAGGTAGTTTAGCGACTCGAGAGCCTGAAATTTCGCTATTATTTTTTCTGGCTGAGGTCTTGGTGAACAAAACTTTCGTTGCTCATGGACACATAACTATCCAGTATTGTGGATCTCCAAACCCAGAGGTTTGTTCAGGATTGCTATTTGTCCAAGTAAAACAATTAAAAATGTGACCTCATCCAGCAAGACATTAGGGCAATAAGACAGTCACAAAGACTGATTCACCATTGAGTCTTCTCCTTGCTATTGATTTTACAGATCACGCGTATTTTATTCATGTAGTTATGTAGATAGCAATGGATTAAGACATCCGTAAAACAAAGTGGTATTCGTAATGCTGAATAAAATATAGGAATGTTAGGACCTTTCCTCATTTTGGTAAGCCAGTAACATACAGTGTCCCTGCTTAAATCTACCATACAACGCACACACAAAATTATTGCCTTCTTCATGTTCCTGACTGTACAAGATGAATTACCAAACTTTTTGTCGAACACGCTCTGCGGTTTGCGTACATTTTCTGTAGAAACATTCAGCAAAAGATGACTAAACGCATACAAAGATTAATACAAAGATCACAAACATTCTCTCATCATTAAAATAGTCACAAGGGTAATTCAAAAATGGTTTTACCATAATTGGCTATTCGTATTGTCTAATTGGTGGGTTAAGTATTAACATAGTACCAGCACATGACTTCGTGGACAGACGTTCAGGTTCTATACATTTTCACGCATTTTCTAGTTTTCATCAATCAAATAGATCGTACGTCTGTTGGTATAGCTCAATGTTGCTAGATGTTCACGCGGGTGCCAATAAGCTTATTCTCAAAATCTCGCCAATGGGTCGATAGATTCATTTTTAAAAAAACTTTGTTTGGAGTTCTGGCCATCCTATTTAACAGACCTCCTAGTTGTTAAAGCGGTTGGAGTTAGAAATTTTGTGAGGAGCTCATTCTCACAGCGGGCGCTCAGCATGACTCGGGCTTGAATTCATGAATTTTCCATCTTAAACCATTGAGCTATCCCACTAGCCGTAGCTCACACCTGCACCATTTTCGGATTCCATAGAATTACTTTTCACATGTTTGCCAAGATGCCACCCTTGCTCTTGATTTCATCACAGCTGGCGCAACTATTGATAGAAATCTCTCGCATGTTTTGTAGACTGAAACCTAGTCTTTGATCCTGTTACTAGACGTTTGCCTTGACATTACAATAAGCAGGTAAGAGTATTAATCACATTCCTAGGATAGTACGTTTGTCTAGTACCAGCGTTCTCAGACAGACACAATTCTCTTCTGGATTAGCATTATCTCTAAATCAAAGTACAATTTTCCACCATAGTGACTGACTAGACGAACAACAACACGCATTCATTATGCTTAACCGAGCTACAAGTATGTTATTGTTCGCCAGTGTGACGCAGACTTGAAATTTCTTCAAGATAAACAAATAGGCTTCTTTTGTAGTTAGGGTGGGAAGATTTTACTGTAGCTTCAACTCAATCCCTTTTTTCTCATATGGCGTCTTTGCTATCATGGTGAAGCTGTCAGGTTACATACATCAGTTGCGGCGTAGCATGGAGTCTCACAGGCAAAGTTATGTTCCACTTTGATTTTTGTTTTGAGCCAGGATTAAAGTGAGAGGCTCATACGCTATGGGCAGAATTTGAACCCATGTTTCACTATGATGGTGATGTCATGGTGATGAAAACCGTGGCTGTACTAAACTTGTATGCTAATAATGTAATGGGAATTCGCCATGTGAATCAGGCTACAAGCTTCCCTCTTATGAAGTGACTAACCAGTGGGCATTAGAATAAATAATGATATGCAGGGAGCGGAATAACTTACAAAACTTCCTGATTGGTCAATTTTATAAACCTGGAGCATACTGGGTGTTTATAGTACCACAAAGCCAAGGGTTGTTTCCAGTACGCTCCATGTTATGCACCCCTAGACAAGGTAATTTTATGAGGGGTGCCTCCTTTATTTAGCCTCGCGATCCGAATCGGGCGAGAGTGAAAGAATGAAGCACAAAATGACCCGCAAATGAGGGAGATGAAGCAAAACATCGGTGACCTATGCACTAAGCCCAGCATGCTATCGACCAACCCCAGTGTGCTGTTCACTAAGCCCAGTGTGCTATTGACTAAGCCCAGTGTGCTGTTCACTAAGCCCAGTGTGCTATTGACTAAGCCCAGTGTTCTATTGGCTGAGTCCAGCGTGCTATTCACTAGACCCAGTGTGCTATTGGCTGAGTCTAGCATTCTATTCACTAAGCCCAGCATACTACCAACTAAGCCACCCACTCACCTCATAACTCCATAACATTGCAACCATTTTGTTCCCAATTACAGCAGCTATGGGCAAATACGGCATCGACCCAGAGTTCCAAACCATCTTCACCTTCACTGAAGCCGACAATGAGAGCTCTCCTATACGGGAGGTAACTATCACAGACACTGAGTTCGATGATTCACCATTCACCGATGTCATTACGTCATCAGATGTCCCTAAACCGATCAATAGGAGAAGACGATTAGCACAGCACACCGCTGCATCTTTAATCACATTGGAGACATGGCTTTTGTAGCTGCCCCATTTTATCCATGAATTCATCAATCTTAGACCCAAGTAGCTAGCTCACTTCGCGATTGTGATTAACATATTTATCCCCCTAAAAGCCAGCTACCAGAGAAAGTTTTTCTATTTTCGTACTACTTAAGCCCGGTATTCAACCAACATATGACATGACGCAGTGTACCTCACTAAATTAATTAATTATTATTTAATCTATTATTTGCAATGCCTTTCTTTTATGTTATTTATTATTCGATTATAAATAAAATATTGCAATGCTTGATTCTATTTCTTTAATTAAATCTATGATGTAACAGTGAAGTGAGACACAAATACAAAGCAACCCGGGCAAGTCTGGTCTGTGTGTTTAGGCCTGCCTAAATTTATGGCCCCAAGGATCTGACTGATCCTAAAACAGGTGTGCCTAATAGTGACTTGTGGGTATAGTCCTCAAACCGCTTTTATAAGAGGAAAGTTTCTGGTGAATCGACTGAAAACTCGGCCAAAAACAAGGGCTCTAGAGAAATAGCCTTATCTTAAAGCCTTTTAAAGGCTTTACCATAATCTTGAACTAAATTAACATGAACTGATAGAGGTTACGGCTTTAGGCCTGGAAATAGTTAAATCACCAACCTCAGGTTTGCAGATGATATAGTCTTAACAGCCAAAACACCCCAAGAACCACAAACAATGATCACTGAACTAAATAGTGAAAGCCGCAAAATTGGACTGAAAATGAACAAATCTAAGACAGAAATAATGTACAGCCAGAATATGGTAGCACCAAGCATCCGAGTAGAACATGAGACTGTAGAACAATTATGTCTATCTAGGTTAGCTTGTGTATATGATCGGGACACAAGAGAAAGAACTGAAGCGACGAAAAACCATGACACGGTTAAAATCCGGCAAATTCAGCAAATATCTACAAAACCCTAAATTCCCCCTGACACTAAAAAAAGAAAATATTCTTACAACGTGTAGTTCCAACACTTTTTGCATCAAAGATATGAAGTACTACCAAGTAGCTGTACTAGCCGCGGTAAAAGGCGTTGAGCCAATGGCAAGAATTACAGCGTAGTAAGTGACTAATATGGATTCTTTTGCTAAGTAAAGTGACTCTCGGCGGTTAATCATTACATTTGTTGAAATAATTAGAATGTCTCACTAGTCTTAGATTGACTTATCACTTACCTTTTTTACTTCTATTTGAAAAAAGGTCAGCCAATAGTTACCTTCTTTGGAATGCCTGGCTGGGTTCTGGCGTCTTCTATAAATGCGAATATCGCCCTGCATACCTCACCTGAGATTTTGCCTGAACACCCGGCTCTCCTATAACAGCTACTTGAAGGGATACTTCAGTTCCGTGTGGATTTTGATTGAACAGTCAGTGATGATATCTGGTATTGTTTTTGTCTTTAGGGGTTCGTAGTCCGTGATTGGTCATGTACAGTTGAGTTTACTAATTATGGGGGGTCCCACTGGGACATTGACAACTATAGGCTGTTTATTTATCTTTATGTTTTTGCTGAAAATTGATTGAAAGGTGTCCACATGTGTCAGATGACACCTGTAAAATCATTTCTCAATCAGACCACCCATTCAATAGTTGTGATCGAAAATCCAAATGCTCTATATATGTCTATCATCAGATGAGGCTTATTAGGTTGCGTATGAAAATCTTAGCAGCCTCTGACGTGGAATCTGATTACGCAATATGCTGCGCTTGGCTGTTTTCACTCCACCTATACAGGTGAAAACAGTGCATGTATAACAGGTCTCCAGAAAGAGATAAATATATAAGGGCATGTTAAAAACTTAAATAGTCATTCTTACATTCAAAATTCTGAAAACAAATGTAAAGACTGTTCATTCAAAACTTTCTCTTTCCACAACCATTTGGTCATTTCCTTTGTATTCAAACTTCCCTTGAATAGAGAAGTTGCACACTTTCCACCAGCAGCAAGAAAACAGAATGATTAGTGTCATAAAGAGCACTGAGCTGGCAGTGTCATAAAGACAAATAGCCGTAAAGCTCAGTGGAAGAGCACTGGGCTGGCAGTGTCATTAAGACAAATAGCCGTATCATT
>Ga0224501_10001810_pt1 | contig 16665 bp, 17 predicted proteins | sample SF_Oct11_sed_USG_4_FD_169105 | JGI IMG/M metagenome (GOLD analysis project Ga0224501, IMG submission 169105) | Sediment microbial communities from San Francisco Bay, California, United States - SF_Oct11_sed_USGS_8_1 | ecosystem: Environmental > Aquatic > Marine > Sediment | place: USA... | reverse complement strand
TTTCGAGAAGAATGAGTTTCTCCCGCTCTGATCTTCCTTTCATTGGGTGACAACAAGTCTGATTCGCTGATATATCATTGCCAAGACCCTCTAGCCCAATTATATTTAGGATTATATAGGATTACACGAGGTACAGAGAGGCTCATTGGCTTATTCCTTTGGGCCGATTAAATCGGCCCAAGCAGACTACAGACAACTCCTTTGGCCGATTAGGGCCGATTGAATCGGCCCGGGACGCTGCTAGGGTTAAATACAAAATCAATCATTGAATCAGTGAATGATTGACGGGTTTAGCGATTGCGCTGAATTGTGAAAATTGGAATAATTCAAATCAATCAATGAATTAACAAAACTAGTCTCAACTCTAAACTCTAACCAACAGAAACAAGTCTCGAAGTAACTGACTTAAAGGTTGGATGGCGAGGCAATTTTTTCTGGCTGATCAGAATCAGCATGTCTCCAAACCTACCTGAGTCAAATTACAGTGCAATAGACACAGTAGAAGTGCCCTTAAATCCGTGCTAAAGATGGCAAAATTGGTACCATCTGAAAAACATTTTAAAAAAGGCGGAGCCTAATCGGCCATTTATATGACGTATAATATCGCAAGTTCGATGACTAGTCAATGGCCAGGTACTCAAAGTTTATCATTCTATACCTGGCTTCACGGAGTGTCACAATATTTAGGACACCACATAACCACTGACATATTCCTAAAGTTGTACACAAGCACTGAGAATGGGTCTAGAATGGCAGCACTAGCTCCAGGTCTGTCAAAACAAGCGTAAAGAGAGACACGTTTGGCAGATATTGCCCGGGAATCCCAGGGAATGCACGTGACCTGCTACAACGATCATGCTAAAGGGTAGAGTTGACGCCATGGCTTCAACTGATAGAAAACCGTACATATTACAGCGTCAGACAGCCACTTGGAATAGGATAAGGTTGCAAACATACTGCTGGCCTGTTTACGCAATAAGAGCAGTTGTTTTGCTATAAGTAACAAACACAAACTAAGACTGAAAGAGCATTTTCGGAAAAGCTGAGTAAATTCATTCGGTCACCGAGTTAGTATCACTCACTTTGACTGCGAGGTAGACTAAGAGTTAGGACTAAGCAGTAAGCTAAACTAAGTGAATTCATAGGGATTTGTTTTCGTTTTTGGGCCCATATCCTGCTTATGCCTTATACTTCGATCCCAGTAGTCAGAAGTGTGACAAAGTTGTAGAAGTTGGACTATGGCTACCCAACGCACAGGCGCACACATGGACCCGCTGTGATGTCTTTTACGACAATTTACGTCACGCAGGAGAGGCTAGTCTACACTCTACTAGTCTAGAGTAGACTAGAGTAGTCTAGATTAGAATTTTGATAGATAGAAATAGAATAGATCATTATTACTTAGAAGTTAGTTAGTAATTACTAATTACTTAGTAGCTATTTACTATTGTATTTAGTAATTTACTTACTTATTTACGGTTATTAGAATCTAATAACCGTAAATTACTAAATAACATGTCTCAATCATCTATAATTCTATTATTGAATTGATCTAAATCTAGTAATTTAGAATTAGATGATTGACTTTGAGACATGTCAAGCCGTATGGACCTTACCCTGGAGCTCACGTAATTTGAAAGGTGAAGCCTTTTTGAGGACGGATCCATTTTAACCTCCTCAGTGCACACTGTCACGTTGGCTGTTAGTTTTACTGGTAGTTTTCTTCACAATACCGTGAATACTTAACCCAACAATCAAGATAGACCATGCGGATTTCCCTCCGCCACGATGCTTACGACCAGTGCCACGCTACGGTTCGTGGTGTCCGTTCATGTTGAACCGCAACATATTGTGGAGCTTTCGAATATCTTTGAGACAGATTAGAGTAGCCTAGTCCTTAAGGTCGATAAGGCTGCGAGTTGCTTGCCCGCTTTGATCTCATTGGGCTTCGGTTTCGATAACATCTCTATTCCACAACCGAGAAACGTGATTGGCATATGACGCGAGCGGTTGCTGATTTGTTTGACGCAATCGGCTCCCACCGCCATCTTGTTCGGCTTTGTCAGCAGTTCAATTTGCGTGTAGCGGAGAGTGAAATATATAGTACATTTACAGTGTCCTTCTCGGCGTGCAACGACAGTTAGAAGCCGAATCGTTAAATAGTAACGCAACTTTCAACTCGAGCTACATATTGGACAGAAAGCAAGTTGTTTCAGTCCCAGCTGAAACGACGACTGACACCATTCTGGTGTGGTGGATCGTCATCGTGAATGTGGAAATTGGAATGTTACTGTTACTGTTAGTAACTTAGTTACTTACCTCAAGGCTCAAGTCAAACACAAGGACTTTGAAGTTAAACTTACATTTAAACAGAAATTGAACGGCTAGAGACCAGTTGTGTGGTGTAAACCGCACCCAATCCCTCGTCTTCTACAAACGCTGACCGTGACTGAGTGACACAGCGGATAATTAATATATTATATTGACGAAATCTCGCTCCATCGTGATCGTCTTTTCAGCGTATGTTACTACGTACTATCAGTATCAGTCGCTACGTATAATAAGAAAATGTGTCGTTATGTAAATAACTAAATTGTAACTGATTTCAAATCAGATTTTGCACCTTTCCTTTCACCTTCCCTTCAGTTTTCACTTTGACTCGGCCTCAGTCACACTCACTGTCAGCCACTGACGACTGAGTCGCACTCCGACTGTCCGTGTCATCACAATGACTCCTGCAAATTGAAAAGTCATTTTTCTAATATTCTAGTAGTACAACTACAAGAAGTAGTAATGGTACTCAATCAGTGCTGTGTAACTCAACCAGTGTAACTTGAATTTAATCCAATCAATCATTAGGTGCATTCGCGTGCTCGCGACCGAAATTGTGGGAAAATTTTCGGTCGCGAGGACACAAACACTCGGTCGCGGTGATGAACCGCTGTTGAGTTCAGGATGGACTTTGATCAAATCAGAGTTGTGCGCTCCCAACTTTAACTCCTCGGTTAGAGCCGAACGATCGATCGCGCGATTTGTTATCTCAATGGAGTTATCAAGCCTCTTTGTGGTAACCTTGACATTTTCCTAACTGTTAGGCTGACGCCTACTTTCGGTCGCGGAATTCTGTTCGCGTCCTTTAGCCGCAGACCGTGATCGAAAGTAAAAGATGCTTTTTCGGTCGCGCTCTTGCACAATTCAGCAGATTTTCCGACCGAAACCCATTTTGGTCGTGAAAAACCCAAGCACGCGAATGCACCTAATGTCTTACTCCAAGCCTAAGTAAGTTGGGACGATACTGAATACGTGAACCCGTGAACGGTAGCAGGCGCTTCTCGACTAATTGCAATTGTTGATTCATCATGTACAGACGCTTAGTCTAAGTGACTTGTGACTAACTATTGAGTATTGTAACTACTAAATGCACAGTACACTACTGACAGCCTCAATTTAGGAGCTCGAGTTTGATGACCAATGTATGATGATTGTTGACTTTGTGTTTCAGGGTTATTTGGAACAACCTCGAATCTTTGGACAACGATGGTTTTGTGAGGAAAAATTCTGCTGTCCTGCTGTTCTCAGTGTTCTGACCGGGAACCAACCAAAAGACTATCTCGCAAACTGCTCAACCATTCTGTCTAACATTATTGTAACATGTCGCATGTTCATTATAAATTCCAAAGCAGCAGTGAGCATGACACTATCACCTTTGATGGACTAGCTATATCATTATTTGATCTCAAAGAGGCCATCCTAGCAAAGTCAAAGCTTGGTGTATCATCAGACTTCAAACTTCAAATCACAAATGCTCAAACAAATGATGGTGAGTTGATAATGCGAGTATTTCATGTTGCACCAAGTTCACCGAGTAGGGGTTAGCGACTAACTCCTACTTGGTGAAGAGTTGTGAATCCATTCCAAGTGCCCCCCCCCACGTGACCAGATTGTTGCTTTTGTAAGACAGTCGTCTCAACCATAGATTATCCTCAAACCTACTATCCACCTCCGTGTCGCCGATACCAGCCAGATTCATGAACAGTTTGGGCTGCATGCATTTGTACACCATGTGTAAACTTTTATCCTCACTTAGAGCAGCATGGCTGATTAAAAGTGGGACTTGCTTAGCTTGCCAAAATGATCACGTAGCCAGCAGATTTAATGATCTGTCTAATCGCAAATCCCTACAGGTTTTGTGAGGCTCTAGTCAAAACTTGTATGGGTTACTCACCGAATGAGTAATTTTGGGGAAATGCTATGAATAACTATATCACAGCGATCACATTTCCCAAACCAGGCCAATCAATTTATCTCAGATTTTTTTTGTACCGAAACTAAACAAGACCGGCAGTAAACCCATTGACTTTTTCGAGAAGAGAGATACACTAGTTTGGCAGCGCTACCTTCAACTACCTGAAGGTTTGGTCATGTCCTATTGGCACAAGAAAGTGAAATCCATGAACCATCCAAAGCGATCCAACTGCAATGTCTGGTAGGCAATCTGCGCCGCTTTAGTTCTACTGAAGACAAAGTGGATTGCACTCATTTCCCACATGCACCTCAGAATTGCTCATTGCTATATATCATTGTCTTTTCTCAGTGTATAAAGATGATAAAGATATGGTCCCAAAGAATACATCCGTTACCGTCACTCGAGTACCCATAGCCAAGGTCTACAAAGGGTAGGTATCTTTTACTCCATCAGTTATATCGTCTCATTGTGTTAGTAAGTACTTGGTCGAACTATTTTCAAAAGCCGATATGAATTGTGAATTCTGGTTCCATGGCATAACTTTCCATAAAACTCCACCTGATGTCCCCAGTCTTGAAAACTACTTTCTGGGCTGAAGCGAGTTTCCCTCAAATATATTTATTACTGTACCAGAGTGTTTAGCGCATGAAGCTTGAGTATAGATGCACTAACAAACCTATCTTTTATTTGCAGATCTGATAACGGGGAAAACGTATGTAAATTTCTCACTATGGTTTGTCAAGTTGGGTAGTAAGTATGAAAATTGCCAAACATATCAGAGACTGATATCAGGTTATTGTAAGCAAGCTAAGCCTGGTGCTAAATAAATAAAGCTGTGATATTGCACCTGTGCTGCTTGTCTGATCTCCCTAAGATATTTTTCTTACTATTTTCTATGTTTTTACTTGTTTTATCATTCGGTGCTATGATTGCTTGTCGGATTATGTTGTAATGACAAAAAATAAAAAGTCAAGATGTGAACCATGCTGTTTGCCAGGCATCCAGGATGGGTATATAGTTGTGTATCTGTTTGGTCATGCAACTGACTATACTTCCTGGTGCCATACTCTGATAGCATGAGGATGTTCTCTGATCAATCTCGGTCACTGGCTTGCCTATCTGTAATATACAGGCAGGAACTCGAGCGCACAACTTATGAGTGGTGAGCAGACTGGTTTTGTCAGTTGGAAGAAGTCGCCTGTGGAAGGATACATCATTTCTCAGCTGGTGCTTCACTTGGACCATATGAGATGATACGTTGCATTGCTAACCAACCATTTAGCTTTTGTAGTTGAGTGTTTAATCCTGCATGTTTATTCTCTCTCGTACAACAGATGGACGAAGACTCGCACATAGCTTTCCTCAATAAGGTACTCCACCAATGATCACTCTCTTTTGTTGTGTTTCATCCACTATTTACCACGCATGATCTTGTAATAATTCTTTGTCATGAGCTGGTGGAAAATCAGACTTAGGCGAAGAACCTATTTGTTCTTGATTATGACAGGGTTGATGTTGGGCTTCTATAACTTCAACAATAATAAAATATAAAATAAACACATTGATGCCGGTCTGAAAATATTATTTTCTGCTGTGTGCTATAATGTTCGTTGTTTTAAATAGGGGAAGCGGTGCGTCTGTCTTTATAAAACTATGAACACTTTGTTGGAATCGGAGGCGGGACTCGCTCCCTACAATAAATAAATTTTGTTTCCAATCACAAACCATCTGAAGGTGTCCAGTTATTTCGACACTGTTGTGTTGGGACTTGTTGATCTACGCGGCTGGTCGTTACACGGGTGCCAAGCATAAGGAACTGCCATTTTCAATTGCCTTCGCCAAACTTTTCATGTGAATGTTGTGTTCTAGAAGGCGCAGGAGTCCGTCAGCCTATCTGAAGAAGCCAATATTAGAGCAATGATATCCGAGTCCACAGAATCATATAATGAAACTAATTATACCGTGCGGCCGAGATTCCTACCGCATGGCGTACCTCCCTCTACATATGTGTGCAATAGGTAATTAATGCAGCTGAAGAAAGCGCTATCCTTTTATACACTGAAAATTCGATAATAAGAATACAATTGTGTGGTTGGTTCTGGTTGCCCATTTTGTACTTCTGTTTGTAGATGTGGAAGAGGCGGTCATTATATTCAGGCTTGCCCATCTGCACCGTATCAGCCAGCCTACCTGAACCGTCCTCGGGTACGACTTCCAACAGGCATACCCTATTCCTCATTAATACCCGCGGATAGCACCACACCTGGTGCTTTCATGACTGCAAATGGGTGGATGATTTCTGCGCAAGCCTAGTAAGTATGCCGGTGGCTACCCAAATGGCGGTCCGCAGGGACTCGCCTTACCTGCTCATTTCATGCTGACATGAAAAATTGCTGCTTTGCCAGAGCGGTCTAGCTAGGTATTTTGGCAACTTAGTGGATAGTAAAATTTAGATAGACTTAAACCCTTTGTCTTTCGTTAATAGTGACTACCACCAGGAGTCTTGATTTGAGTAGGTGTTTGTAGTATGGGTCGCCTCCTCATGATGCCCCTGACCAACACCATTTCTTACAGCGAGGCATACCAACAGGGGTTGGCCAAGAAGGGCTCGAAGGGACAGGAAGTGGCAAAGGCTGAGGTTGTGATACCCGCCAACTTTCTTTGTCCAATCTGTGAAGAGATGATGACGGATGCTGTAAAAACTCCTTGCTGTGGAACGAACTACTGTGACAAATGTGAGTTGACTGCTATACCCCTATTGTATTCAATAGCATTCCATAGACGAATCTCAACTTCCGGGCATGTACTCTGAACTGAATTCTTGTCTCAGTGAAAATAAGTCGCAAGTGCCTGCTGTCACTCCTCCAGTGTTGATTGCGCTGTACATAGACTATGAAACTTCGCTTCCTTTATTCATTGTATCCAGAATAAGAAGGCCGGTGGGTTATTCCAATGGTGATGCTTCATATGAGTTTTATATTGTAGGTATCAGGGAAACCCTCACAGATGATGAGGATCACATCTGTCCGAAATGTGATGAGATAGATGTCTCCCCTGATCAACTGCTACCAGATGTTGTGTTGCGGCAAGCCATCGTCAGCTTTAATAGCAAGACTTCTGTTGGCGTAGTTCGGAAGAAACCTGTCTCCGGGGTGGCTTCCCCGGCTCCCCCTGTTTCTTCACCAGCTCGCCTTGCTGTGTAAGCATACAATCTAATGCTGGTAGACAAAAGAAATCTATGCTAATTATGGGTTTATTGGTCGGTGTTGAAACAACAAATCTTAAAACGCCCAACAAATGGTAACACTTTAACACTCGGTTCATTTGTTCTTGTCAATTTTTGCAGAAGTGAGTCAGCATCACAAGTCGCTGTTGTACCTCCTACTAATGTCCAAGACGCAGTCTCCAGAACAGACACGGCAGTCAATGTCAAAACCCTCACTGGGTCGAAACCACAGCCCGCCCCAGCTAGTCCTAAATCAACTGGTCAATCCGCAGAACAGTCCGCGTCATCTGCCACTGATACTGTCTTGGTAGCCTCGGTCGTCCCCCCTGAGAAGCATAATGGAACCACAGAGTCAGCTGGCACTACTACTCCCACCAGTATGTCTATGTCATTACCACTTGTCATGCAACTGTCCTGCTGGTGAATTAATGTATCATGTCGTTGTAAATATTGTAGGAAATAATCAAGAGGTTTTTTTGTAAATCTTTCGTAACTGGTCCATCGCAAATCTAGTTTGACACATAACGATAACTCTACATTTAAACACACAAAAGAAAACGGTTAAAGGGGTTATGTCATGGCCAAAAGTGTCTTCACTTGTTTTCGCATTCTGAAGCCTTCCATCAACAAATGGGCCCAATACCCAGTTCAACTGGAAGCTTAGATATAGCCCTATCCAATGCGCAGACTTTTCAGACCGGTGACGCAACAGAATTGGCCTCGAGATAGGAAATTAGCACAGAGCTGTTGGTGTTTGCATTGATTTCTCGCCTTATGCGCTGATGTTTGGGAAATCCTCTTGCAGGCGCTTACTAGACCACACAAGTTTGAATAGAGAAAATGTCCAACAAAAATGTAGAAATAGGGTTTCAGAGTGTAGTTTTTCACCTGTCAGCGAGCGTTTATGTCATTATTGCACAAAGATGTAGGGCTAGAGAAAGCCCGGCAAAGCACTTCTTATAACTTCAGTTTTGTCCAATAATACGCCCAATTTGGAGTCCTTTTCCATGTTATGAGGGTGTAAAGATCATTAGGTTACTAGGTTTTAGCGATTAGATCCCATTTTCTTTTTATTCGGGCCGTAGTTATTCGAGTGACCGATATTCGTTTTGTGGAACAAGACCAGTTGCTTTCGTTGCAATGAATGCGGAGTTGCCTCCCTTCAAGAATGGGGAACACAACTCTAAACGTGCGTCTACAATTGACCGTGACATCACCCCTTTAACATGAGTTTTTCATTACAGCTGAGAAAGTGCACTTGCCAATTATTTGTGGTTCTTCTCATATTTTAAACTGAACTTCAGTCGGTTGATTGTGTTTTTCAGCTACTGGAGCGGTGGCTGTTAGCTCTGCAGACTCTGTGGAGAAGCCTCCTGGCATTGGCAGTGATACAGACGTTCCCAGTACCGCCTCACAGCCTGCTGCTTCCTCTGGTTAGTACATTAACCTGTAGTCTAGGAGACCAGTACACTGCGGCTGTAGCCATAAACTGTTCTCTAGCATATTTTCCGTCTTACATCTTGTGTTTATGGTAAAGAAAATCAGATGCGCTTTGTTTTCTAGGAGCTGCTACTGCAAATAAATCTATGGCCCCAACGGTGGCTGTATCAGGTGCAACAGCCGTGCAATATGTCTACCGACCAAGTGAGTGCTGTCTAGATAAGCATGAGGGAGAACTCCCGAGTATTGTGAATAGTACTGATCCAGTTAGTTTGTGGTAATCAGATTTCCACTGGAACAATTAGTATTCTGCCAGTTAGGATACGTTGTTTACACAGTATCAAGATTTTTATTGAAGTTGCTTTCTTTAATCAGTATTATTTTTTTATTGTAGCTGTTCCCATACCCACAGCATATGTTGCTCCGGCTCAGTATCCTCCGGGCATGCGACCAGGCTTCCCGACTTACTCACATCCGGTTGTTTATCCTCAGCCTGCACCCTATTCAGTGAGTCATTTTCTACACCACATACAGATTTGTCTGTATAACTATGTTTTTGAGAAACGATACTTCATGTTTTACAAGCAATTAAAAAGAGGGCTAATGAAAGTCAGAGCATCCTCACCGCGTATTTTTTATTTTCCGCATCCAAGTTTGGCTGTTGTCCATTTAGGTTTTCTGTTCGAGATGTACCCATTGTCATGCCTCATCACTAGTCTCTTACATAACTGTTGAGCATACTGCTGAATTTTGTCATGTGCCTCACACCTACTGTAATGCAGATGATGATATCCGGTGCTAAACCACTACTCAGTAAGGAAGACTTCTATAAAATGAAAGCTGAAATGCTGGAGAAGAGTCTCAAAGAAAAAGAGTGAGTTTTATTTGCTCACCATAATTTTCTCAGTTTATGGTTGCCGTTATGTCTGTTTTCTAACCCTAACCCGTGTTTGGCTTTCACGTTTATTGTTTATCGTTCTCACCATAGGAGAGCTAAGAAAGGCGATGCCACCGATGACTTCCTACGCTCGCTGGAGAGTAAGAGACGGCGTTCACCGTCTCGTTCACCCCGTCGTTCCAAGTCGAGAACGCCGTCAAAAAAGCGGCGAAGTTACTCGCCCGCTCGTCGTCCTAGGTCTCCACGCGGTCGTCAAAGATACAGCCCTCGACGAAGCCGCTCCAGGTACAAACTGGTCAATCAACCAAGAAAACCGTCTCTTACAGACATATAATGTTCTAGTGTTGACAATTCACTAACTCACAAAGGCAATGCTTGAATTTGTAAAGTGAACACTTGTGTTATTGGTAAAATGAGTTCTGTCCTGTTGTTGGTTTTAGGTCGCCGGGCCATTATGCTCGCTATGGCTCACCAAGACGTGGCTCCCCATACAGGGGGTCACCTGGGCGTCGCTATGATCGTGATGATCGTTACAGACCCAAGGAGTCCGACAGCAGGTCAGCGCATTGTGAATGGATGTTTTTTGGATCCGATGACTAAAGTCTATGAAGCCAAAATTTTCATTGCGATCGGCACATTTAAGAAACCAGTTGGCCTACATGTGAATCCATTGGAATGTTAGAAATCTCTCCAAACTCTATAATAGCGCTTGCTATGTGTTACTATCTGGTTTACGTCTTAAAATGGATTTGGGCATGACATGCCTATTGTAGTAAACCGATAGGCTTTCATTGCCACGTTTTTTGCAGGTATGTTGACACGTATTTCCGTGACCCCTATGGCGATCGGATCAGCCCCCGTGACTATTACACTCAGAGACGAGGCACACCAGACAGAAGGGAACACTCTCCTCACAGAAGATACGAAGGTCGGTTTCAGTTTATTACCATGCGCAGTGCAAGTCATTTCTTAAACAGCCATACAGAGAAATGGTATAACCACCTTTCAGGTTCACATCAGTTGCTTGCGTTTTGTGACATTAGTTATTCTTTACCGATCTGCATCGTTAGCTGATATTGCAGATGATCGATATCGTGATGACTATCAGAGAAAAAAGGAGGAAGAATACTACCTCATGTTGGCTCGCGAGAGTGCAAGGTGGGTATCATTGCCATGTCACCTTCAACGTATGTTATTGTGAAACACTTATTTCCCCATACCTTCCCATGCGATGCCACCACCCAATGAATGTATCTTGTCCGACCACTTTTATTTGTAAGGTCTAAATCTTCAATTTCCAAAGACTAGTAATGGCTTTTCTGTTCACATGCCTGTTGCTTACTGTTTAATGTTGGTAATAGTGTTTGTTTTGTAGTAGTTGTACCAATAACTGTCGCGCTTTTCTTATAATACATCGATTTGTTCTGAATAACGTTTATATGAAGCATTTTTGGGCATTTTTACAGTCGTTTGTTTCATATTGTGTCTATGCTTACTGCAGGTCCCGCTATGAAGATGGTCATTCCAGAGATAATGAGAGAGGCCGGGATTATAAGGACCGAGACTATGATTCTGCTGAGTACCACGAGCGACGTCAAGATAGAAGCCAAGAAAAATATACCTCAAAGGACAAATCCAAATACAGCAAATTGGATAGAGGGGATTCCCTGGAACGGAGTGTGAAATCTAAAGGTAGCGTACCTGTGTAAATGATACCGGACGCCAAGATAAAAGCCACTACAGTCTGTGGCAATATTACAAAGAATCCGAACAAAAGTTGTAACCTGTTTTTACCAAACATGCTGTCTGATGCACTTTGCTAAACTCTATCGGGTATTAAGTATTTGGGCTGTAGCACTGACAGCACTGCTATCTGACTTCGTAGTTCGCGTGTTGACATGCATGTAACTGTAAGGCGTTATTTATAGAGGGTAAAAAGAGCTCTGAGAGCGGCGGGTCAAAATCTCGTCGTGAGGAGGCAGAGCCCTTGGAGGCCGCACCAGAGGAGAAAAAATCCCGCAAAACCAAAAAAGACAAGTCTTCCAAATCCAGTGATAAAACGGAAAAGGAAAAGAATGAAAAGTCAAATCATTCTCATGATGATGAAAAGTCGAACAAATCCGAGCAGAACAAGGAACCATCGGGTAAATCCAGTAAATCCAAGTCTCGTCATTTAGCGGAGAAGAGCGAGCCACTGGAGCAGATTGGGGTACGTAGCATAGTGTGTGAAATGAAGTGAGATCTATTCGCAAAAATGTAATAGCTGCCCTGTTATATAAATTGCACTAAAATAAAGTAGCATATTTGCAGATCGGTGTTACATGGGTTAAACTCATTTTGTGTGATCGAGTCATTGTGAAGAATCATTTGCATACTCTGCTCTGGTCTGTATATTACAGCAGTCTGATAAAGTGAAGCGCAAGACAAAGAAAAAGGTCAGTAGTAAGACCAAAATGGATGACTCAACCCAGTCCGATGGCGAGGGTCAAGAGACCAAATCTAGCAAGAAAAAGAGCCGGCAATGCAAATCATCTGAGAAGCTAAGTAAAAAGAGAAAACGGCCAGCTAGTGCTGAAAGGACAGACACTAAGGTGCGTATGGTAACCTCCCTCATTCCTCAAAGCAAAAATTCACGATGGACAGCGCTTTTGATAAGATTTGTTAAAAAATTGTTGATTATGTAAACAGCTAGTGGTTGGCCCATCTTATCCGCCACATGTTGTACAGGTTTGGCGTGTGTCGAACATCAAGTTTATTTCAGGAGAGCACTACAGAAGGAATGAGTCCAGAGAAGAAGCCTCGAGAAGAACTGCGTGAAGAGCCAGTGGCTGATACTCAGAGCGAGCCTGGTGCAGAGACGCCCCCACACCAGCAAGTGCGTACTATTTCTCCGGGCGCACTCTCATGGGCCGACAATAAAAAAACAGAAAAGAACACAGCTCCAGAAGAAGGGGAGGAGCCAGGCGAGGTGGCCAGCTCAGCAGCTAGTGGTGCTGAACTTTCCAATGCCAACTCTCCCAAGGAGATCACTGACCTGACGAGTGAGTAGACTGGGAAGTGCTGCACTCTGTAAAAAAGCTTGGAGTCTGATATATATCCTAACTAGCTGTGACTGTAAAATGCATTAGGTCTTATGAGGCCAATGTTGGCTGGAGACAGAACTTCTCATTGTAAATTGTATGGTTAAAGCCGCATATGGGTGATGGTTTTACTATAGGTGACAATGATAAACCGGACGATGATTGCGTAGTGATTGCGGCTCCCGGGCCGAGTAAATGGGATCTCGATGACAGTGAGTCGGACACAAAGCTAGCTGCCCGTTGCTCACCGACCAGAAAACCCACTACTCAAAAAACTCTATCCAGGTTAGTCTAGTTCTCTATCAACTAACAGAATTTATATTCTTGCATGTACGAAATTTCATTTATAGGATCTTTTGGCGACTTGGTCTATCAGAGGTGATGTTAAGCCCATGTAAAATAATGGCGCAAGAAGTTAACTTTCGCAACTGTTGAATCCCATCTTTCCATATCTCTGGTGCATAATGAGCTGGGCAGTAATAATTCTATCCTGTAACTAGACCGGCTTTGTTGTAGAAAAGTATTGGAATCTGCAGAAAACATATTCAGAAATAAGCAGGTTCGGCCCATGTCCCATGTTGAGACTGTGGGAGTGGCTGGGCAGCGGCAGCGTAAAGTGTTCCTGGCCGAATCTTCTGACACAGCCACATCGCGAAAGGATGGTAAAGATAGCATTTCTCACTGTCATTACAAAATGCCAATTGGGTATACAAGTTCACGAAAAAAGATCCATAGAGAAAGCATGCATCAGATAATGAAGACCCATTTACGCATTGCTTTACCCTAACATTCGTGGGAACATATGTCTGAATAATTCGAAATCGATGCAACCAAACACTAGGTCGAATCTGCAACAGTGCATATCCACTAAAAGCTGCACCATTGAAATCTATTGTTAATGCCATATGTTAACCCTAGTGAGTTTGGTGGCTTGAGTCTTAACAGTTCATATAAAAGCGTTACATTTCTAGATTCTGATGACTCAGACGGGAAATCCGATCTCCGTAAAAAGCTATTGAAAATCAAACGACAAAAGTCCGGATCTACCAGCGAACCTGATCATTCCAAATTCTCGGGCCGACACAGTGATGCCAGTTGTCAACGGGACTCGGTGACCAGTCACTGCAGCGGAGCGACTGGGTCAAAAAAGATTGATTTTCTCAACAACCCCAAACCCAAGCTCCCGGAGAGACTTTCCAGTGAAGAGTTTGAGCCAGACTATGGTGTAGAAGACGAGGACACGAGGAGCGCCAGTCACAGCGCAACACAGACTAGTGGCTCAGATTCATCTGATGACGAAGAGATTCGACATAAGAAAAGACGCAAGTCAAAGAAGGAAAAAAGTAAACACAAAAAACACAAAGATGGTAGGAAACGCAAACACAAGAAACATAAGAAAAGTTCTAAATAAGTTACTATTTTGCTATCAGTCACTACAGATATACTGTAATGCTGTACTCATGTTATCCCCACTAGAAGTCTGGGGCATAAGATGATGAATGTTGCCTTGTTGTTGAATATCCGAATGAGATGCAGCTAGGTAATTTTGTAAATAAGTTCTATCTCCACTATACTGTATATATTTGCTCTGCTTTTTTAATCAATGTTACCAGATGAAGTATGGAAATATATTATTTTTCATAAATGAAAAATGACCAGCTATTGAATCGTTACCGCCAAGCCCTACACTGCATGGGTATTTTTACATAATGTACATCAATGTCACGATACAAGGCTGGTTCAAGTTTGAGAAGTAATAGAAAATGCAACCGTGTACAGGCAAGCAGACCTGTGGACTCGTAGTATTAATTGATTGATTTATCGATCTACTGATTGATCGGTCGCCTGATTGATTATTTGGCCAATTGATTGATTGTTAATTGGCGAACTTGACCTATTGATGTGAGTTCGTTTGACGGTGCATTTCAAGGTGGTCAGGCTCTTGTGTGAATGATCTGGTGGGAGAATGTGTTCGATGCCAATGCTGTTTGAATGGGTAAGTACTACGTCAAAAATAATGCCACTCAGATCAGTGACAAAGCTGCTTAAACAGAATAGTCAACAATCCCCTTAGACGGTTTGCCACATTCTACGAGCCCGACTGCATGAAATGGAAAATGCGCTCACCTGATCAGTGCTTGCAATGACCGGTTGCGCATGACAGAGCGAATAGAGAGCAAAAACTAGGATGATCAATTAGCAAACATACATATATACAGTAATAATAAACTTGGCAAATCCATGTTATCCGTGGTATGAAGATGGTTCAGCTCACCATAGAAAGTTTCAGAAGTCATTGGGTCATGATACCAAGTGCAGCCCAATCTGTCAGTCGAGGGGTATCGGTGATTGAGATGTGAGGTTTTCCCTAGATTCAAATAACACACATACAAAATGAGGTGTTCCATGGTATCATTCATATACAGTGACGAAATCAAGCAGGTGTCTTTCCATGCAGCTGCAGGTTGCACAAAAATACTAGTTATTTCAGAAATGTATTGGTATGATATTCAAGGAATGGGTTTAAACTAATGACAAAAAACATGGGAGTAAAGTTTCGAAAAGTTGAATGACATCACTTGTGGCAGCTGATGGATTAAGTGTAACACTCTCGCGATTATCATGTTGACTCCCTCAAAGTTTTGCCATGACCTCACTAGGTCCATTTCAGAGTATATATAACACAGAGGAAATAGAAACGGTTATCATTCTGCAGTTGATTCGGCTACACCTACCCTCAAGAGTAAGTATTGAGTTGTGCAAAAATTGAACAAAATATTCAGTGATATAAAACAGTGGAGACTAGATACCTTGATAGCTTAGAACCTATATTTCTATATATTTTGGTAAAACTACCATGATGCACACTGGACGAACATATCATCATAATTTGGAACTGCCTTTGCATCTAACTCAAACAGTGGGACCATGTGTACTACATCATCATTGTTAATCCTCTTTGATTTTGCAGAACCAGGATGAATGCGAAAATAATCTTTGCTCTGATAAGTTTGGCTTTGATCTGTCTAGCTGCTGCACAGGGTGGTCGATATCGTGGTCATGGGAGGTATGCTAAGGTTTACAACAAGCCTACAAACAGATACCGCAGAACTGCTCCAAATTACCGTACGACAACCAAGCCGCAATACCGTACAACAACGAAACCACAATACCGTCTAACAACGAAACTACAATACCGTACAACAACCCCACCACAATACCGTACAACAACCCCACCACAATACCGTACAACAACCCCACCACAATACCGTACAACAACCTCACCACAATACCGTACAACAACGAAACTACAATACCGTACAACAACCCCACCACAATACCGCGCAACAACCCCACCACAATACCGCGCAACAACTACACCACAATACCGTCCAACAACGAAACCACAATACCGCACAGCAACCAAACCGCAATACCGCCCAATAACCAAACCACAATACCACACAACCACCACTGCAAAGTACATAGCACCAGCTGTCACTGCCTACCCAGCTCCCATGACCACCACATCATGCTACACGGCAAGTAAGTTTACCAACAAAAAGGGGCTTACTCATATTTGCAAAATCATTCAAACTTCAGAATCAAACTCACAAGGTAAATTGTAAGATTAGAGTGGTTTTCTCCTGAGAGACAGGTATTGGTATCTTTGTGATGTAAACTGGGAAAAGTGGGTCATTTCAAATTCGCATAGACATATATAACCCAGTAATCCTGCCAGGGTAGAAAAATCTGTTGAACTAATGCGGCACCT
>Ga0224501_10001809_pt1 | contig 16669 bp, 10 predicted proteins | sample SF_Oct11_sed_USG_4_FD_169105 | JGI IMG/M metagenome (GOLD analysis project Ga0224501, IMG submission 169105) | Sediment microbial communities from San Francisco Bay, California, United States - SF_Oct11_sed_USGS_8_1 | ecosystem: Environmental > Aquatic > Marine > Sediment | place: USA... | reverse complement strand
CGGTGGTGTTGGCTACGCTGATCAACTGGCTTTACTGAGAAGAGGTTTGGACATAATCATCGGCACCCCGGGAAGGCTGCTGGATTTAGGCGAAAGAGGACATTTAAAGCTGAAAGATGTCGGAATCCTGGTCATCGACGAGGCCGACCGCTTGTTCGACATGGGATTTCTTCCGGACATCAAAAAAATTCTTCAGAGAATGCCTCCCCGCAGTGCCCGGCAGAACATGCTTTTTAGCGCGACGATGAGCCGCCTTTCCCGGAAAATCGCCGCAGAACACCTGAATCGTCCGGTGTTCATCGAAGTGACGCCAGAACGGCTGACCGTGGATACGATTTTACAGGAACTTTACCACGTGAAAAGCCATATCAAAATGAATCTCATGCTCGGCATTCTCAAGGCTCAAGCTCCCCAGAACGCTCTGATCTTCACCAATATGCGGCATTCTGCTTTCCGTCTGTCCAAGAAGCTGCAGTCCAACGGTTTCCGCAGCCAGCATTTGACCGGGGACCTTCCCCAGAGCCGTAGGTTAAAGATCATCGACGATTTCATGGCTGGAAAGTTCGCTCTTCTGGTCGCAACGGATGTGGCTGCCCGAGGACTCCATATTGACAGCCTGGAAATGGTCATTAACTATGATCTTCCCCAGGATTGTGAGAACTATGTGCATCGGATTGGACGCACGGCCCGGGCCGGGAATTCTGGCAAGGCTATTTCGTTGGCCAGCGAGGGCACGGCTGACTACCTCGAGGCAATCGAGTCTTTTATCGGCATGAGGATTCCTGTTCAAACGGCGGACATCGATCTTTTTGCCACGGACAGGAGTTTAGAATCCAGCTCAAGAGAGAGATTTCGAAGCCATGGATTAAGAAATAACCGGGGCAATTTCAGCTCTAGAAATAACCAAAAGAGAAAAGTCAGGTCAGACCGAAGCTACGGAAGGTTTGATAAACATAAAAGTCGATGAATTAACGGCAAGGATCCCCGCCATCCAGGGCTGCCGGGTTCTTTAGAAATAATTTTTTATTTTTTTGGCCTGGATCTCTTCAATCTTTTATTTTTAAATAGTCAACAACTTGCATGTTCGCTTCAGAAGCGGGGTCTTGTTGAAGCGAATTATTTGAACTTTCCCTGAATTAAAGCCTCTTTAATCTCAATTTTTATCCATAAAAGTAACAAATTAAGAGTTGACTGTTCCTTTTTCTTACTATATATATAATAACGATAGTATTAATAGAATAAATAAAATTAGAAATGGAAGGTTAAAGTATGGTCACAATTGAAGAATTAAAAAAGTTTAAAGTTTTTGAGGGATTGACGGATGCCGAGCTGGAGAATATCTCAGAAATCGCCAGAAAAGAAGAATATGAGGCAGGCAAGAGAATCTTTGATGAGAAGTCACAAGCGGCTCATCTCTATACCGTTCTCAAAGGAAAAGTTGAAATCAAAATGAGCGCTGACAAAGGTCGAGAGCTCATGCGGTTAGACATGGTTGGTCCAGGTGAGATATTCGGCTGGTCTTCAGTGACCGAACCTTATACCTTAACAGCAGCAGCCTGGACAATGGAGAAAACAGAGCTCCTCGTTTTTAACGGCGAAGTCCTTCGTGACCTTTTTAAGAAAAACAATCACATCGGCTACAAGGTGATGATGAGGGTTGCTTCAGTCATTTCTTCGCGCTTGAGAAGCCTGAGTCAGAAATTCGTTAATTCTCTTTGAATAGGCAAATCCAGACGAATTGCCAGACAAATTGGCGGCAAACAGGAGGACTGTTTCTATAACAAGAACATTATTTAAGGTCCTCAAGACAAGAGAGGAGAAACCTCTTATCCAATTTTTCATACAGGTGAGCAGAGGAAACTGATTTTTTTCGTTTGATAGAGCTAAGATTTTTATGATTCAGATCAGAATATTCCTTGGAGATACAAATTTATTGATTGAGAAAAAGGAGAAGAATCAGAGATGAAGACAAAAATTATGGACTTAATCCGGGAAAAAGGCTCAGAAGTGATATCTGTTCGGTCGGATAACACGATCTTCGAAGCCATTCAGGTTATGGTCAATCATAATATCGGTGCTGTCTTGGTGGTTTCAGAAGATGGGAAGCTCAAAGGGATCTTCACAGAGCGTGATATCCTGAAGGAATGTGTGAAGCGGAGCGACCAGCTGAAAAGCACGAAAGTCGAATCGGTCATGACCACAGACCTCATCATCGGCCTCCCAGAGGATGAGGTGGAGTACCTTATGGGAGTCATAACAGAGAATAAGATCCGCCATATTCCCATTTTATCTGAGGGAAAAATCAGTGGGATGATCTCGATCGGAGACCTGGTGAAGTCTCAGTTGAAGGATGTCGAGTACGAGAATCACTATCTCAGGGATTATATCATGGGGAAATACCCGGGCTGAAGTTCGGCTCTCAATATAAACTCTGTCCGTTTAGATTGACTGAATTATCCATTTCCAACCTTAAATCGGGTTGATCTTTCAATTAAAAAAATCAATTCATCTCTTAAATGAGAGATCATTCTGAGTAAACTCGCCGCTTAAAGGCTGAATGCGATTCTTTGACCTGTTCCTATTAATATACAACCTGTTAAGATGAATTTTAATTTCATTGAGATTTGTAGAATAAAACGCTCTGTTCTGCTTGTTCAATAGAGAATTATTTGACTCAATTTTAATGGCATTCGACCGACTAATGTTATGGGTGAAAGGAAAGCCAGGGTTGCTGATTTTGGAAGAGGAGGCAAGGATGGATAGGAAATTTTTCATTAGAGGCTACAGAGAAACAGCCGAGTTCCCTATCCTGTACGATGACAACAACTACTCCCTGGAAGAGGCAAGCCTGAAGGCAAAAGAATATTTATTGGAAAAGGCACTTCTCAACAAGGTTATCATTTTTGAAGAAAACGATGGAGAAGAGGGTAGAGCGACCAAATTCATCTGCAAGAACCGCTTCGGCTCACTCCAAGAGATAGGCGGTTTGCAAAGAAAATAACTAAGGTCAAAAAGATAATCAGAAACCAGCGAGCAAAGTAGAGATAAGACTCATACTATTATCATTTATCCCGAACATCCGAGATTATCCCCCCTTCGAAAAAAATCAATTTATGGTCTCTCGCTGACCAGCAAAAAATAGAGTTGTATTTCTAATCCGTTTAATCTGCTTTCTTGATGTAGATGCTTCCTCCGGAGGTGTACAGGTATAATTCCGGACCGCCTTCGTTTATCTTGGCTTTCAGTGAACTTTTGCTGATCTCTCCACTCACCATGACTGGAAATTCGGTGTAAACTCGGCCGCCGCTTGCTCTGGCGTTCAGGTCCAGTCCGATCCTCTCCGCTAAATGGACTGTGATGGATCCGCCGGAAGTCGTCAGGCTGCAGTCGGATTCAGGCTGGTCGGAAACATAGGCTGTTATGCTCCCTCCGGAAGTATGGGCTTTGATCGCTCCCATTGCCTCCTCGACATGGATTCCGCCCCCTGAAGTATGGACGTCGACCGAGCCCTTCGCCCTTCCAACCTTGATGCTTCCTCCTGAGGTGTAAGCGATGACATCACCGCTGACATCTCCAAGAGTGATGCTTCCACCCGAGGTTTTCACGTCCGCGTTCCCGGAGCAGCTTGTCAGCTTTATGCTCCCGCCAGAAGTCCTCCCGTACACAGGCCCATCGATGCGGCTGAAAGTCAGACTCCCGCCAGAAGTATTGCTGTGGACATCGCCTTTGAGGTCGTCGACTGAGATACTTCCGCCTCTTGTTTTCAAGTCAACGTTGAATTCCTGAGGTACGGTCACCTGGAATTTGACGCGGATGTATCTTCCGATATTATTCCAGAATCTGCTTAAGCTGCCTTTTCTGTATTCTCCGGTGACATAAACAGTGTCCCCGCTCTGGCGGAAGCTTACTTCGAAATCTTCCAGTATCCTTTCAGCTCTGCTGGAGCTGGCTGTTTTCGCTTCCTGGAGGACTTCCAATTCAAGGGTATTCGTGTTCCCGGAGTAGACCTCGATCGACCCGATATCTGTTTCCAGAATGAGCTTTCCCCCTGGCTTGACCTGGAAGGACTTTTCGATGGTGTCACCAGCAACGCCGTAGACCAGGCAGGCTGTCGTCAAGAGCGCAAAGACCGCCATAAAGACCGTGAAGAATACATTTTTTCTGATGATTTTTATCATGTCGGTTTTCCCTCCTGAAATATTTTCATTCTCTTAAATCGAGACTATTATACGTACAGATCCTCTCCTCATAATAAATATACGGATAGTCTTTGCTAAAAGTTCACATCCAATTGAAATGATTAATTGAATTATAAAATACTCCGTGGTTTGCCACGGTGAAACACATCAATAGGATTCCATTTTCTTATTTAGCCGAGATGGCTGGAAGAGAACCGAGAACTCGCTTGAATGAAATTGATCGGAGCTCTCGTCATGGTTGGTGTTGATGAATTTCATCCAAAACCTGTAAAATGGAGAAACAAAAAAAGCCATTTTTATGAGAATGCAGGGAGGACTGAAATGTTGAGGAGACATTGCCTCTTAATCCTGTCTCTTGTTTTGGGGCTGACCGCTTTTTCTCTGATTTCTTTTACCTCTGATCCGGAAACAGCGGTTAGAGCCTGGGAAGAGCCGTTAGTCATTCCGACCTACAGGATCGGGAAGCCTGACCCAAACCCGATTTTTTATACAGGCAGGGCTTACCAGGGAGCAAAAGGTCCTGTTTATCCCTATCCTTTGCTCGACAAGCTGACAGACATCCGGGAAGAAAAGACCTATACAGCCGTTTACCTTGAGAATGAGTATGTCCAGATCTGTATCCTGCCGGAAATCGGCGGCCGCATTTTTTCCGCCCTGGACAAGACCAATAACTATGATTTCTTTTACCGCCAGCATGTCATCAAGCCAGCTCTCATCGGCATGCTCGGTGCCTGGATCTCAGGAGGCGTGGAGTGGAATTTCCCTCATCATCACCGGGCCACGGGCTTTATGTCCATCGATCACACGATCACTGAAAACCCGGATGGAAGCAAGACTGTCTGGGTAGGAGAGATAGAGCTTCGCCACCGGATGAAATGGGTCATCGGCTTGACCCTTTATCCCGGGAGCTCCATGCTGGAAGCCACGGTCAAGCTTTTTAACCGGACGCCTTTTGCCCATTCCTTTTTATGCTGGGCGAACGTGGCCGTTCACACCAACCCGGATTATCAAATCATCTTCCCTCCAGGAACAGAATACGCCACCTACCATGGAAAAACCCAGTTTTCGCGCTGGCCGATATCATACGCGACTTTCAACAGAGTGGATTACACAAAGGGGGTGGACGTCAGCTGGTGGAAGAACCATCCCCAGGCCACTTCCTTTTTTGCCTGGAATTACGAAGATGATTGGCTTGCCGGATATGACCACATGAAAAGCGCCGGCGTCGTGCACGTTGCCGACCATCATATCGTCCCCGGCAAGAAGTTCTGGACGTGGGGAACCGGGGAAAGAGGCCAGATGTGGGAGAGGATCTTGACCGAGACTGATGGGCCTTACATCGAGCTCATGGTCGGGGCTTTTTCGGATAATCAGCCCGACTACAGCTGGCTCCAGCCTTACGAAGTGAGAGCTTTCAAGCAGTACTGGTATCCGGTCAAGCGCATCGGCGGCGTGAAAAACGCCAACTGCCAGGCAGCAGTGAACCTGGAGATCCCTACAGGGCAAAAAGCGCGGTTGGGATTCTGCACGAGCGATGAACACCAGGGAGCCCTCGTTGTCCTTGAAGCCGGGGACAGGGTCATCTTCGAGAAGAAAGTGGATATCTCCCCGCAGAAGCCCTTCCTGAAGGAGACGGGCCTTCCCCCTGGTGTAAAAGAAGAGGAGCTTTGGGCTGTGCTTTACGACTCCTCTGGCAAAGTCTTGGTCAGCTATCGACCAAAAAAAAAGAAAGGAGCGCCCATGCCCGAGACGGTCAAGCCGCCCATGTCTCCGGAGGAAATAAAACCCAGCGAGGAACTTTACCTCACCGGGTTGCGGCTGGAACAGTTCCACAATCCTGCATTTGAGCCTTCTCCCTATTACGAAGAGGCATTGAAGAGAGACCCCGGCGATTCCAGAGCGAATACGGCCCTCGGGATTTTCTACTTGAAGAGGGGGATGTTCAAGGAGGCGGCGGAAAAGCTGGAAAAAGCTGTCCAGCGGGTCACCAGAAACCATACCAGCCCCAAAGATGGGGAAGCTTTCTACTATCTGGGAGCAGCCCTCCGGGCTCTTGGCCGGCTTGATGCGGCCTATGACGCATTCTATAAAGCTGCCTGGAGTCAGGCGTGGAGCGGAGCCAGCTATTATTCTCTGGCAGAACTGGCCAGACAGAAGGGTGATGCGCTGCAGGCTCTCGACTTTCTGGAGCGTTCTCTCTCTTTGAATGCTTGGAACACCAGGGCCCTGAATTTTAAGGCCGCGCTGCTCAGGAGAATGGGCAGACTGGATGAGGCAGAGGAGGTCTGTGCCAAGGTTTTGGGTTTTGACCCTCTGGATTTCTGGGCGGGGAACGAACTTTATCTTGTCAAAGCCGCCAAAGGGTTGAAGCGGGAGGTGCTGACCGCCAGGAATTCTTTAAAAAACCTGATGAGAGATTCCATCCAGAATTATCTTGAGCTGGCAGTGGATTACGGGAACTGCGGTTTGGTGAACGAAGCCATAGAGGTCCTTTTGCGCCTAGTTGAGGAGGATGTCAAAGGCTCCTCCGACTATCCGCTTCTTCACTATTATCTGGGCTATTTTCTCGAGGAAAGGGGAGATCTGGAAGAAGCGCTGAAATACTACCAGAGCGCCTCCCGGATGCCTCCGGATTACTGTTTCCCTTTCCGTCTGGAGTCCATCGAAGTGCTGCGGAGGGCTCAGGAACGGAATCCCCAGGATGCCAGGGCTCCTTATTATCTTGGAAACCTCCTTTATGACCTTCAACCCGAGGAGGCCATGAAGGAATGGGAGCGGTCCAGAAGCCTGGATGAGAGTTTTCCCGTGGTCCACAGAAACCTCGGATTAGCCTATTCCCTGGTGGAAAACGACGTACCAAAGGCCATCGCCAGTCTGGAAAAAGCTGTTGAGTCCAATAAACTAGACGCGAGATTCTTCTATGAGCTGGACCTCCTTTATGAGGCAGGAGGAGTTTCTCCTGAGAAGAGGCTGGCCCTGCTGGAGAAGAATCAAGAGACCGTGCTCCAGCGGGACGATGCCCTCTCCCGCGAGATCCTGCTTCTTGTCCAGGTGGGAAAGCTTGACCGAGCTATCCATCTCCTGGCCACGCATCACTTCCATGTCTGGGAAGGCGGCGGTCAGATCCATAATGTCTATGTGGATGCCCATTTGCTGAAGGGACTTGCGCATTTCACTACGGGCCGCTACGACGAAGCTCTCCAGTCATTTTCGGCCTCGCTTGAATATCCGGAGAACCTGGAGGTCGGTCGCCCTGACAGCGGAGGACGGGCTGCTCAGGTTTACTATTTTATAGGGACAGTTTATGAGACAACAGGCGATATCGAGAAAGGCAGAGGATATTATGAAGATCTGGTGGCCATGCCGTATGGGCTGTCAGAGATGTCCTATTATCAAGGGCTGGCTTTTCAGAAGCTCGGTCAGGAGAAGAAGGCCAGTCAGATCTTTGAGGACCTGGCAGGCCTCGGAAAGCAGAGGCTCCAGGAAGCCACTTCCCTGGATTTCTTCGCCAAATTCGGAGAAAGGCAATCCGCAATACGCCGCAGAGCCCAGGCTCATTACCTTCTGGGATTAGGCTGCCTGGGGAGAGGGAATAAAGAAGAAGCCCGGGCTCAATTCAAAAAGGCCCTGGAATTGAACATCAACCATATTTGGGCTAAGCACCAGCTCGACCGGCTGAATAAGTAATCTGGGCGGAAAAGGGGATAGCCTACTTTTTCGCAAAAAAGGGACAGTCCCTCTCTTTCTTAAAATAAGGATAGAATGGGACAGTCCCCAATTTATTGTCCCCAATTTATGTATTACTTTGGAAGAAAGCCAAGGATTAAAAGGCCCAGTCCCTTTTTCCTTGGCGACATCCTTTTGCTTAATTCTCTGGTGAAAATACGTTGAACAGGAAGGTTGAGTGTGATAGAAATACTCCTCGCTTAACGGCATGAGAAAGTTATTTCTTACGCACCTCCTTCTTTTGACGATTTCCCTCTTGGCCTTCGGTCAGCAGGAGGTCAAAAGAACTTCTGCCCTCAAGACAGACGAAGCCATCAAGGTGGATGGCATTTTAAACGAAACTTCCTGGGAAAAGGCTCCTGAAGCCGATGATTTCATCCAGTTCGCTCCGGACTGGGGGAAGCCTTCCTCAATGAGAACCCGGGTAAAAATCCTGTATAACGAGAGCTTCGTCTATTTTGGGTTTATCTGCGAAGACCCTGAACCTGATAAAGTGGTGGCTCGAGTCACCAAAAGAGATGCTGAAATCACCACAGATGATTCGGTTTATGTCTTGATCGATACCTATCATGACCGGAGAAACTGTTATTTCTTTACAACGAATATGATCGGGGCTCAGCGGGATGGCCGAATAACCGAAAACGGGCGAACCAAAGACGAAAACTGGGACGGGATCTGGAAATCAGGCGGACGAAAAACCGATTTCGGTTGGACCGTGGAGATCGCTGTGGACTTGAGCTGCCTCAAATACAAACCGGGAAGGAACAGGACCTGGGGACTGAATTTGGGAAGAGAAATCCCCCGTCTTCTGGAACAGAGCCTTTGGGCAGGCCCTCTTGAGTCCACACACAAAGTCTCTCAATATGGCGAGCTAGAGGGCCTCGACCTGGAGAGAGCTGAAAAAAAGGCACAGATTATCCCTCACATCATCTCTAAAGTCGAGGAGGGAGAAAAATCAGAATTCGAAAGCGGCCTGGATGCCCGTTACGCCTTCAGCCAGATGGTCTCAGGCAACCTCACCGTCAACCCCGACTTTGCCACGGTCGAGGCTGACCAGGAACAGATCAACCTGACCCGCTTCGAGCTCAGCCTTGCGGAGAAGAGGAATTTCTTCCTGGAGGGGGCGGAGATATATCAGCAGAGGATTCAGTTATTCTATACAAGAAGGATTTCCGATATCTACGGAGGTGCGAAGCTCTACGGAAAATCCGGTGGTTATGAGTTTGCGGCCTTGAGCGCTCAAACGAGCAAGAATGAAGAGGAAGGAGTTGACTCTGCCAATTTCTCTGTTTTTCGGCTCAAAAAGGATGTGATGAAATCGTCCACCATCGGCTTTCTCGCTGCCAATAAGCTTGTTGTGGGCAAAAGCACAGGGACAGCCGGGATCGACACCTCCCTCTATTTTACGGATAAATTCAATTTCACCGGGCAGTTTGCTCTGAGCTACGGCGATCATAACCGGGACAATGTCGCTTTTTTCCTCCGGCCGAGCTATGACTCCGCCACGTTTCATATCCATCTTCGCTACACTCAACTGGGAAGAAACTTCCGCGACAACGCCAACGACGTCGGTTTTATTCGGGACGATAACCGGAGGGAGCTGGATTCAGCTATAGAGAAAACATTCTGGCTGAAAAAAGGAATTTTTGACCGCATCGAGTACGGTTCCAACTATAACATCTACTGGGGATTGGACGGAAACCTGAGGAGCTGGCAGGTCGATGAGGAACTGACCTTTGACCTTAAGAATAAATTCTCTTTTGCTGCCGAGCATCATCAGGAGTTCAAAGGCCAGGATGACGAGTTTTTTGAGAAAGATTTCAGAAATCATGAAACCGAGTTTGAGCTGGGTTACAACACCCGGGAATGGCAGCATGCCAGCATTTCTTATGGTTTTGGACGCAATTTTGACCTGGATTTCCAACTGGTTGAAGGCCGCTTGAACTATAAAATAACACAAGATTTTTCCTTCCAGTACTCGTTGACCCGCTTGATGTTCGAGCCTGATCCTGAGGAGGAAAGCACCTGGATCCATGTCCTCCGGGCGACCTATTATTTTACGAATGACCTCTTTATCAAAATCTTCTACCAGGAGAACACCTCCATCGATAAGCAGAATATCCAGGTGCTCTTTGTCTACCGGTTTCAGCCCCCCTTTGGCTTGATCCAGCTGGCTTATCAAAAGGGGACTGCCCGTTTTGGCGAGGCAGGCACGCAGGGCCATACTCTCTTCTTGAAGATTGCTTATATGTTTTAAACCTTTGCATCTCCTTGCAGAGAAGCTTTATTTCCATGACATTTAATAATGAAGGTGTAATCTCTAACAGCGCCGGTTCTCCTCCATCCTAGCCAAGACCCTCCCACCCCCCACCATGGGCTTCGGATGGAGAGGAACCGTCGCCGCACCTCCCCATTAGGTCAAATGTTTCTCTCCTCAAGGAAATAAAGGTACTCAGCGCAAAGTTTCATTGCACTTTTGTGCAAAAAGTGGTAGATATTTTCCTCTATGCCGAATGAAATAAAGAAGACCGTACTCATTTTTCTGTCAGTCTTAATCCTCTCCAACCTGATTATCGCCCAACAAGAAAAAAAAGCTTTTTTTTCCCTGAGGATAGTTGAATCGATAGAAGTGGATGGCATTCTTGACGAGCCGGCTTGGGAGAAAGCACCGGAAGCAAATGACCTCCTGCAGGTTAAGTCCTGGAGAAGCGGGTCCGAATCTGCCAGCACATCGGTCAAGATCCTATTCGACGATGATTATATCTACATCGGTTTCCTCTGTTTTGATTCCCAACCCGATAAAATCGAATCTTATGCTACTGAAAGAGATATGGATCTGAGGGACGATGACTCTGTGTTCGTGCTGATCGAGGCTGCCTATGATAGGGATCACTATTATTATTTTGGGACCAATCTCAACGGAACTCAGTCTGACGGAAAAGTCAATTTGGATGGTCGGTCTGCTGATTCGACCTGGAATGGAAATTGGAAATCTGTGGCCCGAAAGACAGATTCTGGATGGAATGCGGAGATCGCCATTGATTTGACCTGTTTAGAATATCAACCCAAAGCAGAAAAAGTCGTAGGAATCAGCCTCTCAAGGATAGTCCCCCGCATGCTGGAGACCAGTTTTTGGTCAGGAGCACTGGACCCCGCTTTCAAGATATCACAGCTCGGCCAGTTGGAAAAAATCGGCCTGGCTGAAGCGGAGAAAAAACTTAAAATTTCACCTCATGTCATCTCTTCCATTGAGGAAGAAGAGAAAAAGGAATTGGGGGCGGGGCTAAACATGAGTTATGATTTCAGCCCGACGGTCTCGGCTCAGCTAACTGTTTATCCTGATTTCGGTACCGTGGAAGCTGATGAGGAACAGGTCAACCTGACAAGATATGAGCTTTATATTCCTGAAAAGAGAGATTTCTTCCTGGGGGGCTCGAGACATTATGACCAGGAAATCAGACTGTTCTATACCAAGAGAATTTACGACATCTACGGAGGATTCAAGCTCAACGGAAGGTCTGGTGGTTTTGAGTTTTCGGGGATGAGCGTCCAGACCAAAGAAGATGTCTTAACGAATCAGGATCCAGCCAATTTTTCAGTGGTTCGCTTCAAGACTGGCTTTTTGAAGTCCTCATCCATCGGCATTCTGGCTGCGAACAAGTCGATTAGCGGAAAAAACATCGGGGCAGCCGGGATCGACGCTTCGCTCCGCTTCGGAAAGAATTTTGGTATTTCCGGTCAATTCGCCTACAGTTATGGAGATTTTGAGGAAGAAAACATCGCTTACTTTATCCGCCCCAGCTATGAGTCTAAAATATTCCGGGTTCATTTGAGCTACCTCCATTTAGGTCAGAACTTTGGTGATAATGTGAATGAGGTAGGGTTCATCCAGGATGATAATCGGAGGGAACTGGATTCTGGGTTAGGCATCACTTTTATCAGAGATAAGGGAAAAGTCGAGGAGTTCAAATACGACTCCAATTACAATGTTTTCTGGAGTGTGGATGGAAATTTGCGCAGCTGGCAGTTTGAGCAAGGAATTTCGGCTGAATTCAAGAGCAAATTCACGCTGAGTGCCCAGCACTTCCAGGAATTTAAGGCGCAGGATAACCTGCTTTATGAGAAGGATTTCAGGAACCATCGCACCACGCTGGGTGTGGCCTTTAACGCCCGGGAATGGGAGTATGCCATCCTTTCTGTCACCGTCGGAAAGAACTTCGGCTGGAACTTCAATATGCTGGATATCCGAAAAAACATCCATGTCTCAAAGTCTTTAGATGTAGAGTTTAATATGGCACGTACCTACTACATGTTCGGGCGGTCAGGGATGAACGATTTTGTGAGCTCGATCAGAGCTATCAATACTTTCAATGAAAAGCTTTTTGTGAAGGTGTTTTATCAATATCATGCTATGATCAAAAAGTTCAACCTGGAACTGCTGGTGAATTATCAAATCCTGCCGCCTTTAGGGTTTATTCAGCTCGTCTACCAGGTCGGCAGAGCCAGGTTCGGAGAAAGCTACGGGCCGGGAAACACTTTCTTCTTGAAGATAGGATATTCCTTTCAATAAAAAGGAAAAAAGGAGGATAGACCCACATGGATAAAAAGGAAGCCTTAGAACAAATAGCCAGGAGATTGCGGATTCATTCCGTAAAAATGACGACCAAAGCCGGGTCCGGCCATCCGACAACCTGCTTGTCCATGGCCGACTTGATAGCCTGCCTGTTCTTTGACGAGATGAGATACAATCCTCAAGATCCTCATGATTGGAATAATGATGAACTCGTCCTTTCCAAAGGACACGCCGCCCCGATTCTCTGGGCTGCCTACGCGGAAGCCGGGATCATCCCTGAGAAGAGCTTGATGTCCCTCAGAAAGATCACCAGCGTTCTTGAAGGTCACCCCACACCCCGCATGAAATGGGTAAAGGCTGCCACCGGTTCTCTAGGACAGGGGCTCTCAGCCGGAGTGGGATTGGCTCTGGCCATGAAATTGGGAAGATCTCCTGGAAGGGTCTATGTTGTCATGGGTGATGCGGAATGCGCGGAGGGAGCTGTTTGGGAAGCCTGCAACACCGCTTCCTATCTTAAGCTCAGCAATCTCTGTGCTATAGTGGATATAAATAGATTGGGACAGTCAGGGGAAACGATGCATGGACATGATATCAAGGCTTATGACAGAAAATTCAGAGCCTTTGGCTGGGAGACGGTTTCCATAGACGGTCATAAGATCAATGAGATATTAAGTGCCTTGAAAAGGGCAAGAGAAAATAAAAAACCGACTGTGATCCTGGCCAAAACGATAAAGGGGAAAGGGATTCCTTTCGCCGAGGACAAAAACGGCTGGCACGGAAAACCCTTGAAGGTTGAGGAGATGAAAAGGGCTCTGGAGGTATTAGGCCCTATGCCTGCTATTAATGCCAGGAAGTACGTGAAAAAACCGAGAAAAGCACCCAATTTTCAACTCACCAAAAGATTCAACTTCAAGAGAACTCCCTACAAGGATAAGGTGGCCACCCGGCGCGCTTACGGCAACGCTCTCCTCAGCCTTGGCCGAGTCAATGATGCTGTTGTTTCCCTGGACGGTGACGTGAAGAATTCCACTTATGCCGAGGATTTTTTTGACGCTTTTCCCCAAAGGTCATTCCAGTCTTATATCGCAGAACAGAACATGGTCGGGATGGGCCTCGGCTTGGCGGCCAAAGGCTTTATTCCTTTTATCGCCACTTTTTCAGCCTTCTTGACTCGAGCCCATGACCAGGTCAGGATGGCGGCGTATTCCTTTTCCAATATCAAGTTCTGTGGGTCACATTCAGGGGTGAGCATCGGAGCGGACGGGCCTTCCCAGATGGGGCTCGAGGATTTGGCTATGTTCCGGTCGATTCCTGGTTGCGCAGTCCTTTATCCCTGCGATGGCTTTTCCACAGAAGCCTGTATGGAAGCGATGGCCAGGTACAAAGGGATGTGCTATCTGAGGACAACGCGGCCCGCAACTCCTCTCATCTACAGCGCCAATGAAGAATTCCCGGTCGGAGGCTCAAAAGTCATCAGGAAGAGTCAGAATGACGCGGCCATAGTGGTCGCAGCCGGGATCACTGTGCATGAGGCCCTGAAAGCTTATGAGGAGTTGAAGAAAGAAGGAATCTCCATCAGGATCATCGATGCCTATTCTCTCCAGCCGGTGGATAGAGAAGGAATCACCAAGGCCGTTGAGAATACCGGCAAGAAAGTAGTTGTGGCTGAAGACCATTTTCCTCACGGTGGCTTAGGAGAGGCAGTGGCAGGTGTTCTGGGCGGGAAGTCAGAGGTCGTTCATCTGGCTGTGAGGGACTTGCCTCGCTCGGGGGAGCCGGACGAGCTCTTGGACAAATACGGCATAAGCGCCAGACATATAATAGATGCCGTGAAGAAACTGACCAAGCGTTGAGACACAATCCGCATGCTTCCCGGGCATGAGAAGTCACGCTGTGAATTTATGGCGGTGAACTCAATTTCAGCAGGATTTTTTGAGGGGCAAAGATGAGAAAAAAGAATAAAAATAATCTAAAGTTCCTGTTTGTCTTTTTGGTGCTCATCGGGTTCGCGGGTCTGTTTGCCCATGGGGTCGTCCGAAACCAGAGCACGCAGAGTATTTCCTTACCTGAGCAAGGTAAAGTAATAGTGGTCTACGACGGAGACACGATAAAGGTCCGGTTCAGAGACAAGCAGGAATGGAAGGTCAGGCTCATCGGCGTCGATGCCCTGGAGATAGGAGGTCCGGTCGACGAGGTGGAATTTCAGGCTCAGATGTCCAAGAGGTTTGCCTTCTACTATCTTTACCAAAAAAAAATAAAATTATCTTATGAGGAGGAAATCATCGATAAATACGGCCGGGTCCTGGCTTATGTCTGGACAGAAGAGCAAGGGCTTTTCAATAAATTCATCATCAGTGAAGGATTCGCCTCTGCTATGAGGGGTTTTCGTTATCAATACCTAGAGGAGTTCCGAGAGGCTGAGCAGGAAGCGCGGAAACTCGAAAAAGGACTGATGAATAGAAAGGAATATACTCAAATTTCCCCACAGGATGCACCCCGGTTCATTGGCCAACTTGTTTCCGTTGAGTTCATGTGTAAAAACGCGCTGTCCAAGGGGAAATTTGTCTTTTTGAATTCTTCTCAAGGAGAATTCGCAGCTCTTATTCCCAAAGAAAATCTCTCCCTCTTTCCCAATCCTCAATCCTTCATGGGTAAGAAATTGTCCGTAACAGGTTTCCTCGAGGAGTATAAAGGGAAGCCTCAGATTATGGTTTTGCTCCCGATTCAGATCAATCAGGGTGGACGCTGAGGTGGAAGCCGGGAATCTTCTTTTTTACTTTTTCGTCATCTTTACCTCTGCCAAAATCATGGGGGAAATCTGTGTCCGCCTGAAAATGCCGGCCATTATCGGAGAGTTGATGGCCGGTGTTCTGCTGGGCAACTATGTCCTGGGCATAATCGATAACTCCAACCATGTCCTGATGTCTTTTGCTGAGATCGGCGTGATCTTCCTGATGTTTCATGTCGGGCTGGAAATCCGCGTTAAAGACCTGTTTGCCGTGGGCCGAACCGCTGTTTTCGTGGGAATCCTGGGGGTTCTGATCCCTTTGATCATGGGCTTCCTGACCATGTTTTTTCTGGGCTATCAGATTGTGGAAAGCCTTTTCATCGCCACAGCTATCCTGGCCACGAGCGTGGGCATATCCGTCAAGGTCCTGCAGGACCTGGGGCTGATCAAGCACAAGGTGGCCTATATCGTTCTCGGGGCAGCGGTGCTGGACGATATCCTGGCTTTGATCGTCCTGGCTCTGGTCAAAGGACTGGCGAGAGGGGAGTTTCATACCCTGGAATTTTCCCTGCTGGTCCTTGAATCCATTGCCTTTGTGGGTTTTCTCACTTGGTGGGGTCCGAGGTTGGCGGCGCAGACGCGCCGCTGGATTGGGAAATTGAACATCCCGGAAGGCCCTTTTGTGCTGTCGGTGATCCTCTGTCTGGGTTTAGCGGAATTAGCAGACGTGATAGGCCTGGCAGCCATAATCGGGTCTTTCATGGCGGGTATTGTGATCGACGAGCTGGCCGGAGTTTATGACCTGGAAAACAAAGTCAAATACGTCAATGAATTCCTTCTCCCGTTCTTTTTTGTGATGATGGGTGCCCATCTTAATCCTCGCGCTTTCCTTGAGCCCAGGTTGCTTGTCTTAACCTTGATCGTGACCCTTGTTGCGGTGGTGAGCAAGATGGCTGGCTCTGCCCTGGCCTGCCTGAAGGAAAACAGGAAGACAAAGATCCAGACAGGGATATGCATGGTTCCAAGAGGAGAAGTGGGGATCATTGTCGGGCTCGTCGGCCTCACCCTGCATACGATCACCCAGGATATGTATACGGTTGTCCTGGGGATGTCCCTTCTAACTACGCTGATTACTCCCCCCCTTATTATCTGGGCCTTCAAAACAAAAAGAAAATCCACTTGACCCTTGTTTGATTTTCTTCTGCAATTGGTTTATAAATCCATATGCTTTTGCTTTGATTAAGGAGAGAAATTATTATAACTTCAATAAATGCTTTACCATTGTCATTGCGAGCCCCAATGGCGCGGCAATCTCTTTCTTTTGGTGTCATTCAGGCTGTGTCACAATAAACATTATTTATTATAGATAAGAATGAGTCAAATAGATACCCGAATCAAGCTGAATTTCCCCATATAATGTGGTAAAATAGTGGGTAGAAAATA
>Ga0224501_10001808_pt1 | contig 16672 bp, 12 predicted proteins | sample SF_Oct11_sed_USG_4_FD_169105 | JGI IMG/M metagenome (GOLD analysis project Ga0224501, IMG submission 169105) | Sediment microbial communities from San Francisco Bay, California, United States - SF_Oct11_sed_USGS_8_1 | ecosystem: Environmental > Aquatic > Marine > Sediment | place: USA... | reverse complement strand
CTGTCTCAAAATCCCTGCTGCAAGATGTGATTTCTGCACCGAAACTATGTCTAGTTGGTTACCATCTGTCTCGATATCATAGCAGCTATGTCTTTGTAGAAGAGCGATCCGAGGCTGCATTTCGCCAAGCTGGTCTCTGATTTAAGAGAGAACTGTCCAAATACGTTTATCAGTAATGAAATACTAGGTGCCAGTGCCAACCAGACACGGCTGTACAGGTTAATCTTACAACATCTTTGTCATACAATATCGCATCATTTTTATGGGAATGTAAGATAGCCCAAATGTATGGTTTTAACTCTGATCCAACATTGAATAGCACTACAAGAGAACAGGACACTGCACGCAATAAAAAAAACATGAAACGCAGAGAGCTACTAGACATACGAGATTGGGATAGGTCAATGCTAGAGCGCCTGGCTCAAGATTGTGAACTCCTTAGTTCAAGGTCTAGTCATGCTGAGTGCCCACTGTGAGAATTAGGTTTTCATGTAATTCCTAGTTCCTACAGCCCAACAACCCTCAGGCTTGGGAGGTCTGTTAAATATTGATCAAACGCCCGTGTGGAAAAAAGATTCTATACGGTAGTATTCTAATTGATACTAGATGAAACGGCTCATTAGGCTACTCTGTGGGAACTGCAGGGATGCGGCGTTGCAATCATGGTAACCTTGGATAATCTTAAAGAGCTGGAAGAGCAGATCAAAACATTTCTGTGTCTAATTAAAAAACAAATTTGCAAGGTTGGAAAACGGAGGTTCTTCAGAATGCATGCTAAATGAGCTATGTAAGAAAATTTGAATTGATTTATTTCATCATTGATTTTAACAATATGAACTCTAGAATGTTTTAGACTCCAATCATAAAATTCCTGGTTTTCTTACACAATCATTGCATCCATAGCTAACTCCAATTATATTTTATATTATTTTGATGTATTCTAGGTATGTGATGACAGCAGCCACTCCGCAGTCTATATCGGATAGGTACCTTGGCGGAAGCTCAGCTGCAACACATGCTACAGATATGGTCATGCTCTTCCATTATTCTGATTCTGATGAACCTCAATTCGGTGACACTAAGCGGAGATTCAGAAAAAACTTTCGCGAGTTCATGGAGGAAGGAAGTATAACAGATTGGGAAATCTACCCTAAAGTCATGGATTTGAAATCCGATAGTGATATGGTCACCCATCGGTGGACCTTGGGAGATTGTGAGATCTGGAAGTCTTTTTATCCTAACTACTCCTGGATGAATTGATTTCTTTGCATTTCACTGTTTGAAATGTCTCGCCTCGGGTCTTCCATTGATACTATTACTTGTCATGTTAAGTGTTTCAGCGCTTTAACTCTTCTGGGGATTATGTCGAGAAAAACTTAGACTTTTAGCGTGTCTGTTTCAATCTTTCAAACAGGCCTTCCTTCACTACTCATCTATCCGTACTTGTGTTCGCCTTAATGTTTATATTTAATCTTTGGCACACCATAAACTTTGCTGATCTAGATAATAATTTGTGCTCATCTAATAGGGGTTTTTATGTCCTCTCGAAAATGTTTTGTTGCAACACCCAAGCAGTAAGTTGGGTCGCTTGGTTTTCGTTATGACCATCGCTCGATATTTGAGGAATATCTACAATTGCTATTGGTTATTTTCTGTTGTTGTCATTGTCAATCGATTCACACATATCTGAGCAAATTATTTCCGTAGCCAACCTGCACTTAGACTCCCAGCTAGTTGCGGATTGAGCTTCATTCCAATGCTCATCACGTACACCTGTACAGTTAAACCTTTTTTATGCTTCTTTCCGATCACATTTTGCTACTGCGGCTCTATATTTCAATTTGCAAAGTGTACCAAAATAAATTGTATATAAAATTCAAAACACCTGGAGCTGAAATACAGTTATCACGCAGATCATAAAACTGTATCCGGACCTACTTAGGTGGCCGGACACTCAATGGATGGATAGATAGTCCTTTAGTTTAATGAGTATGGATGTTGTCGGCTTACAACAATACATTTTAAAGGTTACTAGGAGAAGCTCACTAGCCCAGTAGGACCAGATGCCTGGATTCAACAGACACCAGTGGACAGCAACGCTTGATCTTTTGAATAAAATATCTGCTTTTGTGGACGAGTAACAGACCTCCCTCGTGTGTACCAGCATTTGCTTGTTAGCAGGTACTCCTGTCTTATACGTAATGTTAATGTTAACGCTTTGTCACAATAAAAAATTCATATACATGTATCTACCTAATCAAGCCAACTTCAGTCTGACTTAATCATAAACTGCATTCAGTGCTCCTGTATACTAGCTGTTCGGCCGTGCGCTGCCAGATGAATCCATATAATTGGAGTTGTTAAGCAGCGACTCCCTGGCACCACACAGTTCTAGTATTTACCCTACAGATCTATGAAATTGCAGAGGCAGTTTACTGAGGAAATTGTGTAAGGAGACCTGTATCAAAGGGGGTGTTATTTGGTCAATGCAACCCCTTTCTACCCCAATATACTGCTTTTATTTGATGACACGGAATATGTATCGGATAAAAATAGTGGCGGGCTTTGGATTACAGACCAACACACCTGGCAGTGAAAGTTCACATCATCACCCTCATCGGTAACATTCTTTCATGTCACTACCCTCATGTGTTAGAAGGCCTATTCAGTAAAATAGGAAATACTGAGAGGTGTGACAGATCAAATGTGCAGGTTTAAGGACATTTCATAGTCATCTCAGTGATCTTACCCTTTATGCGTTACACCAGGCTTGCAACAGATAATAATTCTTAGGCGTATAAACCCTTATGATCGATAGGAATTTTAGATGTATGTGTATGACTTGACTGTATGTGTCTATAAAGTTGTCTCAATGTTTCCCTTTGCAAAGCCGACATAGACAATTAAAACTTACGGAGTTGTCCTCTTTTTCGTGTTGTTCTGAGGCTGGTTGTGCATTTGACTGGGGCTATGCGAAGTGATATGGGGCTCTATCGCCATCATGAATTGCAGGGGGAATTCTGGGATAGATCGCCATCATGATAATATAGGCTATCCAAAGGAATTTATAACCTGCTGATCGTTTGCCAATTCTCTGCCCTAGTACCGTTGTTCACCCTTTCAACACCAGCGGTATCTTCTCAATACCATGGCTACGATAGAAAACAAGAAAGGACGTAAGAAAAGGGCCAGGAAGCCTAAGATTTCGGCCGGTAACGAGGACGTTTCAAGTTCAAGTGCGGCAATGCAACTAGATGGGGTAAATTCATGCATTCCATCGTCGGATTGCGTCCATAAATCTAGTGGCAACTCTGAGAAGGTTATACCGCTACCTGCTCCAACCTCCGAATATTTTGAAAGTAAAGATCCTCTCCGCGTTGACCTACAAGACGAATACGGATCCAGGAATGTTATGGTAAGGGCGCTCACTCAGTTACCGTGTCCGTAGACGTAGTACTAGTAATTCACTAATTGGATGGCAACTGACTGGCTTGAGTGAGTTACTGACTGACATTGACAGTGACTCACAGTCACTCAGTCAGTGAGTGAAGACCTAAGTGCTATTAGTCTTACCACTTCTCCAGTCTAATTTTTACTTTGTTATTTTGTTGCTTTGCTTAGGGGTTAGCCTGTTCGTGTTACTCGTCCCGCTCTTACTTTAGCAAGTCTAACACTAACAGTAACAGTCACTCACTCAGTCACTGGCTTAGTAAAGTTAGTTAGTTAGTAGTTAGTTCGGTTGCATTTAATTTGTTGATTTGGCACTGTCATTGTAAAACTAATAGAAGTAGTACAGCGTGAAACAACTGCAGCATACATGGTTTTATTCCCAGCTTACTTAATCGTTGCTGCTATAGCAGTGTGACTAGTATTACACTGGTGACTATTCAGATAAGATGCGTTTGCTGTCTGGGTTTGGAAGTTTGACCGAATAATTCAGTTAAATTTCCACCTATGAGTCCCATTTTAATCTGATTCAGCGCCTGCCTAGCCCTGAAAACTTATCACTGGTGTCTCTAACTGTCATACTCATCATGTTCAAAAGAGTCAGGACCCCTTGCCTAGGATTATCCATTTTGAAGTTTTATCCAGGCGTTCAATCTATATCAAATCAGACAATGACAAACCATTAGTGATCTTATTCTCATCTGGCTTCTCCCGAAATTGTTACATTGCGGATTGGTAAGGATGATTTTAGGTCTGGAATTCAAATAAATAGAAAGGCAAGCTGGTTATGGCTGGTTCACTGAGAAACTGTCTCAGTTTTTAAGTTTGCTTCCACATCACAACAGGGATCCGAAGGTGAGGTCATGTCGGTCCCGCGACCATGCAGTCCAGCAGATGCAATGGATCCTCTTGCAAACAATCCATATCTGAACAAGGAAAAATGTCTATTATGTCAGCGCGACCGCTGTGAGGACGACGTCTCGGACAGTGAAGGCAGGTTTAACTTATCTGCACTTGCATTTAAACTCATCCTTGTCTCCTTCTCTGTTGACTAAAAGCATCCTCCGATTTTTGCCAGCATTACAATTCTCTGGCATAATACCATCCACTGAGTTCAATAAAACCTGTGGGTGTTTTCAGACCGTCGGGTATTTGTTCCTAAGTACTGGTTTTCGCCTGGGTTTGGATTCACCATTACCTATGTGATATTCCCCTGTTTAAGAGAGTTTTGCCGTTCTGTAGATGAGGAGCTGAGGATTGGGCCCCATAACTATGCATTATCACAGGTGAGTGTTCAATTGCTGCCCTCTGTCAATGTGGCCAATTACGTATCAAGTATCTCCGTCTGCACTCTGATTTAGAGTAATGATGTTTACTGCACAGTAACTGAGTTCGCAATCATAGCATATGCTTGGTATTCCTTTAGATGTCCCTATGGGTCTGTCCTAAATGTAAAGCTACATTGGAAGAAGAAGAGAGACGAGGTCTGGAACCTAGCTTCCTGGTGAGTGATCCATTTCTTTCGCTGCAAATATTTTTACTCTTGTTGGTTACTGGTTGTTTTCATCTCGTAATACATGACTCACTCATGTCAGCGTAGTAGGCTTCATACATCACTAAAGAGGTATGGTATGTTATCATAGCTAGGGTACGCTGTTAACTGGGGACTGACTGACCTTGTCAGCCACAAACAAGTTCCGCGTAGCTTTCCCTGTGTGACTGGTCAAGATTTGTTGACCACATTGTTCATAGATGACAAATATAGAGCATAACTATTGGTGATCACCTTGTATAGTAGTGAGGGAATATGTGATGTCCTAAATAGACACCAGCTATGTTAGGCCTGGAATTTCTGAATAACTTGTAGTACTCTGTATCACATGGACTTTCTGTCGAGTCAATCTGAAAACTGTTTTCACCCTATAGTAACGGCCTGTTCTGTCACTAGGATCAGGAAATTGAGCATGACCCGAATGCCATTCGGTTCCTGGACATGCAGCTAAGTGCCGCTGAGGACAACTCAACATGTGCATGTGATGCATGTAAGGAGAGGCGTCAGATTGAATGTGAGGAGGATGTGCAGGAGTCCGAGCTGCAACAGTGCTGGATAATCCTGCGTCATTCCATACGATGCATCTACCGAGAAACAAGTAAATGTCTCGGCGACAAAGATAAAAATCCCACACTCGACAAGCAAAAGTTAAAATCCTATGTCTCCAGGTAAATATCATCACTGCATCACTACTGATCGTGGTCTAGGTGGTTCTTTACTATACATCAACTGTACCCTGACCAGTTAGGGTTTGTGTTTGTTAAAACAATATCGTGTTTGTTCATTTACGTCTTAAGGCGTATTATTATGCCTATATCGGTTCTTGACAGAAATGCAATCACCGCTTCTTTATCTTGACTGGTTCCCCCTTCTCACAAAAAAAGAAATTATTCTTGTGTTGGGTCAAACAGTAAAAATTCAGTTTTTCATTAAACTGTTCAGCTGCTAATGGTTTAACTCTAACCAATTGTTTTTCCATCTAGGAACGGCCGAATTGTGGATGTCTCCAACAATAAAAGACATTTACTGACTCCGGCTCGTCATGTTGTAGCGTTTGAACCATATGGCCAAACACTGCATTAGTCACGTCTATACTATGACTGGTGGTTTTACATCGCTTAGCCAAATGATGTGTGTGGCACAATTTTTTCAGGCTATGTAACCGCGATGCTCACCAGCTTTATCAACGATTGGAGAGTCAGGCGCGTGAGTACATCTTAGAGGCAAAAGTGCGCTTACTTCAACAGTTGACTAGCGGTCACCAGACTCCAGCACAGGCGAAAGCTTTTGTCAGCCTGATGTTGGATGAATACTCTACCATATGTGTGGCTGCCAAAATCCTGTCCGACATCTTTAACAAATTGGTAAGTCAGCATTAGATTGGATACATAATCATGAGAAAAATACTTGGCACTACACTTGTGAAAGCCCGATAAAACTTGTGTCTTTTACATGTAGTGCATTTTACTGTAGGTTTATTGTTATGTTTTGTAGGAGACGGATCATTTGAGGCGATTCGGTTTTACGTGGGAGTTGCACGATAAGCACTTGTTTCAAAATGTGATATACGGAGACCCGTTGGTCCAGAGGAGTCTCCCGATGTTAATCACACAGCTGCGGCTGGGTGCGGCCACTAAGGAGGCGTACTGTGAGGATTCTTACCCCAGTCTGCTTCACCGCTATCTAAAGTTTGATGATGAGATGGCCGTAGTGACAGTAGTTTGGAGAGACTGCCAGCAGAGACTGGACAGGTGAGCTTTGTCACGATACTCTGGTCATAGCTAGTCACAAGCCCTAATACAGATTATTACCAACAAGCTGATGAATGGAAAGAAAACTCATAGTTATTCATACTCACTTGCCATATTGAAGCCTTACTTCTATGCATGTTTCTTTCAGTTATAAAACCAATCCGTATGTGTAACTGGTTTCCAGCGGAGTTTACACGAATCAGAAAATCTAGTATCAAACCGGCGATCTTTTGAGTACCATCAGTGCATAGCCACCTCAAACTATCCTGTCAAACCTTTCCGTGTAATCACAAAACAATACTATGGGAAATTGAATACTCTGTAGGTACACTGATGAGCACGCGGCCATACAGGCTAAGAAGAAAATGCTGCGAGAGGATTGGGAGTTTTTTTCAGCTCAGCGTAAGCTACTCAAGCAGCAGATAATGAAGAGTCAGCCATTACCAGATTGTGAGGACGGACTACGAGAGCAGTACCGAGAACACACCCTGCCTCAGGCATTCTCTGCTTATAACAACAAATGGTTAGAACTCTAGTACATAGTAGACATGGGAATTGGCGGATTTATTTTGTATATGGCATTATGTCCTAGTTATTGAGCTGCTTGTGGACCAGAGTCATAGAAACAGCAATTGGACAACGGAAGTAGTCACCCGAACCCCTGCTGATTACGAAAGCGGGGCCGTCATTGTATCATATAAAAATAGCCAACTTTCAACCAAGCCTCTTTAAAGAAAATACTGGGCCAATCATGTTAAATATGGTATCACCTGAAAGCTCAGAGTCTGCTCTATAGAGCCGACCCGGGAAAATTCAATACTGGTGATTGTTTGGTCATAAGGTCTTTTTAAAGGGGTTATGACATGGGCAAAGTGACTTCACTTGTTTTTAGACTCTGAAGCCTACCATGAACAAGTGGGCCCAATACCCAGTTTAAATGGAAGCTTAGATATAGCCCTATTCAATGCGCATACTTAGAGCCCTTGGTGATGCACTTTTCAGACCATCGACGCAACAGAATTGGCCTCAAGATAGGAAATTAACACAGAGCTATTGGTGTTTGTGTTGATTTCTCGGCTTGTGTGCTGATGTTTGGAAAATCCTCTTGCAGGTGCACACTAGACTTGTAGTTACACAAGTCTATATAGAGAAAATGTTCAACAAAAATATACAAATAGGGTCTCCGAGTGCAGTTTTTCACCTCTGTCAGCGCCCGTTAGTGCCATTATTGTGAAATGATAGAGGCCCGAACGCAACGGCCTCTATTTTGGGCTAGGGAAAACCGGCAAAGCACTTCTTATAACTTAGGTTTTCTCCAATCTTACGTTCCAATTTTTTTTACTCGGATGTTATAAGGAGGTGAAGATCTCTAGGTTACTAAGCTGTAGTAATTAGATCCCATTTTATTTCTATTTGGGCCGTAGTTATTTGAGTGACAGATATTCGGTTTGTGGAAAAAGACCGTTCACCATCGCTGCAATGAATACGAAGTTGCCTCCCTTTAAAAATGGGGAACACAACTTCTAAAGTGTGCCTACCCTCGACCGTGGCATAACCCCTATGTCTATCGGGACTATGCGGATACTGAAAAGTACGTCGTTGAGGGCTCTAAGTATGCGCATTGAATAGGGCTATATCAAGCTTCCATTTGAGCTGGGCATTGGGCCCATTTGTTCATGGTAGGTTTTAGAATATGAAAACAAGTGAAGACACTTTTGGCCATGACGTAACCCCTTTAATAAGATCCTATGACCAAACAATCACCAAGATGTAATATTCCAGGGTCGGCTTTTATAGAGTAGATTTTGAGCTTTCAGATAATACTATGTTAAACATGATTGATCCAGTATTTCTGGTTGAAAACGGCTATTTTGTATAGGATACAATGGCAGCCTTGATTTCATAATCACCAGCAGTCTTGTGAAGGTAATATCGCAATTTTTGTGAATGTAATATCTATGTTTCCATGCCTCTGTTGTGGACATATGACTACCTCCTTTTTGATGTGTTCAGTTTGGAGTCCCAGTTCACTGACGCGATGAAGAATCTATTGGATGGGGCAGCCGGAAAGGCAAAGCCTTTCAACTGTCCCAACTGTAATCAGCAGCGATGCCCGTGCCATGAATGCTCCATCAGTCATCTTATCACCTGCGGACTGCTCGCTCCAGACCTCCAGGTGAAATACAGTTCTACACCAACACCTATCTCTCTTATTGACTGCATCAACAACCGTACCATTTGCATACAGGGAGTCGAAAGACCTAGTAACTGTTAAGTTGTCTCGATTCGTATGACTTTTATGCTATTTTTTAGGATTCGCTGACCCCATTGGGGAAAACGTGCGCAACGCACTCCAACCCGTTTAGTCTAAACCCTTCCTCCACTGGCTATGATATCTCCGTAAAGCCTCCGTCCTTCTCATCCACCGACTCCAGTAGTGATGTGGATAGTGATGGTGGCAGCGAACCGAATGGCAGTGGCTACGTCTCCTCCACTGATTCATGGGATGAAAAACTTAAGCGGTAAGTCGGTGTTTTCTCTGCACTTGTTACCCACGTAAAATGTGTGGATATTTTTTAGAACACATGTTGCATGTCATTTTCCGCTTTGGCATACATAAATTATTGATAAGTTTGGGTGTGCCAGGTTCTCAGTTGAACCCAGAAATAAGCCAGTTCTATTCCACGACAGAAATTCTCCTCCCTTACAATATGTAAAATTTCCCAATAACTCATGTCGGTTTGGGAAAGACTTCAGCCGTATGTAATGTGCACTGATAGAAAAGCAGCTGGTGTTTGGTCTGAACATGCACTCATTTATTCATTCATTCATTTGGCCATAGCTCTTGAGCGCAGAGTAAGATACTACGGGATTCCAGAGTTCGATCAACAAATAATGGTTATCAAAGCATTCTTTGTAGGAATCCTAAGCTGAACTTATTTGATGAGTTTTTAAAAGAATCGGCAAGAGAGTCGCCCAAAGTAATGAAGGGCAGCGGGGATGCTGGGCCCTGCCCGTGTTCTGTGTGTATTGCACCTGATACACCCTCGGATTCTCCCACTTCAGTAAGTTTGGCTTTCTTCGGCTACTACGCAACAAACATCAACATACTGTTGCGCTGCATCTCCACACAATATTTTCCTGTTCATGGAAACAAAACCAACCGCTTTGTAACAAACCCTCGGTCGAGTTTTGCAAGCGCTATATAAAGTAGAGTTATTTACAGACATCGGAGGCTCCAAAACCTGCCGCTCAAGTTTTTCATCCACATATACTGGGCTCTAAGGCGGGTCTCAATCCTTCAGTCAATAATGCCAGCGGGGCTCTGTCAGCTAGTCACTATCGCTCCTTACTGCAGCCACAGCTCTACCATCTTCACAACCCACTCAACCTGCAACCAAACGCTCTCAACACCGCCGAGGCGCATAAGGTAGGTGATGTGCGAACTAACTTTCCAAACGGGAATGGAACAAGGGACTTCCAGTCCAAACCCCAGTACGCTATCCACTAACCATCACTTAACCCTAATTATTGTACTTTCCAACTCTCTTGGGTGGTTTCACCTTTGCTCTCAGTAATTAATTTTAATGTGAAATTTGCAGGCCCACAAGACACACAAGAAGAAGTCATTTAATCTGACCCAAGGGGTGTTTGGTACCCCATCACTGCATTGTATTAAGGACCAGATGAAAGCCAACCACAATCTGAATGAAACTAAACAGCAAGGTAATCAAAAATTGGAAATTTATGTTTCTGCTGCTACAGACTTAGCTGTTTGGCCAAGTGAACAATGTAAATACCCGACTTACATAATCCGCTAATCACCAAAGTGTCACCAAGCTAGTCAAATTATTAAGCCAACTAATACTGTCTAATAACCTCTTTCACCCGGGAGTCAATTTTAGTATGAGAGTTTCATGACTTGACTATGACAATCATTGTCAGTTTTCTCATGGTATGCCGCTCACTCAGACACTAACTGGTTCTCTGTGGCGATGGTTAGGTGGAGCTGATGGCAAGTCAACTCGGGCCTTGCACCCGTGGGAACAAGTCAGGGAGCAGATGCTACAGGAGAAACTCAAGGATCCGGTCAAGCACGAACCAACCAGGCAGCATGTATACCCCTCTTGTCTGTTTGCCAACCCAAACGCCGGGGATGGCACAGCTCACAAGCACACGGATGATTGCTTCAAACAACTACGGCCGCTCAATCATTCAGCTGACTCCAAACTCAACACCAAACCTCAGCTCGACATCTATAATAAGTTTGTAAGTATTGCTTCCCATTCTTGTTTCGCTTGTCACGATGTCACAGAGCACCCTGTAATGTTGGACCACTGCTCATTACAGGCTATGCGCAATCCAATATCCAGTGGCACAACAACTACTAGCACTAGTACAGCTGGGGAACACCAGCATCATCAATACCCTGTGACGAGTAGCGGTGCTCATCAACTTCCCGCCAACACGCTTACCACGTACAAGACCACCAACTGCCAGGCCAACAAGAACAAACAATCTATACATCCCGATCGCCATAAAACCGAACCGCTTAAGCCCGACAAAAACAGTCACCTTTTACCAACATCTACGTCCAGGTAAGCAGCTTGTTGTACTGTAAAGATCTGAATATCAATTTTCAGGATAGTTTTCATTGTCAGTTCACTACCTACTATTTGACTACAAAGAGTGAAGGGTTGCCATCATGTTCGTCAGCAATGTAGTTTTCGCAAAAGTCGGTTATTTAGTTGTAGACATTTTAGGATATCTAAAATCCTTTTTCTCGTGACAGTTATGTGGCTGTTGTTCTGTTTACTGCTTATTGCCCCCTTTCTGTAACCAACATCATCAAAGGCCCATTATGTTTTCACATTGTAAACACCTCCTGTGTTTGTTAGCAGTCAACACTCAGGAGAGACGGAGGGCGGTTGCTCACAGACTAATTCAGATGATGATGATGATGATGATGATGATGATGATGACGGAGATAGCTGCTCAGGCCAGAGCTCTACTGCCTCAGCAACCAATCAAAAGGACAGCAAGTACTGTGACTGCTGCTACTGTGAATTTTTCGGCCACGGATCGGTAAGAGTCTGATCTATGGTTTCTTGAAACAGCAAATGTGGTGTCACTATGATAACTAAATGTATATGGCTCACATGCCTCTGACCCTTTGAATGCAGACTAAGTGCTTGAGTTACCAAACCACCAAGGATGTATGCACACAGCTGGTAAGAGTTACAGTTTCATGTGATTATCAGTTGCTTGTTCTCACATGTGTGTCCTAGTGCATCCAGCGGTCATCTGTGTTATCTATTGAGTAATTTCCATGTTCTGCAGCCGAACCAGGCACCAACAAGCAAGAACTACACAGAAATGAGGGAGCGGCTACGACGCAGGCTCAAAAAGAAGAAAGCAACTCCGGGTATGTCAGGCGGTTGCACAAAGGCGGTAACAGCCAACGTGGAGCAGAAAGGAGAGGTCCCACCACCGAGTGAGCCTAAACCGATAGCCAAGCCAGTGCCGCCGGTGGGCGTGGTGGAAAAAGTTGCTGCTCCACCTCTCCACCAGCCTGAGGTCGATGAGCTTGTCAAGTTTATCACCGGCCAAGATGTCTCTGTGCAACAGCCTCAAAAACTGGATAAAAAGCAGCGGAAAAAACAAAAGAAGGTAAGCGCCTGGCTGCGCATAGGCTCAGATGGTCCTCTATCACGAGGATAATGAGGTGTGCTTGATGAACAATAGGAATGGTTACGCGGCTGTAAATACTAAGGTTATGATATCTTCTCAACATGACAAACCAGTGTTTCACTCATTCTTTAACTCCCCTACACTCCAGCTCGAGCAGAAGGCAAGAAAACTGGAGCAGGCAAAAGCATTCCCTCAGAACCCAAGCAAGTCTGAGGATGAAAACTCACCCAGTCCAGGAGACAGTGACAGTGAAAAAATGGTTGCTCAGCAGCAAAAAAAGACTTCATCGTCACGGGGCAAAGAGAGCGCCAGGTAAGTGTGACCATCTGATCGCTATTTGGGAGGTTTTGGCCCAATGGCCAAATATTGTTTGTTAGTTTTCCTCCATCATTTTCTCATTCTCTGATCCGTCCTTGTAGTAACAGTTCTATGAGTGATGCTGCTCCAGCTACACAGTCAGTGCCTAGCAAGACTGACCGTAGAAATACTGACCGTCATCTTGAAAGGCAAGGAGATAAGCAAGACCGGACAGTGGAGAGGGTGCGGCAGGATAAACAGACAGATGACCGCCAAAATACAAACAGGTAAAAACAGTTCTTTCTACAAAGCATTCAATGATGAATATAACAGAAATTCAATCAAGAAAATTGTCCTAATAGATTACCAGTATAGAATAAACTTTGTTTTCCTAGAGTGCCCCATAAAGGAAAAATGGGCATGGCAGCGGTTATGGAATAAACCGACAAGCATCGGCACAAATCACACACCCCACGCCTAGAATATGCAAAACAGCCTCCCTCAATCTTACAGTAGAACCAGTCTTGTCAGACCCACACATGTGCACATCCACCCAGCCGGAGCAGTCTAGAAATAGCCCGTAGAAACCTCGTTCAGTGTGCTATCTATCCAGTAGTCGATTATCTCATCCCTTCCTGTCTGTTTAGGTCTGGAACTAAAGCGATGGATAAACCAATGGATAGGAGAAAGGAAGAAAACAAAAGAAACCAGGAAAAAATTTCATTACCTATACACAACCACAAGGTAAGGGGGTTTATTACGTTTTAATGGTGTCTGGTATTTAAAAACAATCTCATCCGTATTCGCAGGGGACGTCTATGACTCTGTGACTCTGTGAACCTATTTTGGCCTGTCATGGTATTGAGCTAAAATATATCCTGTTAAAATGTATGAGGTTACATCGGATTTACCTTAGACAGCCGGTAAAAACACAACGGGTGTGAGTCAAACTCTTTTCACTCTCAGTTCGAAAAGTTGTTGACTTAGCGAACTAGCGATGTTTTTGTACCACTTGCGAGCGGGCATTCATGATGGCTCGGGCGATCAGATTCCTGTGGTTACCGAAGCTGTTTAAATAGGGACGTATCTGACGGGATCGCTAAGCCCCGCCCACCATCGTATTGTGTCATACCTTATCAGGCATTTGAGGCAGCAGGTTTTGAGCAAAATCTTCCAAGAAATGAGATCAAGGGTACAATGTGTGACCATGTTTTTTCAGTGCACAAACACTTCAATTACAGATAAATGGGTCACCTCAGTCATTGGCAACAAGACAACAACCAGATGGGCAGGAGGATCAACGAAAAGGAGGTGTTAAGCAGAATGGTGTGCGGGCCACGGGCTCTCATGTCAAGAGGAAACCAGAACAGGCGCTCATGGAAGGCATATTCTTACCGAAAGATGATACAGAGCTCGAGGAATGGGAAGACACCTTTGAGAAGGAACTCAATGAGTTCAAAAGGTCATTATCCATGTTATGATTCTTTCTTTGGTATCCTGTTTAGTGTCAATGGAGAAATTGGCCTACTGAGTCTTTGACCTGAGTGTTCCCCATCCAGTGCGTCGTTAAGAGACTTATTATCTGCGCAAAATACATGGTTATACGCTGTACGGACAATATTGGTAGATCTCAATCACCCAAACTTTGAATTCCCATCCTTCGTCTCCTATTGTAGGTTTGTGATGTCCGCAAATCCCCCCAAAGCCAAGATAGCTGTGAATGTCAACATGAAGGATATTCAAGTGACAAAGAACAAGCGCGTCACCTGCTAACTGACAAGCCGTCACATCTTTTATTTATTTCTTATAATGCCAAGTGCTGAGATTGTATATCTTTTGGTTTCTTCTAGTTTGTGGATAAAATGTTAACCCGTGTCCTGGCTTTGTACGGTACATTCTCCTTTTGCTGCTCCTGTTTGATGAATTTCACAAGAGCTTCTTCGCCATTGCAATCTGTTTGAGATGTGTTAATAAATAGAGTTACTTGGACCGGAGGTACATCGCCTGCAAATTGCCTACATAATCATGCTCTCAAGGTGCGTCTTGCTCATCCAAGCTGTACTATTACATTCACACTTTGCTCCCAAGTAAGACGCATACCGCAAGTTTCAAGATTGCAGCAGAGATACTTGGGACATTTCTCTAATCGAAGTTAAGTGCGTACAATTAACGGGAATGGTAAAATAGAGCTTCTACAAGTTGAGGAGTTGTAATATCTCGGAAAAAGAGTTAACTAGCGTGGATGCTGTGGTTGCCTCGGCTACCAATCGCTGCAGCTGCTCGTTGGCAAAGTAATGCAGATGCATGACACAGACTATTGATGTTAGTGTGTGTGACTGGCCAGCGTTTGCCATTTGTATTCTCCGGAGTGGGTGAGAATAACAAATAAGATGATACCGGAACGTAGAGTTTTCCTCCCCTTATTCTATTATGAAACCCGCTCAAGTATAATCTTGGTCGGGCTCTACCTTACGGAAGCACGCCCACAACATGGCAGCGTTCAGCGTTGACACGTCTGTAAGTTCGTCTGGGCGGTAAACTGAACTGTACTTCGTGCATCCACTCTTTGTCGATCTAATTTTACTCTTATTTCATCTAGGCTGTTTATTCGACATCACCTCTCTCACATTAGTCGAGCCCACCGTAAGTGAGTCACTGGCTGTCTCACTTATGTATTGTTTTTTATTCCAGTCAGTGACGTGAGTACTGACTACTGACTACTGAGTGTGACTCAGGTCAGTGACTGACTGAGTCAATAGAGTTGTCACACGACACTCCCACTCTGTCATCAAAATTTGATTTTGATATATTGTATGAAATATGATGATACATGACTGTGCGTATGTCTGAGTATCAGGGTTGTTGTATCGCTTTGTAATGGGTAAATGGACTTACTCGTTACTGACTGGATCATTTGGCATTTGCTTATCATCTTATGTTTGTTTTGGAGTGTAGGATGTAACTTGTAAGGTAACAAAAAGGCATATAATATTTATGCCTTTTCGTTACCCAAAAAAAGTTAATTTTCTTTTGTAGCATTGAATATTCGCTACTTTTGTAACTGAATAACTAAATGTCATTTTCTCACAATCCGATTCCAATCGCCCCCGGAAACTAGTTCGTAAATAAGACAAGTTTTCTGACATCATGGCTGTGGCAACAATCGACCACACCATTTCAATTAGAACCCACAGTCATGAGTTGACGAAAAAGAATTTGTTGTCTTATATCTTTTGGTATAGAGCACCTACTACCTAGGTCCCGTAAATGTCATGTTCAGGCAAGAGGATCATCTGTTCTTATTAAAAATGATCCTACCATGTAAAAGGTGTTCAGGATTTAGTTTATTTTAAATGTTGCTGAAGGAGTTCTAGCATAAAAATCCTTTGAAGGGGTTAAGCCATGGCCAAAAGTGGCTTCAGCTGTCTTCAGATTCTGAAGCCTCCCATCAACAAATGGGCCGAATACCTACCTCAAACGGTACCTATAGTTCTAGATCCAATGCGCATACTTAAAGGTTGGATGACGAGGCAAATTTTTTCGGCTTATCAGAATCAGTGGGTCTCAAAACCTACAATAGTCGAAAAAAAGTTCTTACCGAGCAGGCGATGTGTTAAAAAATACGGTTAAATCTTGGAATTGTCAAATGAACTTTCATTCAGTTGAAATTTTCCGCGTGATGTAAATTGTCGCAGAAGACATCGCAGCGGGTCCACGTTATTACATATGCGCGCCTGCGCGATGGGTAGCCAAAGTCCAACTTCTACAACTTTGTCACACTTCTGGCTACTGGGATCGAAGTATGAGCGCGAAATGGGCGTAAAAATGAAAACAAATACCTATGAATTCACTGAGTTTGGCTTGGTCCTAACTCTTAGTCTACCTCGCAATCAAAATGAGTGCTATTAACTCGGTGACCGAGTGAATTTACTCA
>Ga0224501_10001807_pt1 | contig 16676 bp, 15 predicted proteins | sample SF_Oct11_sed_USG_4_FD_169105 | JGI IMG/M metagenome (GOLD analysis project Ga0224501, IMG submission 169105) | Sediment microbial communities from San Francisco Bay, California, United States - SF_Oct11_sed_USGS_8_1 | ecosystem: Environmental > Aquatic > Marine > Sediment | place: USA... | reverse complement strand
CAACTCCGCTTCCATTGCATCAATAGTGGTCACTCGAATAACCATAGCCCGGATTATAGAAAGAAAATGGGATCTAACTATTAAAACTTGGTAACCTAATGATCTTTACTCGCTCATAACATAGAGTAGAACTCGAAATTAAACGTAATAATCGGAGAAAACTGAAGTTATAAGAAGTGCTTTGCTGGGTTTTCCCTTGCCCTAAATAGAGGACGTTGCATTCGGGCCTCTATCGTTGCGCAATACTGGCACTAGCGGTCGCTGACAGAGGTGAAAAACTGCGTACAGGGAATATCGGGAGTATAAACAAGGCAAAAAAAATTGGGCCTGTTTGTTCATGGTCGGCTTCAAAATCTGAAAACAAGTGAAGACACCTTTCGCCATGGTTTTCTCCTCTGTTGAATGTTGCCAATTTTGGTCATTTAAAATGTCATTTTCTGGATTCAGGACTCTGCGTAACAAAAAGCAACTGCATGCAGTCAGCACCATATACAGTGAAATTCGATTAACTCGACCTCAGATAACTCGAAAAGTTGCTTAAAGGGATTTTGACACGATCGATTGTCGATATACTTTTTGGAGTTGTGTTCCCCATTCTTAAAGGGAGGCAACTCCGCATTCATTGCAGCGATAGCGCGTGGTCTTTTTCTACAAACCGAATATCGGTCACTCGAATAACTACGGCCCAAATGGTCTAAATAGAAATAAAATGGGATCTAATTACTTAAACTTAGTAACCTAGTGATCTTTACCCCCTTATAACACCGAGTAGAACTTACAGTTGAACGTAAGATTGGAGAAAACTTAAGTTATAAGAAGTGCTTTGCCGGTTTTCCCTAACCCTACATAGAGGCTGTTGCATTCAGGCCTCTATAATTGCGCAATAATGGCACTAATGCTCGTTGACAGAGGTGAAAAGCTGCGTTCTGAAACCCTATTTCTATATTTTTGTTGCACTGTTTCTCTATATTCGAACTTGTGTAACTACAAGTCTAATATATACACATGCAAACGCATTTGTCAAACATCTGCGGGCAAGCCGAGACATCAACGCAAACACCAACAGCTCTGTGTTAATTTCCTATCTCGAGGCCAATTCTGGTGCGTCGACGGTCTGAAAAGTATGTCACCGAGGGCTCTAAGTATGTGCATTGGATAGGGCTATATCTAAGCTTTCATTTGAACTGGCTATTGGGCCCATTTGTTCATGGTAGGCTTCAGAATCTACAAACCAGTGAAGTCACTTTTGCTCATGTCATAACTCATTTAACTTAGACCAACTCACCAAGTTTCATGGTCCCTGCCTGGGTAATGATAATTTACTGGCATATCTCGAATTTTTAGTCATAACACAAACTGATAAACTGCGGTTAGTGCCATTAAATTACCTTCTCTGCAGGGCTGGATGTGTTTACATTCCTGTGTAACAAGCTTAACTTCATTGTTTTCTTTTCACATAAGAAGAAAATCTCACAACTTATAGAAAGTTTAGCCAGGAAATGAAATACACTAGAGCAAAATGGACTCGCTATGGTGGCCACATGGCTAAAGCAAAGGGAGAGCATAACTCATAACAAAAACTTTTCATAACTCAAACTTTTTTCGGTGGTCCCCTGCAGTTCGAGTTACCCAAGTTTCACTGTAGCTAGAATTGGTGTTAAAACCAAGTATGTTGAAAATGTTATTCTTCTATTAAGCGATTTCCATAAAAAAAACTTTTGATTGCGAGAATAACTTATTTTGGTCATCTAGTGTTCTTCATGAAGCGGGATCGATCAGTCATTGTAATAGTTAATTGTAGGTGAGATCACTCTGGTTGCCGTTGGCCCGCTCACAAATCTGGCTATGGCATACAGAATGGATGACGACTTCTCAGCCAAACTAGATCGATTAGTAGTTATGGGTGGAAACACAGAAGGTAAGTGAACCATTGATATCAATATTATGGATAGGCAATCGCCAATCTTTGGGTTAACAAACTGATTTTCCTTTATGTTAAAGAGCAAGCAACTTCACATCGTTGTCCTTTCACCTAACGTACAGCCAGTCCAATGAAGCTGTTCTGTTTTATCAGAACTCAATGAGACTGTACGCTTGGTCAACCTTGTCATAAGGAGTGATCACCGATCCATGAAGTAAATATCATAGCTCAATGACTGGAGTGGCTGGCTAAGGGCTCCCAGTGCGAATATGAGCCGCTCACAAAAATAACCAGCTCATGCCGCTTCAAAATGCGTCTCAAGCCAGAAGGTCGGCTAAATAGGATCACCAAGTGTTCGGGTGAGACAACGATGTCAACGATCTTTAGGGCTTTCTCAGTTGATTTTTTCCGATAAGAATGGTTAACGAAATCTTACAGCGGTTGCTTGGGAGATTGTGGGTACCCTAGCGTAGCATTTAATATGACCCTTCAAGACGAAAACATTTTACTGCCTTTAGTTGCCTACGGACTGCATATGCATTATTCTACATTCTCCTACTGAATCACTAATTCTCTTGAGCATTTTATTTTACATTTCTCCATTTAGGAAAAGGAAACATCAAGCTGGCAACGGAATTCAATTTCCACGTCGACCCTCTGGCGGCTCAAATTGTTATGGAAGAAACAGAGTGCCCTTGCAGTGTGATTGGCTGGGAGACAAGTGGGCTTTATGACACCATGCCGATTGCAAGTACCATAACTCACCCCGATCGGTCGGTGAAAGGTTTCCCAGTTCAAAATACACCGATTGTTCAAAAAGGGGTATTTTTAATTAACCGCTCGCCAGGGTTGCCGGGGGAAAGTCACCGATATAGACCTAGACGTTACTCTACGAAGTTATCATCTAAGTCATTGTTAAAATTATTAATGATTGAAGTGTAGGAGAGGTTGCATCGGATTCCCCTTAGACAGTCGGTAAAAACATGGCGGGCGCAAGTCAAACTCTTTGTACTCTCCTGTGAAAAGTTGTTGATTAGCAAACTAACTAGCATTCATGATGCGTGAAGACTATGGCAATGAGATTTCTGTAGTTACGTATTAGTCAGTTCATTGCTCATATTTGCCAATGACAGTTTGTATGCAGTAGCCCTCGCTAACAGCGGACGATCGTTGTAACAGATGACTTGCTAAGCGTGATCAATCGGCAGCCATGCTGTCTCCAAATTATTTTTTCATATTTTGTTTTCACAAAATATGGCTTATGACAAATTGCTAAAACAGCAAAGTAAACTTCACTTTCTGTTTAGGTCATAGAAGCTTATATAGTGAGTCAGCGGCTTGACTACCGGATCCATTTTTAAATAGGGATGAAACCGGCGGGAATCGCTAAGCTCCGCCCACCATCATATTGTGTCATGCCTTATCAGGCATTTGAGGCAGCAGGTTTTGAGCAAGATCTCCCAAGAAATGAGATCTAGGAAAGATTGTGAGAACATGTCTTTCAGTGCACTTACACTTTAAAATCGGTACAATACGTGAACACGTTTGGAGGCTGAAGCTTACTGATATACCCGCCTTACTGACAATACAGCTGTCTCTTCCTAGGAGTGGTATGACAGTATCATTAGTCAAGTGAAAACGAAGCGAGGTGCTTTCATTCGAGAAGTGCATCAGCAGTTGGTACAAAAAAACATGGAGAGATATGGTAAAGAGAAAGGGTTTGCATCATGCGACGGATATGCCATAATGGTGGCCATTTATCCCGATATTGTTACCAAGCGAGTGGAGAAGAAAGTCACGGTAGAAACTGCTGGGCTTTGCACATCGGGTAAGTATCATTCCACATCTCAAGGATTTTTGTAGATGAATACGGGGCAATGTGGTGAATAGGACAAAGTATATGTCAGACACCTCTTATGTTATTGGAGACAGGAAAAGTTTCTTTGATGATGACTTATGAACAGAAAGGGGTGATAACTCTTGGTTTAACCGTACACCTACCCCCAAGTTATATCTTTGTTATAACTGTCGATGCCCTTGGTCACCGGATTGAAATTACGTCGATTTCCTTACACTCTGATAGAAGTACTTTCTCTTATGTGATCTAAATTGATACTATTTTAACCTTTTTGGCCTTGTATGGGCTGTTACAATGGGTGATGTTGATAGGTATAGTTTTTAGCAGTAGGAACTAGACAACGTAGAAGACGCTCCAAGCATGAATATATTAATTACTGATGCATTATTTACATTCTAGGTTTGATGGTGGTAGATTGGGCTGATCGACACTTCCCAAGACCTAATGTAAAACCCAGGGATTTAATACTGAAAATTGACTCTGTCAGGATGAAGCAGATATATGAGCAGATTATGAAATAATACCTAACCTAATACCCATAGAATGTTGTTTCCACCGAGACATGAGACAATGTTGAGTGAATGATTTCGTTGATGTTTGCATGTAAAACATCATGTCAAGCCTGTTTACATATGTTGGCTCATGAGAAGATCCTCGCTTCACAAAGCACATACCGGTTTATAGTGGTCAGCATTTTGATAATTTAAACTCACATATAGATGTAGACTCCACAGGAATCGCTTCTATTATATCACGAGTTGTGTTAGGTTTATGTCAAAGAATAAACAACTGCTACAATTTGAAGGGTCATCTGCCTTTTTAGTAAAAAATTTACAGCGCATATAAAGCAACAGTTCCATTTTTATGACACCAGAACTCAATGAGACTGTCCGTGGGGTCAACCTTCTACTGGAGACTGATGGTGAATCCATATATTCTCATCAATTATAATGCACGGAACCTTCAGTTTTAGTAGAACGCCCCAATGATTAAAACTCGCATTATTTAGATCCAGACTTTACCCCAGTATCAGTATCACCAGTTTTAAATATTTCAAGATTCATTTGATAATTTTATTAAAACTAACAACTCAATGTCACCAAAAATGTCAGTGAAAAGAACTGTTTCGTTCTGTTTGCCCGAGACTGGTCCATGTTTTAGCCTAACACATAACCTATTAGCTTCGATCCACAAGTATAATTGTGCATTCACTGTATTCATTTACTGTTAAGGTTTCATAATTGACTTCCGAGGAACCTATCCGAGAATTTAGCTCCGCAGTAGCAAGCATTTTGATTCCAACATAATGGACACTCAACTTGGTTGAGTTTTATTTTGCATGAGCCATTCGCTATATTGCCGCAAGTGACCGAATAGTTTCCCAGACATCTGAAGCACCGCCGCAGCATGCCTAGAGTGTGCTTTTGTGTCGAAAGACTGGTGCATCTGTAGAAGCGGCACGGTGCATGAATTGACAGCGGTGATCTTCGCTCCGGTGGGGGCGTAGTTGATCGACTCATTTCCTCTACCGGTTTTGCCGGGGTATCTTCCTTTACTACCTCCGGTGGTGGTAGTGGTGATGGAGCAGTCGGACCTTTGGGCATCAGCTTTCGAGTTACTGTGAAGGCTTTTATTTTGGATGATCGCTTTGATTTGCTTGATTTTAAAATTTCAGTATCCGCAGTGCATGTGACATTGGTAAGAGTGAGGTTCAGAGGTACGGTGTTTGGACTAACCGCTTGCAAAGCTGAATTTATTTTGTTATTCACTGTGAAATGGTGACAAGGATTTGCCTGATTGCTTCTTTGAGTAACGGTGGAGAGGAGGGGTCCTTCAACAGCTTTGCTTGTGGTGGCATTGTTTGCTCCTGATTGGTGCAGGCAGATCGAGTTGGCTACAGCTTGGGGAAAGTACGACAATGAAATCGATTTGGGTTCTATCTTCTGTGGTGATGAAGCACTAAAGGTTGAAGCAGCAATTGATTGGTTTGTCATTCGCACAAGCTTGGTAGGTGGCGCTCCAATTGTAAATGTATCCGTGCCAGACTCATGTATTCTAATTGGTTTTCCTAAAAGTCTGCTGGTCCGATCGGAGCTTTCCTCACCTCGCACCAGTGGTGGCACTCTATACCTACTACAACTGCATAAAAATGCTCATAAACCAATGTGCATACCCACTTTTGGATAAGCTTTGTGGTGTAAAGTTGAGATGGCATGCGGGCATTGGTTTAGAAACCATACCAAGAAACGACGGCTTACTGGATGTATGGTGTTGGACCAAGTGACCTGGTTCGATAACAAGTTTTCTTGCTTATCGGATTCACATTGCGACGTTGAATAAAAGAGGCTAAGTGATCCTATTCATATAAAACAAGATAATCATTTTTTAACCACTAACCTTGGTGTTTTTTTTGGGGCAGGTGCCAACGTTCTTAGAGTAGCGGATCTCGGTGTCGCATCTGTTCCATGGCAGTTTGTTGTCTGAGCTATTGTTCTTGTTTGGAAGTATGGGATGGACATTGGGGTGTGAGGTGACTGCTTGTAAGCCCTATTTGGCACGTATGGGTTTGGAGCATATGCTGTATGAGACATGCACTTTAATTTATTTTGATATTCTGCTGTCATTGCAAGCTGATGAAGAGCTAATTGATTCATGATCATGCTATGCATGGACACTGGATCAGGAGCTGGTGGATGTGATGGAAGGGGTCGTAGTTCTGGCAGGCCTTGTCTTCTCTGCTCTGTTGGCTTTGATTGATTCAGTCTAACATGGTGTGCTGGCATAACCTCATGCCCAGAAATTGGCAATATGGTCTGGAGATAGGTTTGGCGTCCAACTCCTATTGATGTAAATTGTACTGGTTTATTTGAGTTATTGGTTGGCATAGAGTGTGGAAGGGGTTCACTGGCTGTTCCTGCTTGCTCCTCATCAATGATGGAATTACTGAGAGACTTTGAGGTACCACCCTGATTGTCGAGTTCAATCGCTTCGGACTTCCCAATGGGAGACATACTGGTTACATTTATCTGTGTCATATCCTCCTCACCTGTCAGATCAATAACATCCGTTTTATTAGGTGTCTGTACTGGATTTGAGGTATCTCCACAAGCAGTCACCACTGTAAAGTGTGGTGCATCTGTTGAAGCAGTTTCTGGACTCGTCTGTAGTTGTACATTCGCGCGTTTGGGTGTTCTGGTTACCTCAGGCCCATGACTTTTAGCTACAATTGAATCCGTGCACAATTATTCGCCAAACTCAAAGGGGCTGCAGTAACTAACACACCGACACTCTGCTTTTATGATCAGTTCAATAGAGGTTGAAAATTGTGGGCGATGTTTTAAAGTTTACAGAGCAGAAAATTACACAGTGTCTTGTTCATGCCGATCATGAGGGAATCATTACTTTACAATTACATTATATAACATGACTTCTGAACTTTTGCCTTTCCACTTTTATTACTACAAGCTTCTAACTTACAATTTCTAGCAGCTGTGTCACCAGTTTCTAATCCTGGAGAATGCCTGATTCTTGACTTTGACGCTGCCTTGCTGCTGGATGATCTTGTCCTTTGCACCATTGAGCCTGATCTAATGTTGACGAGATACACAAATCAAACTCTTCAAGTTCAGAGTCTAATCGAACATTGGTTGAGGTTCAAAGACACCTAGTTGTAGGCGCTATGCTTTACCATTAAGTAATTACGTTACTACGTTTGTGACATCACGCCTTTGTCATAATGAAATTCTGGTCATTTTGTAGGCCATGTGGTCATAGAGTCATGCAGTAACTTACAGTCACAATGGCAAATTAAAGCATTCAGTGTTTTCAAGAGAAAAATGCACACTGTAATACTTGCCCTCAATTAGATGCATTTGATCTGCATATTGGACAAAATGGTGTCTTTATACTAATTAAAGGAAAAACACGTCTGCAGTTGTCTTCCCTTATGCGTGTATTTCTTTTTGGAGGTTTTATCAGAGCAATGTAAAGAGAATTTGCTGGTTCACTGAGCTAAATGAGACTGCTTCATTTGACATAAAAACTAAACAATTAAAGCTATATTAAAAGCTGAAAAGCCAACTTCAGGGCATTTACAGGTTGAAGCCATAGCGGTATCCTCCCTTAGGAGGATAAATCTATGCAATAACACTATTGTAACTGCAGATTTGCCTCCTCTCTGCTCGATTTCTGTAATTCATGATGATTACAGTTCTTTCTTTGAGGAGTTGACTGTAACTCAACATCATATAGGTTTACCCTTGTGAATTTGAACACTGCCATCCTTTGGGTCTTGTCATCGCTGAGCTGCAACACAATTCAGAGTGCTCAAGCACGGGAAAATCCATTGAGAGGGAACGTCTGGCCAAAAAGGAAGTCACCAGTATTTAAACCCAAGGTAGGTCAAGTTTCTGTATAACTTCTTATGACAGACTTTTGTGAGTTTTTTGAGGATTTATTTATATGAATCATAGCCAGGATTTACACCATCCCAGTAGCCCTCATATTTTGAATAATGACACAATCTAGCTACGAGCATAGACAAGCTATGGCATTTACTGGAAGGGAAACAGCCAACTAGCTGCTAGTTGATACCGACATGGATATTACTGTAAAGGATGACCACTCAAGAAAAGGTAGAACCCGATGTATGCCAATCTATTCGACTCAAATACGGGAAGAAATTTCGATACTAGAAACCAAATTGCAGTAATTTTTGTCTTTTATGCTTTTTAGGCAACTGATCTGTACATTGGATTGTAAGTTGGACTTACCAGAACAACTTTCAAGGGCTGGTCAGTGGTCACGGGGTCAGTGTGTGACCATCTGTGGAAGGTCGACACCTGTTCATCCTACAAGTTCATTGTGATGAGGCACCATGTTCTTCACTTCAATGCTATTTTTAGCTTTAATGACAGGTATGACTATGTGCCCTCATTACTTGCCATTGTCTCTGTTGTCTGAGTCAGCGAAATTACATTTGTGTGATCTCATGTCCATGTATCTCTGCTCTACACTCATAGCTTGTTACAAATTTATAGGAGCCAAGAGTGTTTAGTTTGTGACTGCTCTTCTCCATGGTAATTTTGATGGATTGTGACGAATGCTCGCCGTCCGTCTGCGATGCCGGCATAGTTTGAGTGCAAGCATTTTGTTTATAAACATGTGCAAGAGATCTTCTTAATACAATTATCCTATAGCCTATGATGATTATAGTGAATAATCAGCTGCATATCATTGAATAATGAACATCATACCAACAGAAATTTGTGGGGATGTGAGGAGTAATTCACTGAATCCGGTCGTGAATACCAGCAGCTATTCTCTAATCATAGCCAAACCAAAGGCCTTATTCAGACGTGGGAAATTTTTAGTCATCCAAGACTGCGCACTAAGCCCATGTCTATGGGTGACACCATGATCTCATCTGAATGGTGTGTAATACAGGTCTAATGTCGCCGATTCATTCGAGGTTGTGATTTTCAGTCCTTGTATCTTACAATGACAGGACATTGTGATGGGCGCGGCATGTCGTTGAACATGCCGACCACCCAAAAATTGTTTGTCTATTTTCTGATTGTAGTCCATAGAACAGGAGGCGATGGGTTTTTTGACTGTCACATAGCCAAGAACATCAGTATATCCTGCCTTCAAAAACAAATTTATTATCTCTCTAAACAAGCTGAACAGATTAGAGGAAACATAGAGAATTTGTGTGACTCTGGAATCAGTGAACAAATCTGCTCATTCTGCAGGTAACCTGAGCTAGATCTTACTGTAACAAATTCAATCTTTGCTCGTGACTAAGATATAAAAGCATCTTTTTTCACATAGTTAGCTTGGCTTGGTCCACAATGTGCCCAGTAGAGAAGGTAGCTCTATATGGGTAGGCCTACTTTATTTACCACCCCAATCAAAATCCCAAACTAGGAATCAAGGATCAAGGAAGGGACCCAGTGTACTATACACTGAGCCATTACCATAGGGCTATAGAGAATGACTCTATGGCCACAGTTTCACACCAATCAGTTGAGATCACCACCATCATTCTGATATTGTTTTAACATTGGTGACCAAAATTTGATTTTGTCTGATTTGCAATATGTGAAATCTTGATAGTCCTCCTATTCTCTAGAACACACTTGTGTTTCTACGGACAACTAGTAATCACAGTGGGTAGTCGGCGATGTTACTCTCATGATGGGTGGTCAACGATCAATGGTCATGTTACCCCAGTGCTGCCTCCATGGATGGTGACTGGTCAATGGTTGATTGGTCTTATGGGTCTGTGGATCTAATTATGTACCACAACCCTACCTGCTCCCTAATCCGAAATGTAGTACTAGGCCCATAATAGGTAGAATAACCCTAGACTCATTCCCCTTATTTTAACCACCCAGTTGAAGTAGATACTAGTATATTCAGGAATGTACCACAATGGACCTTCGGTTGGATACTTGAAAAGCTAACTACGATCAAAACACATGGAGCAAAATGGTAATTGCGTTGTGGTTAGGCCAGGACATATCTGCGGTAAATTATCTGGTTTTGCTATTGCGTTGGAGCTGGACAGAGGGATGGTTAGAATCGCAATAATCGTGAAGGGGGGACTATTCAGTGAGGGCATCTCAGGCCTATAGAGTTTGAAACTAAAGAAGCCGGTCCCATGGTACTTGAGAGGATAACTCTATGCCAGTGATCTATATGATGGGAGACTGTGACAACATGGCTTTGATGGAATTAGGCTGTGGGGGTGAAGATAAATTGTCATTAAAATAGCATTGCATTCTTTATATTGGGTAGATCCTAACATCATTCATCTTCGGTGATCGCATCACCTATAGACCAACTCCAGCTCTCAACGCCCCCAGGGTAGGTTCGGCATACACCCTAACAACACCCTGAAAAATTACAACCTGTGCCAATCATAATTGTGCATGTGGCACTTTGCCAGGTCTCCCACTCCTCCTCACACGCATATAAGCATGTTACTCTTACAGGAGTGTGAATGAGACAAGCCTGTGCCTCTACCCAGTGATTGATGAATGTAGTTCTGCAGAAACTGATCAATTCTTTCAAACAACTGTCAAATATCTCTCAACAGCTGTGTCACTGTGCAAGACACAAACTGTCCTACAAGGTGTGTAGGCCATAGCCGATGTCTATTGTTCAAACAGGACAGACCGGTGGTGATATGATTCACAGTTATAGAGGATAGCTCCATGCCATAGAGTTATCCTCTATAGTCTATCCCATACAGTTATCCTATGCTCTACGCTAACAGTGTGGATTAACACCTGCTAACCTACATCTAGTTTACTTGCCGTACAGAGGCCCAAGTCGTTCATCATCTCTTCTAAGCGCTACTGGTCTGAAGTCATTCTCCAAAGCTCTGGTATCCCCATATGAGTCTACAGGTTTATCCACCCATAGATTTACCAGGCCAGTATAAATGGTGCAGATTGCCTGAGGGACCATGGGGTCAGAAGGATTTCAGACAGAGATTTGATGAGTAACTGAAGCATTAATGTTAATTACTTGCCTTACCTTTTTTTGCATTGTTCTCTGGCCATTCTCGTTATGACTACAGGGTATGACATGTGCAGCGGAACATAAGCACCAGCATTTTCAAACAGTGCGATATTTGGAATATGTTGTTATGATAACAGCCCAAGGCTCTAAGTCAGTATTCAATAGCCCATATACAATGGTGAACTTATAGTAATCCTATAGGTTTGGGGTTTCGACCTCAAATTACAACAACTTGTCAGCTAAAAAAAGATAACAATCAATTGCAACAATACAGGTAACACAGCGAGCTGAACTCTACAGTAAAATCCGATGGCATTGTCAGTTTACACTAATAGCAGTGGGCCAGTGTCTAGATAACGATTGTCGCTCTAGGAAAGAGATAATAGTTTCAAACAACCATTCAATTCAACAGACAGCTAAATCCTTGGCTTTTACTCCGGTATGCCATCAACAGGGGGAGAGACATAACAAAATTAAAGTATCGAGAGCTAAAAGGTACAATTGTTCTTGTGACTGTGATTGATTTCTATCGCATGTGAGATTGACCATTTAGTCATGTAGCTTCCCTCACAGGATGTATTTTGTAAGCAAAATCACTCCGTGTCTATGAATCACTCAATTTTGTATATGGAAAGAACCAACTAATGGGCGGAGATATGATTTATAGTCTTTCTTTTCTTTATGGTTTGACCCAAACTCAGTGTTCTAACTTTCTCTGTAGATATTCACGAAGAGCGCGTATGCTTTAATAAGATCACCAACAGCTCTAGGATATGCAATAAGATGTTCAGAGAGAAATCTTGTAGGTAAGCACGTTTTACTGTGACATCTACGTGGCCAGCTTCACCGGAGGAAGCCGTGCAATAGGGAGAGTAGCGTGTTTACATGACTATGGTGACGTGGAGGCAGGGAGTTACTGGTGTACAAACGTCAATGCTGGGGCATTTACACATGGTGATGGCCGCGTTGCAGGTGAAAATGGGTGTCATCTCAGTGTGCCAGCCATGGAAACCAGACTCTTTATGCTCTATTTTCTCAGAGGTGACCATTGATCGCATGGGTAAACTCCTCTGAAGACAAGGTGTATTTGAAACCTGCCAGTTTTTTGTGTGAGGAAACCGTTCTGCATCATTACAGTGATCTCAAACTCTTCTCCAATTTTTGTCACTTGGCTGGTGTGAGGCAGTACTTAGTTCATAGCCAATCTGCTTCACTGAATGAGTCAGGTAAAAGCCTGGCATTAGAATGGTTACAGGAAAAATCCATCAATCATAGTCAATGTAACAACATGATTACCATTACAGAGGGCTAAATGTGTCGTATGGATGCTCTGCTCAAATAGCGCAGGCCTACTGTGCCACAGCATTCAATAGCACAACCCGTCTCAAATCTCTGGCTATGCTCTACCTAAGAACTATCGAGCCCTCATTAGACATGGCCAACTGTCAACCGGACTCTGAAGTTTCATTAAAACAGGTATGTACGCAAAAGAGGCAGAAAGGTGGCGAGTGATCAAACAAGATGAGCGACTTACTAAATCACTCACTGTTTTTACATTGCTCACTCACAGGATGACATTGGCATGCATATAATCAGTGCCTCATAGCGTGTGGGTTGCTTGAAATGAAACCCAAAATAAATCTTATTGAAGATGCATGCCGAGACCGCCACAATAATTTTTCTTGTCAGCTGGAACATATTTGTAAACGGCATATTTGATGGATGGCATACATTGCATTTTAGCACACATACGCAAAAATAAAATTTCCGTTTGATTGTGAACCAAGTTGTTCAGTAAATCATAAGATGAGGTGTACATCTTCTCTGAAGAGTGAGAGTGCTTTTGAGCTATTAGTGTCCAATATATGTTTGTAGAAATATAACTCTGCTGCTTGTATCTTGTAGATTTATCCAGAACACTTGGGCCAGAAAAAAGACAAAAGATATGTAGCTGCTTCTGTCGAGTCAACTGCATCATATCACTCGCCCACCACCATACACATATTTTTGTTATATATATATTTTTCTATATAATATAATTTATTTGATGTTAATTAAGAAATATCATAGCCATACTGCCATTGCATATCTTCTACGGAGTGGTGGCAGAAAGTCTCCATCACTTTTATGTACAGTATACCAAACCACGAGGTTAACCCTTCTAGCAACATCCAAATTCATCAGGCTTAAACTGGTTTACGAATGTTAATCACATACTTGCGTCAACACTGAGTCAACCTGTCATACTAATCAGACAGATGTTTGATAACATCCAACGGGAGCTTTCCTCACAGTATATCACAAGGAGCTGATTCATTCCTGATCACTAGTTAGAAGCCACCTGGGTTAGAGGATCGTTCAAGTACTCACTAAGGGCTTTCACCTAAAACATAGTCCTGGACACAATTATTAAAAGAACACGGGTCAATCACGAAACAGATCCAACTGATTCAATCAATATAAATGCGAAGATTCGGAGTAATAATGAGATTATTGGGTGGGATCACTGGGGTGTTAGTATACATGATGCCAAATAAAAGGGGAAATACAATAGGTCAATGTGAGTTGTCTTCCCTTTGAAAGACTGAACAACAACTCAGTATTAGTGCGCAGGACAGCAGAATTGCACAGGGGAAGAAATAGTAAGGCAGTGAAACAGGTCTTAATCACCGGCTTTCCATGGTTCGCACCAGTACGAACCGTGGGAGTACGCACTGGTTTGAACCGAAAGTGCGATCAGTTTCCATGGTTTGATCTGGTCCCTGGTAAGAGTTGTCTTCTACCAATCAAATATAAACTTTCCGCGGAATACTGTTCACCGTTCTACGGATTACTTCTGTATGTTTACAAAATGAGTCTGAAACGACTGCGAATGTTTGTAGTCCGAGTGTACATACTCACCGGTGCGAACCATGGAAAGCCAGTGATTCAGAAAGGCTGAAAGATATAGGGGAGCGAACTAGTTGTGATTTATGCTATCTATGGACTAAGGTGGATTGCCATCCTTGCAACCCTATCAACATATTGTTTTCTAGGAATACAACCCTATGAATAAATCCAAGATAACTTGTAGACTTGCCTTTGCCTTGAGCATCCCAAGGGGTGTCTCCTTTTTAGCGTATAGACACAACAGAAGGTTAGCCACTTTGGTGATTGCTACATTTCCACCCTACAAGCATAAAAGTGGTGTCAGCGATCAGGTATATTACTTATGCAGTGGAGATCAGCATCCACAACTACAGCTAGGACTAAAAACTCTCAAATACTCTCCAGTACAGTATGAAAGTTATATCATTAGCGGGTGGGTGTACAACATGCACACAATTGCTGCATCAATTTATAAGAGATATGAACTATAAATATAATAAAAATAAAGAAGAGCTATCCAGATATAAGTATATTTATTGGTACCTAGCACTTACCATGCACTGAATGATAATAATATCAAGTGGGTCACCTCGCAGTAAGATTTCCGAATTCTTGCAGAAGGAGACCCATACGTTGCCTGCAAGTGCAGCCGCTACATGCTTGTCTCTATCGCCATATCCAGCACAGGCCAGCAATGAGCCTCCCGTTGTGAGCAGCCTACATGATCAAATGGGACCGCAATTATGAAATTTATGAAGATCAGATCATTTTCCTTAAGTTAAATGCCCCTTAAAACCAATAGATTGCTTCCAGGATGATCCGCAATGTGCTCCATAGAGAGAAAGAACCTCCTAGATCACGGATTGAATATAAGGTGAGCGAATCAACAAAGTGCTGCCCAACTCGGGAGTCTAACCCCAACTCTAAGCCCAGTGCACTATTCAACAAGCCACTGCTTCATCCTACAGTTGTCTCACGACAGGCAATGGAGAAGATTTTCAATATGGAAACTATGGGGTTTACGCTCCAAGTGTACCTATTCCTCTGTACAGACAGCTGACCACAGCAACATTTAGTCAGTGTATTACTTACAGAGTGCTCTCCACGCCCCCACTGTTGGCTTGCTTCAGTACATTAGTGAGAGCTTTTGGTTTGAGCATTCTGCAAGAAAAAACTTTATGCTTGACTATAAACTGTCAATGGTTGTACATGGAAATTTCAGGCCTCGTGGTTTTTGGTTATTCTCTGAGGTTAGTACCCATGTCAATCCTCATTGTAGACGTATAGTGCTAAAAGCCATCTGGCCAACACTTGTGATATGCGGGTGTTGTAGGTCAGGTCACCCAATGCAATGTTGACAGCTACAGTCACTAGTTCAGTTACCAGCGGTATAGGATTGAAAAAACACAACAGTCAACACTGTTTCTGTTTGGTGCACCTTTGGAAACTGGGAAACTGAAAGACTTGTCCAGCTTCAACTTCAGGTTGCATGGAAGACCGAACAGCAACATATTGCGTTATTTCTCATCCTGACTGTAGTGTAGGACTTCTGTTTCCGTTGACACAACAATACAAGCAATAAGTTGAAACATTGGGAACACACCCGGCTCAGGTTCACCTTTATTTGACTTTGACTTTGAGAGTGGAATTCGACTTCGAGTTCAACTCGAGCACCTGTCGTGTGTTGTTGAGTAGAACTACGACTACGGATCACACTTAACAGTTGCTGCACGGATACTGTAGAATAGCATAAAATGAAACTCAAGCTGCCAGCGCAGACCAATAGCAAATTGGTTCTAAGTGAGAAGTTTAGTTGTACAGTTCAAATTTGCAAAGCTGGTAAATTCGCTTGAACGGAAGTCATGGGTTGTGTAGAGGCCCATCATCTCTCAAAGCCCTTACCCAGACCGCTTCATCGGGTTGGTTGCAACTCTGTCCAATCACAATGGTGTCAACAATAGTTCGACATTCCTATTGGGTCGATATTACGCGACACGTGTAGCATCCCGCGGGAAATACAAGTTCCCGCCACAGCCCGCGAAAGTTTAGCTTTTGTTGATCTTCTTCAGTTTTCTGTGCGGTACCTACAATCTCCAATTCATCCGACGCCATCGACCACCTCAAACCGGAGAATCAACTAGAGACCATTGCAAATGGTACAACAGAAACTTCGGAAGCGATCAGAACTCACAAGAACCCTTCATCCCTATCTATGCTCGCGTGATTGGCAGCCAAACGAACGCAAAAATTGGTGTTCTTCTTCTGGGTCAAGTGAGTGGATGGACGTAACGTAGGCCGGCGTAGCGCTGTAGTTGTCTACTCGACTTGACCCAAGCTCCGACTGCAATGAATTAATCTCAATGAATGCAACAATATCACTATCAGGACTGCCGGTATCAGTATCACTCACTGACTCAGTGGCAATTGCTTTGAATGATTAATGATAATTATGATTATATATGATATCACTCAGTCAGTTTATCACTATACTATATAGTA
>Ga0224501_10001806_pt1 | contig 16679 bp, 5 predicted proteins | sample SF_Oct11_sed_USG_4_FD_169105 | JGI IMG/M metagenome (GOLD analysis project Ga0224501, IMG submission 169105) | Sediment microbial communities from San Francisco Bay, California, United States - SF_Oct11_sed_USGS_8_1 | ecosystem: Environmental > Aquatic > Marine > Sediment | place: USA... | reverse complement strand
AGCCGAAAGTGTCTTCAGATTCTGAAGCCTACCATGAACAAATGGGCCTAATACCCAGCCCAAATGGAAGCTTAGATATAGCCCTATCCAATGGGCATACTTAGAGCCCTTGGCGACGCAGTTTTCAGACCGTCGTAGGAAATTAACACAGAGCTGTTGGTGTTTGCATTAATTTCTCAGCTTACCTGCTGATGTGTGGAAAATCCTGTTGCAGGTGCATACTATACCTGTAATTCTAGAAGTCTGAATAGAGAAAATGTGCTAAAAAAAAATAGAGTTTCAGAATGTAGTTTTCACCTCTCAGCGAGCGTTAGTGCTATCATTGCACAATGATAGAGGCCCGAACGCAACGGCCTTTATCTAGGGCTAGGCGAAACACTTCGTATAACTTCAGTTTTCTCCAATATTACGTTCAATTTTGAGTTCTACTCGATGTTATGAAGGAGTAAAGATCATTAGGTTACTGAGTTTTAGTAGTTATATCCCATTTTCGTTCTATTTGGGCCATTCGGCCCATAGTTATTCGAGTGACCGATAGTCGTCTTTTTGGAAAAAGGCCGCTCGCTATCGCTGCAAGAAATGCAGAGTTGCCTCCCTTTAAGAATGGGGAACACTATTCCAAAAGTGCCTCTACCCTCGACCGTGATAACCCCTTTAATTTATTACTGTCTCGGGTAAACTCGTTAAACTCCAAATGTCCGTAATGTTCGTTGTTACACAATGTGAGTGGAGTTAAAAAAATTTATTGGCGAAATGTTACGGAATTGCAGGTCAAGCCGATGCCAGAAGAGCTGAATCCAGCACAGGTTATCAAGCAGCTGGCAAAATGTCTATGGAGAATTAGACATTTATCAAACATTGTGCCTATTACCAGTGCCAAGGTAAAGTAACCTGACACGCTTGTCACTACTGGGTAAAGCTTAGACGTTAGCCATTCTTTATAGTTTCTTATGTAACTGATACGGCTGAGGGCACATCCTCAATAAACGGGCCTATTGGTTAACTAAAGTTCTGACCTGAGAAAACCGCTGCGTGTGATAGGCATTACCGGAATGATGTCAATCCAGATCAGAATTTCACAGTTTATTCTTTGTTATTGTCTGGGAACAAAGGGCATCACTCCCGCCTTATTGAAGCTCGTCTTCTGGAACAGCGGGAAGTTAAAATGATTCAGGTCGCAATCACATCGAAAGATTTGTGGTTAGAGTCGCCTAACTTAAACTATGTTTTGCATGTCACCGCCGCAAATTCTGACAAGTTCTTTTATGGAACGGGTTAGGTGAATCTGAACCATGAGAGAAACAAAATCTTGATTCAGTTTAAATCTTTTTCAGGTGCCGATTGTTAAGTTCTATAGTCACCATTATGACCTGGACGGTGATATAAGCCTTTATAATGAGCTTGCACTGAGAAATACAGCCATGCTGCGACGGTACGCCGACATCGATGACAGAGTACGCGTGTTAGGATATACTGTCAAGGAGTTTGCAAAGGTATGATATCCACCCTCAGTAAACACTCAAAGACTGTGCAACTTTGACACGATACCTACCTCTTCCAACATTTAAAAAGTTTGACAGGGTATACGATCCACACTCTCCAGAAATAATTATTGCTTGTTTAACTTATACAAATGTTAGTCTTGTGCATGCACGTGTATCTCTCACAAATGTAACTCTTTGGCATGTAGAGAATGTGAAGGCAAAGCGGTAGGAGTGCTACCGATTGATTACCATGTTAGCTCTCTGACCCGAGGGTCATTTCTGATTGTGCGTTGGTTAAGTGAACCTTGAATTATATTACCCTAGGCGCGCTATTTTTACCTCTGCACTCGCGTTAGACATCAGTAATGTAACATTATCTTATCTCCTCATTTCCACTAAATACTACCAAGGTTGTCACAACACCATTTTAATGACTTCTATGACACACTGTGTCCAGGCCATCGGATTGTAATTCAAGCCGAGTCTTTTATCATGGAGGGTATCTAACCATGACAAGAATATTTTGTGCTTCAATTTAAAAACTTCATTAATTGGATCACTGTGCAGATGAAATTGCAAAGTGAATGTTGCAAAACAGACGAAAATTTAAGATCTGTTCAATTGAGACTTTTTCTTGGTGTGCATATCTAATTGAGCTATCACTTTGTGGAGGAAATTTTTCTAGTGCTTCTGATGTCACATAGATAATTCCTTTGTGGAGTGAATGGCAGCGGCCGCCGTACTTAAGATTTCAATAATTCATCAATCAGCATGCTTGTTTGATAGAGATGCGATATCGGGGATGCGTCCAGAGGGAGTCTCTCCTCATATGCCTACATACTGATGATGATACATTACCTACAGCAGTGTAATCCACCTGTCCTGCCAGTGCTGCAACAGGTAAAACCTATCACTCTTCACCACTCATTTTATACTTCACTCTGTAAACTTTGCAGATGTAGGGACCTCATTTGAAGATTGCAAAGCAGCCGTGGCTTAACAGTTACAGTACCATGAGTTGGAATCCCAGAGAAGGGTTCGGTGGTGACAGGAAGAGTGTACGAGCTTAACTCGCTTCTGAGTTCCAACAAAGTCTCCCTGCTAACAAAAGAGCCCACCAGTTTTGAGCCTCACCCCTGCCATTTATTAGTATGCGTATGCCTAAAGAGCCATATTCACCCCTCTCCATCATACTCCTGCACTTATTTCTACCACTACAACTTTTTTCACCAATGGCCTTTTTTGTTGTATCACAAAAGTCGATCAAGAGTTTTTCGTTTATTTTGTAGCTATATGAAGGTGACCAACAGCCATCTGTTATTGTGGAGGGCTGGAACACCTGGTTCTATGATAAACCCAATCAGCAGTTAGTAAGTGATCAACACGCCCGAAACGCAGAAAATTGTGGTTTCTTATCCAGATATAGCAGAGCTTTTGATTTCCGCTCCGTCTGTAGCAGATACGCACTAAGCTGGAGATAATTTTCCTTTATTTAGAACCGGTTCTGGAAAATTTCATTAACCGGTAATTTCCCTGCTAAATCCACCATATTTACCAGACGCATTAGTTAATGTTCCACTGATACTTTTAGAGCCAAGACTGGCCAGGTTATCAGAAGAACATGGATGATGCAGCCCAGCTCTGGTTCGGTTTTCTGCATTACTACGCGTGTCAGTTTGATTACAAGACGCGGGTGGTCTGTATACGCCAAAAGGAGGAGCTTACTAAATTCGAGAAACTGTGGAACTCCGATACTCTGTCTATCGAGGACCCCTTTGACCTCCACCACAATCTCGGCGGAGCGCTTTCGAAAAAAAGTGCGTTATCTTTGCTCTTTATACATACAGTGGTCCCCCTTCACCTTCCCCAGATGGGAAGAAATCTCATTAAAGGGGTTATGTCATCGTCGAGTGTAGACGCACTTTCGGAGTTGTGTTCCCCATTCTTAAAGGGAGGTAACTCCGCATTCATTGCGGCGATAGCGAGTGGTCTTTTTCCAAAAAACGAATATCGGTCGAATAACTATGGCCCGAATAGAAAGAAAAAGGGATCTAATTACTAAAACTTAGTAACCTAATGGTCTTTACTCCCTCATAACATCAGCTAGAACTCAAAATTGAACGTAATATTGGAGAAAATTGAAGTTATAAGAAGTACTTTGCCGGTTTTCCCTAGCCCTGACTAGAGGCCATTGCATTCTGGCCTCTATCATTGTGCAATAATGGCACTAACGCTCGCTGACAGAGGTGACAAACTGCACTCTGATACCCTATGTCTACATTTTTGTTGAACATTTTCTCTAGTCAAAATTGTGTGACTACAGGTCTAGGAGACAGACACCTGCCAGAGGATTTTCCAAAAATCAGCGCGTAAGCCAAGAAATCAATGCAAACACCAACAGCTCTGTATTAATTTACTATTTCGAGGCTAATTCTGTTGCGTTGACGGTCTGAAAAGTGCGCCGAAAAGTGGCTCTAAGTATGCACATTAGATAGGGCTATATCTAAGCTTTCATTTGAACTGGGTATTGGGCCCATTTGTTCATGGTAAGCTTCAGAATCTGAGAACAAGTGAAGACACTTTTGGCCATGACATAACCCCTTTAAGAGAAAGCTAAACTAAGAGCCATTTGATAGCATTTAATCTCAGATCCCACTTTCAGGTGTAAGTCAGTTTCAATTCAACGGACGGAAATATTCAGCCCTAAACTGTCGTTTTATTTGAAGTTGCATTGTGTACCGGTCCTTCTTCTATTATGTAGGAGGTCGGATAGTATTGAACGCTAACTCTGTTTTAGTGAATGCCTACATATTGACTTGCTGCATCCAAGGCAGGGAACACTTTGGGACCTCCATCAGCGCTGTACCTGAGAAGTCAAGGACCTCCTACTATTATTTCTTTGATACTAGTAAACTAATTGAAGGCAAACTGCCAAACGATAGAGGCTGTCACGTCTGCGGAAAAATAGGTCATTTTTCCAAGGAGTGCCCCAAAGTCGCGGCTAGAAAACAACGTCAAGAACGCACAAAGTGAGTCTTTAAGTTCTCAAATATAGGGGATAACGGGATGGCCCAATGACTAGAGCACCATAGGATAGTGGGATGACTCAGTGGCTGAACTTCCATAAGATAGTGGAATGGCTCGCTGGTTAGAGCACCATAGGATAGTGGGATGACTCAGTGGCTGAACTTCCATAAGATAGTGGAATGGCTCACTGGTTAGAGCACCATAGGATAGTGGGATGACTCAGTGGCTGAACTTCCATAAGATAGTGGAATGGCTCGCTGGTTGGAGCACCATAGGATAGTTGGATGACTCAGTGGCTGAACTTCCATAAGATAGTGGAATGGCTCGCTGGTTGGAGCACCATAGGATAGTGGGATGGTTCAGTAGCTAAAGCACTGGGCAAGCCTGTATGCGTGAACTCTGCACATAATTTCTAACTCATTGCCTGCTCTATTCACTTAGATACTTAGTGAACTAGGTTACAATACCATGAGTTTGAATCTCAGAAAAGGCTACGGTGGTGACAGGAAGAATATAAGAGCCTAACTCGCTCCTAAGTTCCAACAAAGTCTCCCTGCTAAAAAAGGAGGAAACTCTTTGACCCCGCACAGAAAACAGTGTGAAGTATGAACAGAGGAAAAAACCAATCAGCTTACCAGTATTGAGCCTCACCCCTGCCATTTAGTATGCATTTGCTCAAAGAACCATATTCACCCCTCTCCAATATACTGCACTGATTTCTACCAGTACAGCGTTTTTCACCCATGGCCTCTTTAGTTGTATCACGAAAGTCGACCCAGGGTTTCTCGTTAATGTAGTCTACTTGGTTCACCAGATTTTGTTTAACATACTAAACGAAAGCTGGTGAACTAAGTATCTAAGCAGCTAGCAGCTTCAACATTGAGGTGTGGGGCGTGAAAAATAACCACAAAGGCTATCGTTGTGCTGATAAACGATAGTCTCACCCTTTCGGCATGTTGTCTGTTGGTGAGGTTTCACACAGTCTACTTGTTTTGCTTCTTGCGCTCATAGTTATGGTAATGATTCCGGCATGTGTAATTTCATCAATGGATTACAACTAGATTAATCATAAGTACCAAATCCTCCCCTGGGGCATACAGGGGCCACCTCAATGATACTGTCTCTCACTGGATCCATCTTACTGAAGTCACTGAAATACATGATGGTGACCACCTAATCTGCAGAGCAAATGTCAATCCAAGGGGGATTTATAGTCTAGGAATATCGTAAAGGCAAACATTTGATTAAGGTAAAAAAAAATTGAAATCTCAGTCCCAGCCGGGTTGAGCTTGAGCGTGTGACCATCCTAATTTATAAGCCATGATGACCATCACCTGGTATTTTAACTTTACTACAGATTCTTAGAATGTTATTTTGCTTTGTTGCAGAGAAAGACAGCAGGCACAGAAACAAGAAGGGCGACACAACAGCAATGTCACGCGTGAGTTTAAATCTTTTTTATATTTTCAACATGAAGCGATGGCTTAGCGGATAACTTACTAGTTAGGTTCGGGGTCCCTGGTTTGATTCCTGGTTCGTGCAAAACTTTTCCTTTCACAACGTCCCCATCGGTTCGGACCGCAACAGTATAAGGGAGGCCCACTCATAGACTTACCATCTCTGTGGGACATGACGCTGGTATATGCAGAAATTCCATCCAAGGAAATGCTGAGTTAAGGCTTTGTAGGCCGATTTTTGCACACCCCTGACACTGGTCAGGATATGGGAGAAAAAGTCTGGCAATGGGAAACTAAACATACATTCACGGTTTAAGATACAAAAGAAGACATTCGCCGTTTCACTCCGTTATCACGAAAACAAAATATCATACTCTCATTTGTGCTACACTGAAAGGGAGGCCAGCTTACAAATCCCACTATTCAATAGTGACATGAAGGGAATGTGTGCACGCGCGTGTGGTGTTTGGATGAGCATCGACTCCCCACTAGTCAAAAGCCGAAAACTTATATGAATGATTAACTTATTATCCTCAAAAATAATATTTATATGGCCGATTTATTGAATAAATCTATCAAATATGTTTCATATCATAAATATCGACTGATCGACCCTCGATTCAAACCCGGGATCTACTTAAACAGTGGCAACTGTCAAGCAGTAGAAATCATTTGTGATTAATTGTTGAACGTTGCGATATGTTTTGATGATTGATAATTGACCAATGACAACCAATACGAATATCTGCAAGTTCAGGCTCCTTCAGCATTAGGAATGTAAAATAATGCAGCCACCGAATTATATAACTTGAGGAAAGTTGAAAACGGTCATGAGTGGTTTTTTTGCTGTTGGTACTCAAACCAATAAGTTCATGCAGTTTGAAGTTGATTTAATTTGTTTGCCTATGTTTTTGCGTTGTGGCTCTTTCAGTATCAAGCCTTGCAAACCACTACCACGTACCACATATCAAATTCTGGAACGCTAGCCGGGAGATGGGGCAAAGTTTTCACTCAACAGACTTTTGTCTTTTGCCTAGTTTAACACCAACAGCAAGAGACCCACGGCTATTTTCGGCTTTCTCCGCTTTAGTGACTTATCTTTCACTTATTTTTTGCAGAGCCTCAAAGATCCGAACATATCCATGGTGGGCCTCCACGAAGTGCCGGGTCCCGGCCTGTCGGACGAGGTCAGCCTGTCAGCAAGCCCAGTAAGTAATCATGTTTGACTCATTAAAATCCAATGGTAAAATATCCGCCCCTCCTCACACACAAAACAAGTGCATCTCGACAATTTAAAGCTGCGTTTAGGGTGCCACTGGCTAACCATCGGCCTGATCCCATCAGTCCCGATCTGACTGATGTTGTCTAACCTCCAATTTGGCATCCCCGATGGTTCATTTAGGCAAGAGAAGCCTCTTTACCATCTGGTACAATCCATTGAATAGGTAGACTCCATTGGCTTCCATGAGTAGCCAGTTTGAGCCAATTGTTCAATCAAATCTCGTTATACGGAATCACGAGATCGCGAGAGATCACAAAAGGCTTTCTGAAAAGCATATCCGGCTGATCCAAATGATGCCGAACTCTGTGTTTGACTTTGAGTCCAAATTGCATGATGGATACTACTCCACCGAGGAAATAGCGATAGAGACAGCGTGTGTTATGGTAGGGATGTTGGGGATCGGAAATTACGATAAATAAGACACGAGGGAAGGAGAACTGGAGATTGTTTTGGGAGAAACGAGATGGGCCCATCATCGTGTTAGCAAGTGGGTTGCCATGTGTTCACAAAAATAGGCTACGGGATATCCTGTACCCCGCAGTGAACAAACTGCGTTGCCCTGACTGGTGCAAACCAGCCGATCTTCGGGTCGATCGTTTGTCTTTTGAGACAAAGGTACAATCGCCATAGCCTTCACAATCACAACTGGTCGAATTTGCACCAATGTGGTCAGGCAGGTCTGATGGAAAGACTGACGCTAAATTTCTTCCCAGCTCCAATCGAATCTGGACAAAATAGAGCACCCTAAATGCACCTTAATAGTACCACTAATGACAAATGATCAACCACAATTCACCAATTGTTAAAGGGGTTATGACATGGGCAAAAGTGACTTCAAGTGATTCTGAAGCCTACCATGAACAAATGAGCCCAATACCCAGTTCAAATCAAAGCTTAGATGTAGCCCTATCCAATGCGCGTACTTAGAGCCCTCAACGACGTACTTTTCAGATCGTCGACGCACCAGAATTGGCCTCGAGATAGGAAATTAACACAGTGCTGTTGGTGTTTGCATTGATTTCTTGGCTTACGCGCTGATGTTTAACAAATGCGTTTGCATGGGTATACTAGACTTGTAGTTACACAAGTCTGAGTAGAGAAATCAAACAACAAAGATATAGAAATAGGGTTTCAGAACCCAGTTTTTCACCTCTGTCAACGAGCGTTAGTGCCATTATTGCACAATTATAGAAGCCCGAATGCAACAGCTTCTATTTAGGGCTAGGGAAACCCAGCAAAGCACTTCTTATAACTTAGGTTTTCTCCAATCTTACGTTCAAATTTAAGTTCTACTTGATGTTATAAGGGGGTGAAGATCACTAGGTGACTAAGTTTTAGTAATTAGATCCCATTTTACTTCTATTTGGGCCGTAGTTATTCGAGTGACCGATATTCGGTTTGTGGAAAAAGACCACTCGCTATCGCTGTGACGAATGCGAAGTTGCCTCCCTTTAAGTACGGGGAACACAACTCCGAAAGTACGTCGACAATCGACCGTGTCATAACGCCTTTAATCAATCAGCCCTGCAATCACAGTTCATACTCATTGTTGGTTATGTACAGTGCACAACTTAGCCTGCTCTAGCACAGTCCCACCCGCTCACATGACAGTCACTACTACCCCAAGTAGCTTAAGTATGTCTGTGTTGTTGTAGATATTATTGGACGTCAGCAGGTTCTACATCATCTACAGCCCACTAGACTTCATGGCAACTATAGCCAACTGCAGCAGGTGCCGCTGCCTCCATCATTAGTGTTTCCACCAGGTTATATACGGCCACATGTGGGCATGAGCCTTCCTTGCGACCCGAATGTGAGTGTATATTTTGTTTAGACGTAGATGGATAGACATATGTAGCTTATGTCTGTGGACTGCCTCTAATGGGTTGTAACGTGCTCCTGATGTACTGCTGACCTGCTCTTACCTAGCCGCCCCCTCCTCCCTCCCCCCCCCCGCTATAACGATGTTCCCCTTCGAACTGGATGTACCTTACTCTATCACTGCCCTCAATACTGGATGAAGGTAGAGGGCTGTCTGCAGGAATGGAATTGGGTCATGAAAACTATGCCAAACTTATCTTAAGCTGCATTTAGGGTGCACTATTCAATCGGAACTGATGGGGAAATTAGCGTCAGCCTTTCCATCGGAGCTGTTTAAATGCTACATCAGCACAAAATCGATCGGTTACATTAGCTATGGCTGATTATCGGCCATTTGTCTCAAAAGACCAACGATCGGTTGGTTTGCACCAATCAGGGTAACGCAGTTTGTTCACTGCAAGGTACAGAATATCATGTAACCCATTTTGTGTACGCCTGGCAACCCACTTGCTGACAACTGGTGATGGGGTCACCTCATTTCTCTCAAAACGATCTCAAATTCTCGTTCTCTCGTATCTTATTTATTGTAATTTCCAATTCCCAGCATCTCCACCATAACACACACTGTTTCTATCGCTATCTCCTCAACCGAGCTAGTATCCACCATGCAATTCAACTGAACTCAAAATCAAACACCGAGTTCGACATCATTTAGTTAAACCGGATACACTTTTCTGTGTACTTTCATGATCTCACGCCATCTCCTGATTTTGTAATACAAGACTTGATTGGACAATTGCCTCAAACTGGTTCTTCATGGAGCCCAATGGCGCCAACTGATTCAATGGATCGCACAGAGTCTTTTCTTGCCAAAATGGCCCATCGGAGATGCCAAATCGGAGGTTTGATGTCATCAATAAGATCAGGGCTGATGAGATCTGGCTGATGGTCGGCCAGTGGCACCCTTAATGTAGCTTTAGGCGGCCTTCAAGAATCTACTCTCGGCGACCCAGCACAGGGAAAAGTCAGCAGTAGTCAACAACTGGCTGTATCAAATTGAATTATTACTCTGGTGGAATTCTATATTGAGTGTTACCAATGTTTACCCTACTTGAGGTTGAATTGATTGGAGGACCATTTTTAATATAGAATCTGATGTTATAGGATGTTCCTCATCGGGGAATGGCACCTGGGATGGTGTTTCATAACTCTGGCAGACACTAAAGGCGCTTTCATCTTGTCAGGTATGTAGCCTATCATGTGGTGCATCCACACTTCCTTATATCAGGCAGTGTCAGCTATGACCCTACTTTGTTGCTTTATGCTGGCATGAGCATGGTTTCGGTAATCGAAAGTTCTATGTATCATTGGCAAGTAAGTCTTCTGCTTTTTTCTTATCTTCATGGCAGAACAGCTGTCAGGAATGGTGCAGAAATTGGCTTGCCGAGTCTTGTTCACTTGGCATTTTACAGCTTGAGTCAAGAGGAAACTTTCTGCTTACACTAATGTGCAGTCTAACTAGTAAGTTGGCTGGATAGATATGAAGAATGTGACTCATTTGAGACGCAACAAAATGCTTTTAGTTTGGAGCTGCGATTGTACCTGTGAATTTTGGCATGACTGGCATCTCCTTGGTTTATCTATCCTATGATGAGAAGTATTGGATTCCGAGGCGTATTTTGTGTAGTGGATTCACGAATAACAATGGAAGTCTACCTCATTCAGCCACTGCCTAAGATTTGGTGTTTAGTTGAATTTTTTCACTGAATGTTAGAAAAGTAATGGATTTGATGTAGGTTTTGTCTACCATGAGGGGTCACTGTCATCCTCTTTGGCCGGTCACACGCCGTGTCACTACTATTCACTGTTTACCTTGAAGTTGATACAAATCATGGCACCATCGGGTTAAAGTGGATCGATTGCATCACGAGTTAAGATGCAAAATCATATGTAAGATCACAAGCGTTTTATTTCTGTAATTCTGAGTTTTATTATAGAATAGAGCGCCTGAATAAGCTGTCATTTAAGGGCTTTCAATGCGCTGCTTTTCTTTGAATCATGTGCTCCACTTCTCCATATAACAACAGCAACAATGAACCAAAGTCTACAATCTTAGCTTGTGTTCCAGCCACTCTGATGGCACTCCCAGCCCAATATAAATCCTGTTTCACTTCATCGTGCATGCTGCCTGTGCAATGTAGCGGCTGTTGTATTCATTCTGAGGCCTATATTCATCAGTGAAGCCCTTGATGCTACCATAATAATTGTTGCCCATGGGTGGGTTGCGTCTTAGACTTCAATAAAGCTGTATAGGCGCACACCACATAGGCAGGCTATGGCTGCGGAATGCAGTTGAATTTCTGTATGGGTAACGGTTTGTAAAATGCAACCAAGCTGCCTGACTAACATCTCATTAACATAGCATTAGTGAATTCTGCTAACCATTACCAACTGGGAATAAAACACTTGCAAAGGCTTTCTCTTGCAAGGTAAGTCTGAAGGCTATTCGTTCCACACATTTATCCACCTGCTAACTTTCTGCGGGAGGTTTTTCTTGGTTGTGTGTAGGCTGTATCTTCACAGATTTTCCATTTGCTGTGTTTGCTGTGTTGCGTGTCAACTATAACCTTCCAAGTCAGGTTTTTATCAGTATGCAACACAGGTTTAAATCTGATATCTGACTCGACTTTTCAGGTGTTTTATTGTGCCAATTGATCTTCATCTGTCCCATCTCATGAACTTTCAAACTCAAGGGTTGTTTAGTAGAAACAGAACCCTGTATTTTCTGCTCGGAGTCTATAAAGTCAGAGTCCCAATATCCTATAAGGATATTCTGTTCAAACCCCATCTTTGGAGCTATTTCCTAGTTCTTCCAGGCAAGGAACTTTTGTTGTGCAAATCCACCAATCCAATTTCAGAATACTGCACCAACTGTGTGACATTTCAGTTGGCAATTCTCAACTGCGTGACATTCTCAGGCGTTGCACGCATGCCTACAACAGTACAACGGTGTTATTCTTTTTGTATATGCCCCTGAAGATCTTTTGTCGTACCTTGCTTGTGTAGCCCAGTCTCACCAAAGCGGGTCCCATTCTTTGTTGACTAAAGCTTGAAATATTCTCCTTGTGAAATTCGTTTGCCTTATACCTCTATCCCTGTTGGTAGGTGAGAATTACTTTCACATCGGAAACTTCAGTATAAATAATCCAACGCTCACAATCCCTAAACGGTGCTCTTACTGGCCAGGCACGAGTTTGTTATTTGTGGAAATTTGTACGCTTGCAAAATGGATATTGGTGCGACAGAGAGCCTGTGGCTCTAATATGGAAGACCTCTAGTATTGCAGCAGTAATAGAATCTAGATACAATGTGTGCTACATACAACAGTAACGTATAGGTTAGTCAAGACTAGTGCACTGGACTCATTTTTGAAGCAGTAAATTGACTTCGAATTAGCTCCAAAATATGAAATCGTTGCTGGTATTAAATTTATTACTGAAGCGTTTCAAAATAGGTGGCAATGTACTTTACTGATGAGACATATGCTGTCTGGAAGAGCGATATAGGTTTAATCGGTCGGTGTTTCCTAATATGGTGTATGGATGAGACTGAAGAAAGAGAGTGGTCAACTTGTAAACACCGAACTCGTTGATTCAGTACCGCAGTGGCATTATTGTATGATTTCCAGTATGTTCTCTTATTGAGGGGTTGGAGTCATTTGCTTGGGTATAAATACAAAGAAACATAGTAATTATGAAGATAATCTATAGGTTTGAACCGCTTTACGCTCACAGTTTTGCAAATCTCTTATCCTAAAGGTATTATGCATGCACCTGTATGATGGTAGGCTGTCGTATTTATCACCAATAGTAAACAGTTTGACGCTTCCAGACTGTTGACAGAGCGGTTTGAGGGAATTAAATGTTTGAAGTTAGTTAGGCAACGCTTCACTCATGAAAGATGATACGTTCATCAATTTGAGGCATAGGACGAGCGCACTTCATCAATGTTTAGTCTCACATTTTACATGCAGTACATATCGAGAGAGCTGTGTTCAGTGTTCACTCTTACTTCCTGAGTTTTTACTTCTTTAAAGCGCTGCACGGTTTAGTTTCTGCACACCACATCCACTGCATTGCATATTGCAAAATACTCTGCCTTGAGAAGCCATGTAGCTAAAGACAGGTGACAAGTTTGTGCTCTAAATAGGTGTAGTCGCGTGATCGAGTTTCGGCGTCTGAAACCTGGTTTGCAGTTCCACTGCTCGAAAGTGTGCCTGAAAAGTTCATTTTTGCAAACCATTTACCTTTGGCTGCGTCTAAAAGTGAATTCGATCAAACGAGCAGAATCCTGTGCCTGAAAGTAGGCGTGCCAGTTTAGTTTATACAGTGCAAGGCTATCAAAACTTCAAGGCTACCTATCGGTCGCTTCTTTATTCTGTGCCCGAAACTCCTTGTGTATTTTAACTACGCCTCTCTGTTCGTCTGATGGCGGCTGAACTCTTTATCTGTGTGTAACCGAATCACACGAAATCACCTAGTGGATGTTAAACAATGCATTTTGCAACTAAGCGTGGTATAACTACAAGTCAATTGTCTGATTATGGCAGCTCCTCATGTACGCGTGTATCTTTTTAAAATCCCATCCTGGGGCACCTGTCTGTTTTTCCTGCTCACAGCGTACATTGAACCCGCTATTTCGCTCACGGCAATGGCAATGTTAGTGGAAAATTAGCCATTTTTTTCAAATTGGGGTTCTTATATAAATGGAACCTTGCGTGTGTGTAAACAGAAACAGAATTTGACTCGTTGCTAGTTAGTCGCTCGAGCGCCCGCGTCACGAAGGCTGGCATTACTCATATTGATATGGCACCATGACTGTAGCCACAGAACCTACGCGGTCGCATCTGCTGCTGGTTTTCTCATAGAAATCCTATTATACTCGGCCAGCTGTATTACGGAGGTAGCTTAATTTCATTAGCAAGCTGTGTTAGGTCGAGCGCCCTACCACAAGGCTCATAATTGGAGTTTGCTGTGATGAGATTAAACCGTATATATCAGTTGGCTAGCGGGCATTATTAAATCACTGTTTTGACGTTACCTGCGCGAGAGCGTTTTCATTACCCTCTGGGGAGTCAGCGCGTTTGACAGTCATTGCGCGAAATAGTGATGATTTCATAGAAGCTCAATCCTCACTTCGCATTCACTCATTGTTAGTCACTTCCTGTCACGGGTCATACGCATCTCCACCTTCCGCTTGCCTGGTTATTGGACTGACTAAAAGGGCTACTGGCCCATGATAAGCATGTAATGCACGCTGCTGATTCCATGGTGATTTTGGAGCTCCGAACTTCATTTCCCTTACTCATCAATAAATTATCGCCGAGTTGTTTTTTCGTGTTAAGATTTTTTGACCACACCTCACTTGATCAGTCTTGATCAATAGATGCTAGAGGCATCTTGGCAGTGTTATAGATGATTCGCATACACATGATCATGATCCATATTATCTTTTCTGACCAAGAGCAGCAATCCATTCAATAACGTCATTTTCGTACTATAAAAAATTTATTGATAAACTTTCAGTTTTACTAGCAAACATTGCTCATGACGATTATATACAGTGAGCTAACCATGGGCTAAAATTCAGCTGAAAATACAATTTGAGTAATTTTATGATTTTGTGGAGTTGTGTGCCCTCTCCTAGGCAGATTCGTATAAACTGGCATTCGCAGGCGACTGCATGTTTATTTGAATGTCAGAAGTATTTGGGTTCATTGGTGCTACTGAAACGTTTCTGCTTATTTATCAAATTGGCTTATTGGTTTATCCGAGCTTTTTATCCTTAGCCGCTGTTCGCTGTTCGCCGTACATGGTGAAGTGTGAAGGAAGGGTATTTGGTGTCACTAATTTTTCAAGCAAAGTGTTGACATTTTATTTCAGGCTTACATTTATACTATCTATGTATACTTGAATTATGACACTGTACCGAACCGACAGCGTATATAGCAAAGCCAGCTCCGAGCAAACGACAACATTGCGGAATGAGTCAAGGCCGAGTCACAATATGCCAGTAAACTTTAACTACTTTCGACTATAGAATGTGGGATTAGTCGAGGAGCCCCGGCGGGAATGGTAGCATTAGAAGCACTAGCTGTTTTTCTTCATATGACTGTGAATATTTTTGGCGACAGGTTATAACGCATGGGCTAGCTCATTCATTACGAATGTTTTGATTAGCCGTGAATAATTCTTACATTGGTGACTTTGTTTTCTACTGAATGTATTGCCAGAGGATAGGCAGTACGCTAGCTTAACTCTGTTTGTTGCCGTGTTTATAGCCCATGGCAAGTGTATATACAGCCCCAGGGCTGTGGCAGTGACACCGTAATCGCGTGCCTCATCCTTTGAGCTCGTGCGGGTACAAGGACACTCTTTAGCTCATAAGTGTATCTTGAACAGCAAATAAGCTCACATTCGTCACTGACAAAGCTAAACATTTATCCTATGACTGTTATCCTATTTTAAGATTAATTTAGTATCTATTGAAGCTTTTTCGTGGTCGTTTAGCCGGTCGATTGATGACTTTTTAGCTGCGTGGTTTTCTATCCTAGGCATTTTGTTACAGCATTTGGATAAGTAAAGTGTTTCATTCATGAGCATAGTTGCGGTGTCAGTTGCCGATCGTGCTCTTACTTTGTGAACTGAGCGTATCAAAACATTACTGGATGATTGTCGAGTTACTTGATTGACCGATCCAATTCTAGTGCGCGTTTTGTCTGTGACACGCATATATATTCTGTTGGTACGCATAATGTTAGAAATGTATCAATCAGTGGTCATTCTCTCTGCTAATAAGATCTAGTTAATAATAGTTAGTTCAAGTGTAAATGGAATTTCTGCAGGTGGTTAAGGAGAAGTTGTAATCACATCGAGATCACTCTGGGTACAGGTGAAACAGGCTTATCACCGAGGGCATACCTGAGCGATTATTGCCACATCTCCTTCAGCTATTGTAGTTTGGCCGTCATTCAAATACAATTCTATAGGGTTTCTGTATTACATCAACTGGAGATAAAACAACAGTCTGCCTAATTAATTCGCTTGAGCTGGTGTTTTTGAGGCCGGAGTAACATTGTGTCAGTAACTTAATCTACGCGTAGAAGGAACCAACTGAAACTTTTATATCTGTGCATTACCTCAACTAAAACTTAGTAAGTAGTGCTCTGCGTTTAAAGCGAGTGGATCAGTTCTGTTCCTTAACACCACTGCTCAGTTTAAAGAGCTTCCTAAGTTTTTAACACGGCCTTATATATTGGTCTCTTTCTGGAGACCTGTTAAATACGCATTGTTCTCATCTGTACAGGTGGGGTGACAACAGCCAAGTGCAGTGTATTGCATAATCAGATTCCTTGTCAGAGGCTGCTAAGATTTTCATACTGAGCCTAATAAGCCTCATCCAATGATAGACATATATGGAGCATTGGATCTTCGATCATAACTATCAAATGGATGGTCTGATTGAGAAATGATTTCACGGGTGTCATTCTGACACATGTACACACCTTTCAGCCAATTTTAACAAAGTCAGAAAGATAATTAAAAAGCC
>Ga0224501_10001805_pt1 | contig 16679 bp, 11 predicted proteins | sample SF_Oct11_sed_USG_4_FD_169105 | JGI IMG/M metagenome (GOLD analysis project Ga0224501, IMG submission 169105) | Sediment microbial communities from San Francisco Bay, California, United States - SF_Oct11_sed_USGS_8_1 | ecosystem: Environmental > Aquatic > Marine > Sediment | place: USA... | reverse complement strand
CAATGACTAACTTATGCATCAGTCATACTTGGCTTCAATCCAAACTCCATTGTTTGCCGTGTGTAGCTGACTATAGTGCCAAAGACTAGATGCTCAATGCTTTACACTTAATGAATAATTGCAAGTACCCATCCAAAGTTGGCGCATTACTACGTAATGATATTACTCTCTTCGCTGTGCCGACCGGTGTACCCTCGTACGGTGTACACGCATTACTACATAATGATATTACTCCCTTCGCTGTGCCGATCGGTGTACCCTCATACTGTGTACAATCATTCAAATAAAAAGTGCTCTTTGTGAATTAAATACATCAAAAACAAATGATAAAGGAATGAATGGGGTTTATATCTGTTTATCTAAGACATAGCTACCCTTAGAAAGACAAAACGAAAATTGGCAAATGCATTTTGGTGATTAATAAACCGGAAACGGCTCAGGGCCATTGTGAACATGTCTAGTTACTAGTGCAGTGATAAAAATGTTAGCCTTGGGCGTCATTAGGTTTTTACATCTTTAGTCATGGATATTCGAAGTTCAGACCTAGAAGTTAAAAAGAATTGACTTGGACAGATGTGATACCGAACCACAGATCTTTGACTCCCAGATGAAGCTATTCCAACAGTACTGCGAAGTTATAGAATCACACTTGTTTATGAGTGGCTAAGCAATCCACATACTTCGTTTTAAGCGCATTTCGGTGATTCGAAAAGCTGCCGACTTAAATAAGCGTCATATGTCTCGCAAAAGTACTGAAATGTGTGGTAAATATACTGAAAAGTATTTCTGTTAAAAAGATTTTAGTGGGAGAGAATATCAAAAAAGATATTGACAAAACAACAAATGCTCCCGTTCACTAACAACGGGAGGCAGAGCCACGACTCCTGTCACGCCAAATTTTCTCATTGCTAGCGTGTAGACATGGGACATTTTGCTCTTGATTTCAACCGGTGAAAGCATGGCTGTGGCATACCTACACTGAGAAATTGGTGTCTGACCAAGGGATGGTGATTCAACTAGGCAGATGCAATTATCCCTTTAATCTATGGGTAGTCCGGTTGGTGGAGTGGAGTTGTCACTGGCTATGTTTCACTGCCACTATGTCTACATTGTCCAGGCCCTGTAACTCACTAAAGCTCTGCCGTTGGCTCACGAGATGGGCATATGCCGTTCTTTCTGATGCTCACAATCTTCCGTCTTGCTTTCAAAGATGAGAATCTGTTTTGCATACGGGGCCAGATTTTGCTGCTTATGATTATCATTTCCTTTTAGGGGTTATATCGCGAGAGGATGCTGAGGTTTTATTGGACCAGAAACCTGTTCACTCCTTCTTAGTACGACTCAGCGAGAAGATATGGGGATATGCCATTTCATACAAAGCCGAAGACAGATGTAAGCATTATCTAGTGGACATCAATGAGAATGGTTATCAATTTTTTGGCACAAATCAGCTCGAACATTCCACTCTGAGTCAGCTCATCATGTACCATAAGGTTAGTAAATCTGCTGTATCAAACCCAAGGATTTCAGTCGCAAGCCCGGGTTATAAAGGCATTCCTTACTCTCGGTGTATTCGGAAGAGTTATGCTACACATTTTTATCACTACAAGTACATTATCCAACCTAAGATAAGATACTCATTAGTGTATAATCACTTGATAAGTCACCAGGTCTGCTTTACTGCCCGCAGCGTTGATGACTTAACCCTTTTACCCCGCTGGTATTATTAAATCATACCAGGACTAACTAAATTCATCTCCGCCTCACATCACTCAGCACAGGAGTTATCATACCATGCAATTCAAAGAAACTGAATTTCTTTGATCTGTACCAATTTTAATCGCTGCACTTATTTTACGTTGCACTCCCGTTACAGAATCACCCAGTATCTACAGCAGGACAAGAATTGTTAGTGTATCCAGTCACTCAGACCCGTACGCCCCCAGATTACGCAGAATTATTCCCGGAAATATGCGAATCGACTAGCCTGTGAGTCGCTGCGTGTGCTCCACTGAACAAACTGATGCTCAACGAGTTATACTCAAAACTAGTTTGTGAAAAGGTCTCATCTTTTTTAACATTCTCTTTTTCTGATAACGTTTCAGTTTTATATTCTATATGCAAATGACTATTTTGCAGTTTGAACGACAAATACAAATACATTTATTTTTAATCAGAGTAACAATAAATATTTGACTCAAACATTTGCCTTCTATTGGGCATGTAAATATAATAAAAGTAAAGCAGAATTAGGTACACCTAACACACATTTTTATAACAGAGATTCCCAATTATACACTGGTCAAGACTAGATGGGAACAGCGAGCAGAAGATGCTTGTATCACTGCTCCTGCAGAAGAATTTGCGTTTGGTGCCTGAAACATAGACACAACATAGATCATAATTTGTGATAAAACCGGTCATGTTTCTACCACAAGTCTACCACTGCATTTTGAGAGTGTAGAATTATATTGGCCGGGACAGGAATCAACGTACCGTGACCGGCTTATAATATCATGCATCCCTTCTGGTCCTTGAAGGGATTCTCGCTCTGACTAATTCCAGCTACAAAAGGATCCGTATTCTCATTCTTCTGAATATGCTCGATCATTCTGCAATAAGAATAATAATCATTGGTTCAGCTCAAACTGGTCCTGGCATATGGTCAGCGGCTAAATCGTGCGTGAAGCCCCTGACTCACGAACACAGGGTTAGTATTTATTAATAACGAGAGGGATATATAGTGACTTAGCTATAGCAAGGGCTGTTGCAGTGTTGGGATGATATACCATTTTTGGTATACGTAATTACTGGTTAACATCAGTGAGACCTGTGGCTGTAGTTTCAGTTTTTTAGTTCTAATTTCTATCTTAGTAAGTTAGTAACTTAATTTAATTATTGTCAATCATCACTCTGATTCCGAGTCTCACTCTAAGTCCAGCCAGTAGAGTCAGTCACTCAGTGAGTCTGACTATCGAACTGTCTCACTGACAGTGACTGAGTCACTGACTGTTGGTGCTACTGTTAGTGTTACTGTTAGTGTTACTCACCTACGCTACTGAGTTACTCAGTTACTCTTACTGTGTAAGTCAGTGTAACTAACCAACTTACTAAGGTAAGTACAGTAAGTTACTAACTTACTTAGTTAGTTATACTTATACTATAACTTATAGTATAAGTATAACTAACTAGGTAAGTATAAGTTATACTTATAGTAACTAACTTTAGTAAACCTCTCAGTGAGTGAGTCAGTCTCACGGAGACCGAGACGAGAGCAGGTGAGTCGATCAGTCAGGTGTGTTACGTTACTTACTAACTAGTAACAATAAGCAAGTTAGTAACTGAGCAAGTAAAGGAAAAATTTGTAGTTTTAATCTTTTAGTAGTACTGCGAAGTGAGTGGGTAACTCGACAGTCGACTCACGACTGACTCCCTGAATCAGTGAATGGTGAATTGGGACTAGTAACTACACGGGACTTACTCTTTAATGGTTTCCGACGCCTTCATTCTGTTGATTCCTGCTTCAGCTCTTAGTTGCTGCACTTGCTTTTGTAGCTGAATGGCTTGAGAAGACATTTTATAGTGATATACAGTAATGTAGGGCAATCACAAACGAAAAGCTCTTTCGGCCGAAATTAGTTGATTTAACTGAGCCAGCGGACAATAAAAATCAATAGCGACCTCTAGTGGAAACCATGTACACGTATAGACCGAAACCACGGGAGAAGATACGCACTAGCAATGAGGAGACAACACTCAAATGAGAATTTGCTTTGGGCTGGGAGAATGCCACATAACTGATCAGTAACATGGTTATAATATATGAATATATATATATATAAATATAAATATAGTCTCTGAAATGTGGTTAGTACTCCTAAGTGCTTAATGGTTGACTTCGACCTCTCTATCACCAACTCACCGTTACGGTACCGAGTGTTTTTGAGTTATATACAGTTAACTAAGAGTGACCTTTGACTCGGCAGGACAGCCGTAGCTTTAATGGTGGATTTGAATGAGATTCTAACCTCCTGCTGTCTGCAAACCTAAATCACCTGACATGCTTCGATTTCCTTTATTACCTTACACAGTTCCGTGTTGTTTTTACATATATACAGGTAACACTTGCCCAACACAGTCTGTCAATCTCTAGGTGTTGAGCAAAAGACCACTACCAACGGAAAGACAGCACAGTACTCGTTCCTCTTTAAGCCGTTTCATTTTCGTATTTTCAGCGTTTCAGTCAGCGATAGCTGAAAACCTCACAATAGCATTTGGTCAACTGGTAATAAACATTGTATTCTAGACCGAGAGCGCAAAAGACATATTCCAAAAAGTGAGGTCATGTAGACACGATAAGTAAATAGTGATATACATTTTTGCCATCAAAGGCTTACCCAGTGTGCAGAATCAAATACCAGCACAAAAGGAATTTGTAGGTTATTAATATTGTAACTAGCATATGACTCTTATTTCGGCGAAGGGATGCGCATGCCGAGTGACCAAGAGTGGGAACATTCAAGCTGGCGTACTAAATCGATATAAACAGTAGCCACATTTCAGTAGTTGGCAATAGCGATAGTAGAGGCAACCAGCCTTCAAATTATTATTGGCTTAATTTGAGCGGGGTACAAATGACTGCAGAATCTCACGCGCCATGTTCACATCATTTTTTGTGATGGAGAGAGCTGTAATTACGGCATTACGATCATTTCCCTCGGAACAGAGCAACTCAATATCTCTTTCACTGACGCCTTCCAGCTTATTCTCTTTATGAGAGGAGGACAGATGGGAGGCGCCAGCCTGGTGGGTCCGCGGAGGCAACATCTGCTGGTTCTTGTCCAAGGTATTAGACCTGAAAAATATGAGCTAATGAATGACTAGCTATATCCAATCTAAATCAACTCTACTTACAGCCGAGAATAAAGTTTATTATGCAAAATGCTCGAAGCTGTAAAGTTCACTTTTGACCAAGGTAAAATTTCATCGCAAATTCTCCCAAGATAAATTTACTAATGAAGATTTTTATTGTTTTACCGCCATTAGATTACCCACCAAACAACCTTTAGGGTAAAAGTTTCGAAGATAACCTCTATACAAATGTGTAATACATGTAATACTAATTGCAGAAGACAACGCTTTACAGTAAATCAAGGACGCTGCTGGTGTAGACAACTAATATTCCTTCCTGGAGGGCGATCAAAAGCAAGGGGTTGCTGTTCATACCACAATTACTTAACACGGACAAATTGTTATCAGGTCACATTTCTAGGTGTGAACATAACATAGCTCTCACTCAGTCTCTCATGTGATACCTAAGATTAGCCGAATAGTTGCTAGTGTTTTGTACCAATATCTCATAAATGTAGACGATAAGATATCATAACAAAAGCTCATAGCATAATAACACCGAATTGAACATTGACACATTATGGTTTCTTACCCTAGGGAATGCTTACCTAGACTCAGAACCCTTATGTCGGTGTGAAGGCAGCGGTGGGGGCTCATCAGGGTCTGTATGGTCATAGTCACCAGCTACCATCTGCCGACCAAATGATGCGGGCATAGATAATGCTGCAATAGAAACATTTTAACCTTCGTTGGTCCACATGCCAACAACAAATGATGGCATAAATATTTGAATTTTTCTCAGTAGAAGAACCAACAGCGACACATTCAGAGTGGTGCCCACTGGGACCGGTCTTTCCATCATTCTACGACGTCTTTACAGTAATGGTGAAGCTGCCAGGTTTCTTCACCAGTAACAGTATAGCATGGAGCACCTCAAGCCAAGCGGGTCAGTATCAACGCTCCATCTCATAGTGGGAGTTGTTTTGGGGTTGCTCGCATCAACGTGAGGGCTTACACCCATGACGAGAGCTCGCCTTGACAGAGATTCGAACCCAGATTCTCCAATTGCGATCAAAGTGCTCTAACGGTGAGTTACCCCACTACCTCGCTGGAACCAGGGACAATAAGACATGCAGTGCGCCTCACCTGTCTCTTCAAACAGAGTAGTATCGTGGCTTTGGGAGCGATGTGGCAATGACAGAAACTGACCATCTGACGACAGGTCCATATTCATTTGGCGTCTGAAATCCACCAACAGAGCGTACACTTCGCCCCGTCAATGTAAGGACAAGATGTGTTGATATGAATGACCCACGAAAACAAATGTAACGTCATTTGAACACCCTCTAGATCATTGTCTGTTGATCGAATCAATACATTAGATTGGAGTCTTTAAAAGTCAGTGAAAACAGTCTAAAATATGGCACAATCCCAGAGTAAACTTAGAGTAGATAACAATGGAGAGAAGTGCAAGTTTGGGTTGTGGTGATTTAGGAATTGAGGTCACAGTGATCGTCCAATTGGGGAGGCCATCGATGTCATTCTAAGCGGTAATTAGTTCGGTAAGAGGAGGTGGTTGAGTGACAAGACAGGATGAACATACCTGCCGGTCTGAGGTGAGCACATGGGGGAAGACCTGGGAGGTATGGGAGGAGGCGGGGCATCACGTGGTATCCTGGGTGATCCCCGTGGAGACGGCTCGGGAAGCAATCCGTTCCTCAAAGTTAGACTCTACAAGTTGCACTATTATTACTGTATGGAATGAGGCGTGAACAAATATGTAAAACAAGATATACCAGTATTATGCCTTATTCATTGTTTTTAATCTCTTGTGGTGAGGAAGGCGTTGCAGTTTTACTATAAAAGTCAATACAGTATACGTGTTGCTCTGCGACTGCACAGTCCATACCCTAGGTTTTATACGCACTGTTTCTAGCATGCTATGTTGCTTGGAGTGGAAGTAGTTCCTGGGACCTGGTACAGAGTTTGTTTCTCTGTTTATTGCTGGGATAAAATCAGTCGTGAACTTTTTTATCACATCACCTTTTATAACACAGGAGGGCCGCCAACTGCAGTTCACTATATATGATACTGTTGAGCTAAAGGTCCTAGTTCTAGCAGAACATTTAGATCTTTTGACAAGCTGTTGAGATACTCTCTCAAGGTCGGGAGAACCTCGGCACTAACCTCAACAGATGACTGAGATGAGCTGTTGGCCTCGGCATCATCTGTTGCGGATATGCTGCCAAATCGCCTTCGAGCATCAGCGAGTGGTTTCGGGTCAGCGGAAGGATCAAACGGGTCAATTTTTACCACCTCTGTGCCTTTGATCTCCGTACGACAAAATGGACAACTGAGACCATCCATTTCCTGAATATTGAGTGAAAACTATGCAGATTGATTGCGCCCAGTGTTGCAAGCCCTATAAGACGCAAAAGCACTCAAATAATCAGCCAAAATTGCAATACTGAAATTTCCCTTTTTCTGGTACTGTAGTGCTAACTTATCTATTGTGAGGCTAATACGAACAAATCAGGGATTGCAGTGTATTTAATATGATAAAGGTGCCAACTCACCTCGTTTAACAGGCAAGATGGCAAGATACATGAGTATAGTTCACCTTCAATAATTTGAAGCCTAAATATCAAACTGGAGACCAACAGTCCAGGACGAGAGATCCTTCGAGTATGATATCATTGGTTACAATTTAATACAAACCTTTCTTACTAAATTTACAACCGTTTCCCATTGATATCTATTTGTACGCCCTACTACAACTAGATGACTATGATGACTAGGAACTGACCTGCCAAGAATTGAGACACGGAGTGCACAACAGATGGCCACATGGCTCCAGTCTCACATCTTTGTTGTTCTCAGCGCAAATTTTGCAAAGCTCAAATGTAGTGTTCATCTCGCAGTAAAGTTCATACTGCTCCTCCGTGACCTGAATATGACCTTCAGACAGATCGCCCAAAAGGCATGTCAGGTCTGGGTTGGTACGTTCTCCATTTGGAAACAAATAGCTACAAAGAGTTAAAACACGTGGCCATGGTAACGAAATAGTGTGAGTATACAGTATATTGATGAGGAAGGTGATGGTGAATACTTACAATCCTTCTCTCTGGCCATCAATCAGTGCTTGTGCCAACGATTTGTTCTGTGGAATTGTTTGCAGAATTTGCTTTTCCTGAGTCACATAGCCTATTGCCCACTGCCCAAGACGCGTGCAGCTTAATCTGAACACATAGCTACAATATAGAACACTTGGCTCAGTGAAAACATAAATAAGATACAATCACATAGTGTATATATACATGTATACAGGCTACAATATCACATAAGCTTGAATATGCGAACATGATACCCAATTTAAATTATATGGGGTATTTAGACATACCTGCCAGGCTTGTCTAGAAAATAGCTTAGCTTCGCTTTAACCTCGTCATATGTCAGGAAGGCAACATAGCCCGGATGGGCAACTGACAGAGCGCTCCAGTTTACCAGTAGATTTCCCCATGGCTGGAACAACCTAGATCATAAATAGCGAAATTATCACACTGCAGGCAAACAGACAACGACTGAACAGGTGTCAGTAACCTCAATCGCCTGATCGCTCGATATGATTCCTGCTGGGAAGATGCTGAGTAAGAGGTGAATCTGCATTCATTTATTATACATGTAGTTAGTTCCGTTAGGATGAACTGAATAAAGCACATACCTTGTGAAAACGTCGAACTCGAAGCATGATATGTAATCATTGCAAGTCAGATCTATGGTGGTCTTTAGTGCCATTGATTCCAGCGGTGTTGATATTTTATGCACCTCAATGAGTGATGTTCGGAAGTCTTTCCATTGCGCGATTTGCCTAAGGTGGAGTAACAATATTTTTAATAACACAAAACCTACACAGCTCCATTTACCCTTCTTAAAAAGAAGGCGTTTTTCTTACCTTCCTGGGAATGTTTTCTTCCACCACTCACTCGCATCAGTCTTGGTTATTCTGAAGTTCTCTCCACAGTATGTCGCTGAAGGAAGTGGAAACATAGCCTTCAGCTCGGACAGCATATGCGAGAAGACGAGTGAAAGTTTAGTTAGGTTTCGACGAAAACTAGAATTCTCCTCATATATTTTATCTTTGCCTTCCTTGAAAAGTTTATTGGCATTTTTACACTTGGCGATCAAGTTCTCAATGAAAACTCTGAAATATTCGCACTCGTTCAGAAAAGAGACATTGTCCTCATACTTATTGTAGATGAGTTTCAGGTGTTGGTAGGTATCTGGTAGAATGTCCAAAATGAAAGGAGGACTATTTTTAAGATTCATCTTTGGGTGTTGGCAAGCCTTAACAACTTTATCCATTAGCTTCCAAGACTTTTCCATCAGTCTTTTGTCAACTGTCAGTCGGGTTTGTGGTCCATTATCAAGCCCTTGTTGCAACGACTTCAGTATTCCACCAAAGTTGAAGCGAGTGTTCGTTGCCATGGTTTGGTCACCGCCGTTCTCTCGTGGACGCTTTGTTCTCATGAAGATTATAAGTAAATGGATCCCAACAGTTTATACAGAGCTTAGGTTTGTACAATCTTTCAGTCGTGTAACATTTTCTGCGCCAAATTCAGCAGATTTAGTTATGCAGAGTAGCAGTTACTTTTAAACCCACCACGGCTGTAACAGCCAAGGTAATATATCAGTAATTCCGAGAAGTAGCAGAGTGTCTGGTGATGGCACTAAGTCAGTAGCTGAGAATCTGTGAGAAGTGGTATTGGGTCTCTTCAGTCTTCTCTCCAGTCCTTGGCTTGAGTTACAGTTAGCTTTCGCTTAGCGAAACTTGCGAGAGGCTATAAGTATATGATGAGCAATACCGATTCCTATTTATGTTTCTATATGCACCTTCTTTTGGCACAGGCTAGCTAAGTGTGGAAGACAGTGGTCGATGTTTTGGTCCAATCGTCGTTCTATCAACCTGCTATTAACTTGAAACCTGTTCTTCCTAGTTCCTGGTTCGTTTGGGTTAGTGAGAGAGTGAACGAAGAATCGGTCAGTCGTGTCTGTTCAGCAAAACTACAAACCCATCTGTCAAGCCTTGCGTAACCAGATCAGTACCCTGGTTATGCGGGTTGTCTGTGTTGCTTTTGTGGAAGCATCCAAGCGAATGGTAGCGAAGAGCCTGGGAACAGAGGATTAAACAAGACCAATTGCAACAACTATCAGGGAAGTACTCCTGAAAAGACCCCAAAAGTCAGTTCCGAAAACTATCATTCCTCTATTGGCCGTGATTCGATTAAAACTATACATAGGGTATAGTCTTCAAATAATCTTATTAGTGGATCATGATAATAAAAAACCCAATTCCATCACCCGTTGAAATTATACAAGAAAATTCTTATTTTCTTCGTTAGCCAAGAATTATATTAATCGAATTATCGGTATGTCGAAACCTGCATAGGTAAGACAACTTTGAAAACTTTTCAGCTGGGGCAGGTGGATTACCGGCGGGGTTAGCTAACCGAATGAATCACCCAGACTTCTATGGAATCAGCACACTAGTGCTATGCATTATATGATGGTCCCACCGAGGAGCCAATGTGCATATTGCATGTACCAGCATTATGTTCTACGGGAATGTCCCGGTACCGAAACAAGCAACTAGGTGGGTTTGGCCCAACATAAATATACCACAAATCTGGCAAGTTGCTTCCATTGTAGCTGAGCACTACTAACAGGAGCTTGAAAATATGTCCAGAGCACGCTTCGGTATTGCTGCGCTTATAGAAGTGACTCCTCTCATTTAACCGCGTGTATTTCACATAAATGTATGAAAATGGTAATTAACCTTGGTTAGTTAAGACCTAACAAGAACAATTTGCAATAAATAGAGATAATAATTTTAGGCACGGTGAAAACTCCAACTAGACATCGTCAAATATTCTTGTTGATGGTCTTCCTCTAGTAGGGCGATAGTTGAATGCCTCCGTTCTATCTTCCGACGGATTATAGTCGACCGGATCCTGATCGCTCAGTAGCTCGGTACAGTCTGTACTCTGAGGCATGTAACGAGTGGCCCGAGCATTTGTCTCCGTCCCGTATTGCTTAGCTGTAAGTATGACAGCAGAATCAAACCCTACAGCACCAGAAAACATAATGAGGACGTATTTTGGACCTTTCACCAATTGACGCTCTAGCACCCTAAGAAAAACCTCGGAATTTCAGCAACAATTGTATGGAATTAAAAAATGAGCGGCTTCATTTTTAAAGTGTACAAGAGGTTGCGTCGGATTCACCTTAGACAGTCGGTTAAAACACGGTGGGGGCGAGTCAAACTCTTGGTACTCTCCAGTCAAAAAAATTAATGACTTAGCAAACTAGCGATGTTTTTTCTACCACTTGCGAGCAGGCATTCATGATGCCCGATGTCTAGGGCGATGAGATTCCTATGGTTACTTGTTATTCAGTTCATTGGTAACACTTACTAAGGACAGTTTGTAGGCAATAATCCTTGCTAACTGTGAACAATCGTTATACCCGGTGCCTTGCTAAGTGAGATCAATCGGTGGTCATGCTGACTCCAAATTATTTTTCCATATTTTGTATTCTCATCAAAAATTCACAAAAGATGGCTTACATCATGAATACATTGTACATTGAGTGAATTTTCGAACAAATTGCTAAAACAGCAAAAACAACTTCATTTTCTGTTCAGATCCATCTAGGTTTAGTTAGATAGGGACGAAACCAACGGGAATCGCTAAGCTCTGCCCACCATTGTATTGCGCCATACCTTATCAGGCATTTGAGGAAGTAGCTTTTGACCAAGATCTTCTAAGAAATTAGACCAATGATACAATGTTAGACCATGTTATTCAGTTCACTAACACTTTAAATCACACCCTACTAATCTCCAGAGGAAGTATGATCACAAAAGTGACTTACTCTCAGATTCAGTGCCACTGTCCACTGCCTGTTGATCACGACGACCAATAATCTTACTGAACTGCGCCTTCCTGGCTTCAGCAGCATCAGCTCGATCCTGTTTACGCCTCTCTATAAAATACAGTATTGATAACTCAACAGGTGGTGATATTTCGTGGTGAATTTGATAGTAGATCACACACTGAAATGCCTAAATTCTATCTATATCAAACGATAACAGTCACCGAGATAGGAAACTCTGTGAAATGTGCTGCGTGATTAAAACAAGCCAAGTAAACAGCATGAGTTCACTTGGTTTTTAGCATGGAAAGCAAGTTTTTTCTGTGGTACAGACCTGGCACCCCATAAGGGGGGGAGGGGGTAAGGGTGTTTGGCTTGCAAACAAGGCATCAAGCTTCCCAAAGCAAGGAATTTGTGAGTTCAGTCTGATGGTAGTTCCGCATTTCCATGACAGAACAGCTGTCATGGGGTGGTGCAAAAAATTGGCCTGCTAGACTCGGTGTTTCCATGGGTGAGTCATTAGGAGCATTTCTACTTAGACCGTGTGTCCCATAGAGTGCTACGGGTGATGTGGCTAGTGAGCACATCTCATTTGGACCACTAGGTAAGCAGATTACAGGGTTACTGACCTCGCTGTACAAGATTCCTCCCATCATCAACTAACTCCTGGGTGAAATCATCGTCACCAATAAACTGCTCAAAACCAATGCAGTGTAGAAAACGCGAACCCAACTTCAGCAGTGTGAAAATGCACAGCAGCACAATCGCCATCGGGAAATATATGTTGAATCCATTGGCTATAAATGACACAACATCCATATGCCCCATGATCTAAAAACACACAAAATATATGTCTTGGTGAACAGTGATTGAGTTAGGTCAGCATGGTTTCATTTGTTTACCAATGCTGCTCCTTTACCAGCAGAAAGTTCATTTACACACAGCTCTATTACATCCGTCGAACTTCACTACAGAGTTAGATTTCAGAGCATATTAAACTTGATTCTTTCCTGAAATGAGGTTCTTTGATATAAAGGGGCTACCGCGCATAGAAAATTTGCTATTTGTATACAACTCTTGTTACACATTGCAGCTCACATTACCATATTCCTTAAAAACCAAAAACGACATTTACGATTGGCCAGTCATTAAAAAGGCAGAGTAATAACCTGAGAACTGTGAGTTTCAAATACTGGCGAGATTTTTCTTTGGGACTGGCCTGTGGCAAGCGGTTTATTCCAATTTTCTAACGTGGCTTCGGATCCACATCTCCCTTCTCATGAGGAGTAGCTGTGTTCTTGGCGGGTGATAGTTGAAACAAAAAACTTAGGTTGACCGACCCTCCACCAGGAACCCGAAGACGCAACAGGAAACCACCTCAGTACCCTCCCACGACACCATGACAAGTCACGAGATACGTATGTCAGTATACCTCATCACCAGTTTGCTTTGCTGGGGCCACATACAGCACTCAACCCTACCTGAGTATAAGCAGTTTCTACAATCCGGTCGTCTTTGGTAATGTGACTGTCGAGTTGAATCAAGCTGAGGAAGTTCAGACACAGAGGTGGTGTCAGTCGACATAACAACCTGAATGTAGGAAATGGATATTCACACGGGGCAGTGGGATGAAGTCCATCCAATCTGAGCATATATTCAGACAGCTATAGACAAAGAACTGTTATGTGCTGACCACAGACAGGCTCTTGAAACATCTAAACCACATGAACAATGATAGTCCTGAGTTTCTTTGCAACTTTGATACAACTGAATTGCAACCTATGACCCCAGAAATAAGCCCTACTTGTGAGGGCAAGATCAGAAATATTTCCATATGTTTTTCAATGTATCACCCGGACAGTTAGCAAACAGCTGTTCATTTACATGTATATAACAGAGGGAATTACTCATAATGCATGTACGTAGCTGTGCTCTCTGAGCGTTCCGCAGACAGAGATAGAGACAGAGACTCACATGCCACTGAAGAGCAAGCTGTTCTCATCAGTCTGATGGCCACCAGCTATGTAGTAGTAGTTGAGGACGCGCACCCTAAACACTGTATGGTAGGCACATACACATAGGTAAGCTATAGACACAATGCAAATTATCTACAAGAAAAATCGAAGCATTTATAAATCTTACGAGAGCAGGATTACTCTATGGCTGGAGCACTTCGTTTATAGCCGTTGTATTCAAGCTTCAGTAATGTCATGAGCTCCTGTCATAATTCTCTTTTACTACTGGTCCCAAACAAGGCTCAGGGTTAGGATGTCAGTTAAGGTTTGCCCATTATCTGTGAAGAACCAAAAACCATAAATAACATACCACCCTTTGCAATTTTATCGACACCCAAATTCATCATCAAACCTGACTTACCTGTATGGTAATGTAGGACAAGTGAACTTTTGCCAAGTTTATAAATATAGCAAAAAGTGACAACACTGGCCATTTGATGAAGAAAGTGCATTCAGACCAAACAACCATCGCAGAGAATAGGGCCAGTGTGATAGCAAAGCCCCTCCAAACTACAGGTCGAAACAGGCATTTCCACCACCATTCTGTAAAATAACCGACTCAATAATGCTAACCTATGCGGTTTAATTGGGAGTTGCAATACCCGGACAAATGATATCACAGGAATGACAACTTAAACAGAATAACAAACTGGTCAGCCAATGTACTTCGTTACTCTCACACAGATTAAGAAAAGAAATCATGATTTAATGTCTACGGTCTTTGAGGACTTCTCAGCGTGTTGAAAAATTCAAAGAGTTTTACTTGGTTTTGATACCTTGTCAAATAATGACTAAGAGAGGACAAGTCTAATAACAAAAAGTTGGCCTATTGCAGATGGGCCTTATAAATATAAATACAGGCTATGAGAGCTGTTTATGAGTTCTTGGAGAAGTTTAGACCATAGAGGTCAAGGGGAATACTGCATTGTATTGTATTATATCTCACCTAGCCGTGGACTGTATATCAGCTTGAATGTGCCATTATAACTGCCGCCCGAACGTTTGAAATATCTATTTGTACTGGCCTCATTCATAGCAATATCTTCCAGCTCAATAGCTGCCGACAGCAGCATCTTTTTCTGGTATTGGGTTCTGTGATGATTTCTGACAGACTAAAATGAAGGGAACATCGCTGACAAACTAAATATAAAACCCACCAGAAGCGAAGCACAAAATCTTACTGGATAATAATTGGGTTTTCACTATGATGCAACTTGCATTGACCTCATCATAGAAAGATCGACTAAAGACCTACATCAAACTTACATTAATAACATTTAGATGGAGTCGAACCAACGCTTTCTCTGTAGGAATGTCACTGTTGTTTTCATTATAGTCCACATAGTCATCATTACGGCGTAAAGTTCGAACAAAATCTGACGGGCATTTCTCTATTATGGTATCAATATACTTCCGGAAAGGGTGATTATATTTTATAGCTTCGGCGGCTCGGCGAACTTCCTACAAAGGAGCAAGCGATTCCTGAGTGCTCGCGGGTGTGTGGGTGCGCGCGCGTGCGTGTGCTTTCAGAAACAGTAGATGGAATAACCAGATTTCAGATAAGTTTAGGCATTATTCTGCAAGTGTTAGCATAGTTTGGCAGCAATGCTGGGCCAAGAGAGCAATCTTTTCACAAAACTTTAAACATTTTTTTGATTGCCTGAACACTATTGAATTTTTCGAAGCATATTCCTATTACTGCGTAGTTTTCCACCAGGAAGCTTATCGCCAGCTAGGCGGTGAAATGAGTTGTGTGTACACATGTGTAATACTGGACTGGCTACTGAACTCTGTTTCTGACACCTATTTTTGTTTGACTTAACAGAATCTCTGATTTCCATTAGACTAAAAAAAAGACTTAAGATCTTAAGTAAGACCATCAAGTTTTTTTTAAGTTTTACATAATGGATAATTTCAATATCCATGTAGAATTAAATATTCAAATCAAATTAAATACTGATAGATACCTCGAGTGTGTCTTCATACTTCTCCTGCGTTTCGGAGCATTCCATGCTCATCTTGGCTATTTTAAAGTATGTTTGCTGTAACGTATAGCCGGCTTTACTATTATACCAGATACTGCGAGGAATGTCTACCAAGCCGTATCCGTACAGCAGCACCAGCAAAAAGAGACCCCATGTGTTGCTAGCTGTGATACCAATTACTTTGAGATTCTCACTACAAAAGTTAAAAATATGAAAATGTAGGTGTGAATACCCAATAAAATGCCCGTTTGAAAAATGTGTGCATGTAGTATCAGGTTAAGCGATAAGACAAAAACATCATGAATGACACAGTTGAGGGAAGGGGCGGCACATAAGATAGGCAATATAAGATGTGGGCAGACTACAGCAAAGAATGGGCTGGTCTGTCAACGTCAAAGCCCCGGGGAACAACTTCAAATCGGCAGAGTTGGCAACAGATAGCAAACGATGCTGTTTTTTTTTACTCTCCATAAGGCTACAGCAGTCATGGGATTGAAGTAAAAGTTGACAATGTTTGTACTTATGCATTGATATTAAAGTTACTTACACATTGATAGTGACGTTACTTACGTATTGATAGGGATGTTACTTACGTATTGATAGTGATGTTTTTTGCGCATTAATAGTGATGTTACTTACGTATTGATAGTGATGTTACTTACGTATTGATATTGATGTTGCTTACGCATTGATAGTGATGTTACTTACGCATTGATAGTGATGTTACTTACGCATTGATAGTGATGTTACTTACGCGTTGATAGTGATGTTACTTACGCATTAATAGTGATGTTACTTATGTATTGATAGTGATGTTACTTACGTATTGATAGTGATGTTACTTACGTATTGATAGTGATGTTACTTACGCATTGATAGTGATGTTGCTTACGCATTG
>Ga0224501_10001804_pt1 | contig 16686 bp, 10 predicted proteins | sample SF_Oct11_sed_USG_4_FD_169105 | JGI IMG/M metagenome (GOLD analysis project Ga0224501, IMG submission 169105) | Sediment microbial communities from San Francisco Bay, California, United States - SF_Oct11_sed_USGS_8_1 | ecosystem: Environmental > Aquatic > Marine > Sediment | place: USA... | reverse complement strand
GGCTTCCCGCTCCTGAATTTCCCTTTCCAGCAGTTCCCAGGGATCTTTTACCTCGGCCAGTTGCTGCTCCTCGAATTCCAGCTGGCGGCGGGCTTCCTCAATCCTTCCCGGTATGCGGCGCAGGCTCTGGGCTACGTCAAACGCCCGGATGTCCCTTTCCCCCAGAATCATCAGTTTGTTTATTTTATCGTTCATTTCCTTCCGACCTCGGTGAGTATTCCTGTTGGCCCCATAGGGCAATTAGCCCAAAAAAAAAGGTGCATCCGTGGCGGATGCACCTTGGTTGTCTCTGCTGCGGTGCCCTGGCGGTCCCTTCCTTGGCAGGAGGCGAACCCCAGGGCTGTTGGGCCTGCCGGACGGTCCCGGTGCTGGCCCAAGTCTTCTCCCGGCAGGCGTTCCGACAAATTAGGGTGTTCTTCAATCATTGCAATATCAATCATTGTAAACACTATAGAATGCCGGGTTGATCCTGCCATCCCGGCCGGTATTTGGTGGGCCCACCTGGATTTGAACCAGGGACCATCCGGTTATGAGCCGGACGCTCTAACCAGCTGAGCTATAGGCCCTTGCTTCTTGGGAACGCCGCCCCAGGCGGCATGGTAACACTTAAGGGTACCCCGCGAAAAACTGTTGCGCAAGCCGTAGAACCCGGCTGCTGTTTTGGAGCGCGTTCTATTTTCCTGCTTTATGGCGGGCCTCACCAGCGCTTCCAGTGCATCTCGTCCTGTTCAAACGGCACCTGGTAGACCCTGCCGGTTGCCGTATCATAGCCGGTGAGCCTGCCGCCATAGACACAGCCGGTATCCACGCCCACCAGTTTTCCCTTTTTGAATATCCCGTCAGCGGGGATTCCCATTCTCCTGGTGGGGGTGTGACCAAACACCACCGACTTGCCCTGCCAGCGCTCCGGGTTGCGAATGAACCGCTCCCGCTCCCACAGCAGGGTGTGGGTCTTCTGATCCCTGATGTCGGCGATGGACGGGTCCAACCCGGCATGGACATAGATGGCGTACTCGTCCTCATGGTAAAGCAGCAGGCGCTCATGGAAGGACACGAACCGGGCCAGGGGCGGCTCCCGGCGCGGCAGGCGCATCCAATCCGCCGGTTCCTGCCAGAAACTGAGGAGGGTTTCCCGCCCCCCGTTTGTCAGCCAGGTCTGGATTCGCTCCTCGTGGTGGATGGCATCCATCATCATCTGTTCGTGGTTGCCCTTCAGGAAGCGGCAGGAACGGTTGCGCTCCAGTTCCAGCAGATAGTCCAACACCTGTGCCGAGCAGGACCCGCGGTCCACATAATCACCCAGGAAGATCAGCTCCTCATTCCGGGGCAGCCGGGACACCAGCCTCTCCAGCGAGAGCAGACAGCCGTGAATGTCTCCAATGGCGATCGGCATGATTGACACCCGTCCTTTTCACCGGCAAGGCCCGCACCGGTTCAGCCCCGACTGCCGGCTCCGCGGTTCATGGGCCGGGCGGGATCGGAGCACCACTGGCTCCAGGAACCGGCATACAGCCTGCCGGGGGGCAGCCCTGCGATTTCCTGGGCCAGCAGATTATGGCAGGCCGTCACCCCTGAGCCGCAATAGTGGACGGCCTCCCCGGGGGGAGTGCCCCCCAGAGCCTCCATGATGCGCGCTCGCAGTTCGTCCGGCGGGAGAAACTCGTCGTCGTCGTTCAGGTTGCCCGTGAAGGGCAGGTTGACTGCTCCGGGAATATGCCCGGCCACCGGGTCCAGGGGTTCCTCGCGGCCCTCAAAGCGCGGCTCGACCCGGGCGTCTATCAGCCTGAACCCCGGCTCCTCCAGCCGCGATTGCACCTCATCCAGTTCAACCAGCCACTCCTTGCGCAGGCTGCCCCGGTAAACCGCCGGGCGGGGCGGGGCTGCCTCGGCCGACTTGGGGCGGCCCTCGGCACGCCAGCGAAAGTAGCCGCCATCCAGCACGGAAACCCGCTCATGGCCCAGGGCCCGCAGCAGCCACCACAGCCGGGATGCAAAGTGGTTGTCCATTTCATCGTAGGCCACCACAGCGGTGGAAGGCTCCACCCCCCGACTTCCCAGCCAGCCGGTGAAGGTCTCCCAGTCCGGCAGGGGATGCCGGCCCGTGCCCGGCCCCACAGGCGAGCTGAGGTCACGGTCCAGGTGGGCAAAGAGCGCACCCGGTATATGCCCCTGGGCAAAGGCGCGCACGCCGGCCTCCGGGTCCCCCAGGGAATGGCGGCAGTCGAAGACCACCAGGTCGGGATCGTCAAGTCTTGCGGCCAGTTCAGCCGGGGTTATCAGTGGAGAGTAAGATTGTGTCATGGGCCAGCCCCGTCAATCCTCGCGGGTGGCCTGCATGACCTCCTCGGCGGTGGTCACACCTTCCGAGACCAGTTCCAGGCCCCGGCGCCGCATGGTCATCATGCCCTCCTTCACGGCGGCCTCGCGGATCACGTTGGCCTCGCTGCTGTGTAGCAGGGCTTTTTTAACCGGATCGCTGACCAGCAGCAGTTCATAGATGCCGATACGGCCCTTGTATCCGGTGCCGTTACAGTTAGCGCAGCCCTTGCCCTGGAATAACGGCAGTCCTTTTTTGCTCTCGGCCTTGGAGAGCCCCAGTTCCAGCAGGATCTCCGGATCGGAGGGCACCTCGGCGCGGCACTTGGAGCAGATCTTCCGCACCAGCCTTTGGGCCAGCACACCCATGACAGTCGAGGAAACCAGGTATGGCTCAACCCCCATATCCACCAACCTGGTCACCGTGGCGGCCGCGCTGTTGGTGTGAACCGTGCTGAACACCAGGTGCCCGGTCAGGGCGGCCTGGATGGCAATCAGGGCCGTTTCCCGGTCACGCATCTCACCCACCATTATCACGTCCGGGTCCTGCCTCAGCACCGAGCGCAAGGCGCTGGCGAAGGTCAGCCCCAGCTTGGTGTTTACCTCGGTCTGCACATAGCCGGACAGCTTGTATTCTACCGGGTCCTCAATGGTCATGATGTTGCGGCTGTGGCGGTCGATTTCCCCCAGGGCGGCGTAAAGGGTGGTTGTCTTGCCGCTTCCCGTGGGGCCGCTGACCAGGATGATGCCTCCGGACTGGCGCAGAAGATTCCGCAGGCTCTTGTAGATATCCTCCGGCATGCCGAGCTTTCTCAGATTGAACAGGTCCTGGTCCTGATAAAGCAGACGCATGACGGACTTTTCGCCATGGACGGTGGGCAGGGTGGAAACACGGATGTCTATCTGCCGCCCGGCGATCAGGATCAGTGTGCGGCCGTCCTGGGGGAGCCCGTGCTGGGAAATATCCAGCCGGGACATGATCTTGATCCTGTTCACCAGGGGCCGCTGAACCGCCTTGGGCAGGTTGGAAATGGTATGGAGCACGCCGTCAACACGCATCCTCACCACCACCTCATCCGTGGTGGAGTCTATATGCACGTCCGAGGCGTTCAGCCGGGCCGCCTGATAGAGCATGTTGTTGAGCAGGCGTTTTATCGGCTCCTCGTCCCGGGCGTCGATCAGGTCCTCGGGCTTTTCAATTCCGAATCCCAGCGCATCGCCCATGGATTCATCGAAGCCTTCAATAACCTCGTCCGTTTCCGCCTGATTGCGCTCATAGGCCCGGTTGATGAGGCTGATGATGGACTGGTGGGTGGTGACAACCGTGGACAGGGGCTTGCCAAACTCACCCAGGGCGTCCCGGATGGGATGGAGCATCTCGGGATCCTCCACGGCGACCACCAGGGCTTCATCGGTAAGCTTCAGGGGAAAGAACGAGAACTTCTTGGCATAGCGGATGGGAATGATCTTGGTGAACTCGGGGCGTATCTCCGCATCGTCCAGGGTCGGCAGATATTCCAAATCATACAGCCGGGCCACCGCCTGCTGGAATATTTCCGGCGGGACCTGCCGACTGACAACAAGGTTTTGCTGCAAGGCCTTCAGCCCGATTGTTCCCGGGCTTTGTTCCTGATCCAGGTGAGCCAGACGCTCCCGGGAGACCTTGAACTCCCTGTGCAGAATCCTCAGCAGGGGATGCTGCAACTCATCTGATGAGGGCGCCTTATCCGAAGCGGGAACCTGTGATGGCTGCGCCTCCTGGCTGTCTGGAGTGGTGGTCTCGCTCATATCTTTTTACTGGCCTTCCTGCGGAATGTTTTGAAAAGCATTCCGGAGGGATTACGCTTCCCCGTGTCTGCCGGGGATGATACCCCAGGTTGAGTTATATTGCCCTCGCACCGGGCAGGATGTCCCTGGTCAATCCGGTGCATATTCTATCGATCCGTCATCTGTGTAATCCGTTCACGTCTGACAAGCAGACGGCGGAGAATCTTCCCCGAGGGAGACTTGGGAATTGAATCGATGAACTCCAGCCTCCTGATTTTCTTATACGAGGCCACCTTTTCCTCCACGAATTTCATCAGGTCGTCCTCACTGACCGTGGACTCGGGGTTCTTCAGCACAACAAAAGCCTTGGGCACCTCTCCGCATTCCTGATCCGGGCTGGGGATCACCGCCACATCGGCCACATCCGGATGATCGACCAGGATGCCCTCCAGTTCGGCGGGAGCCACCTGATATCCCTTGTACTTTATCAGTTCCTTCAGTCTGTCCAGGATGTAGAAATACCCCTGGTCATCCACCACGGCCAGGTCTCCGGTATGCAGCCAGCCCTCCTTGTCAATGACCTCGCTGGTTGAATCCGGTCGGTTGAGATAGCCCTTCATCACCTGGGGCCCCTTGATGATAAGCTCACCCTCGCAATCCGGCCCCACCGGGCCGCCGTCCGAAGGACTGATAAGCTGGGCTTCCGTCCCCGCCACCAGAAACCCGATGGAAGCCCGCGGGGCCTTTCCCTCGCCGGAAATCCCCAGGTGTGTGACCGGGCTGGTTTCTGTGAGACCGTATCCCTGCACCACCCGGCAGCCCAGCCTTTTTTCCACTGCCCTGGCCAGCGATTCCCCCAGGGGGGCGGCGCCGGATACGATTATTTCCAGGCTGGACAGGTCTTTCTGCTCCACCATTGGATGCTTGGAAAGCCCCAGCAGTATGGGAGGTACCAGATAGGCGGTTGTCACCCGGTGCTGCTCCACGGTTTCCAGGAAGTTGCCCATCTCGAACCGGGGCAGGGTGACCACCGTGGCCCCCAGGGACAAGGCATGGTTCATGATGACCACCATGCCGTATATATGGAAAAAGGGGAGCACTCCCACCACCGTGCTGTTTTCCGTCACGGAGTATTCCTCGGGGACCGATCTGATCTGCAGCATGTTGGCCACCAGGTTCCGGTGAGTTAACATCACCCCCTTGGGCAGGCCCGTTGTTCCGCTGGAATATGGCAACACTACAATATCCTGCGCCGGATGGACCTCAATCTGAGGCAAAGAACCCTCCGAGTTGAGCAGTTCGGCAAAATCCACCGATTCAGGGGCTCCATCGAAGGTGAACACCTCCTTGATCTTGCACAGGCCCACGGCTTTTTGGGCCGTCTCCATGAGGTCCCCCTGGGTCGTCAGGAAGCAGGCCCGGGAGTCCGTGATCTGGTTGGCCAGTTCATCGGCAGTGTACTGGGAACTGATAGTGGTCAGGGCTCCCCCCAGGCTGGCCACGGCATGGAGCAACACCGCGTAATCGGGCCGGTTGGTTGAGTACACAGCCATTACATCACCCCGGGAAAATCCCCTGGCGCTCAGCCCGGCCGCGGTTTTCTCAATGGAGGAAACCATTTCGGCATAGGTGTAAGAACGCCCGCCCCCGCCATCTATCATGGCGGGTTTGTTCCCCCACTTTTCCGCATTTTGGAAAACAAACCGGGTAAGTGTTTGCTGGGGTATATCCAGATCCCCGTACGGACTTTTATGTATCATGCTCCCTCCAGGTTTTCACCACTCAACGCTTAATCCCGGACCCTGACCCAGCAGCGGCGTCAGGGATTCTGCTTCCCGGCTTCCCTGACGGACCTCGAGGGCCCCCGTGGGCAATTCTTCCACAAAACGCGATGGCCTACAAATTTCCGCCCTGCCCTGGGTATACGAAACCAGGGGAACCGTCAGTTCAAGAAATCGCTTGCAGCGGGTGACCGCAACATAGAAGAGCCTGCGTTCCTCCTCCAGCCGGGGCAGAGGCTCCAGATTGCGGGCGTGGGGGAGCCTGCCGTCGGCCAGACCGATCAGGAACACAGCATCCCACTCCAGTCCCTTGGCCTGGTGAATGGATGTGAGGATCAGGAATTCCGGGTCATCCTCCTGCTCCTCCTCATACTCGCGGATCACGGCCGCCCCCACCAGGGCCAGTTGCGAGAGGAACCGCTCCACCGAGCCATAGCGCGAGGCGAACTCGGAAAGGTACTCCAGTTCGTTGGCCCTCTCGGGTGCATTGTCAAAGGCGCTGTAGAGGTGGGTGTGATAGAAACCCCGGGCCACCATGCTAATCATTTCTGCAGGGCCCACGCCGTCTGCCAGCAGGGCCTTCATGGTCAGGCTGAACTCCTTCCACTGTTCCCGGGCCTTGGCGGGCACGGCCTTATTCAGTTCGTCATTATCCGGTGCCAGCCTGACCCCCCGCTGCCGCGAAAATATCCCGTAGATTTTCCGGGCGGTGACATTCCCGACTCCGGGGAGCATCTTGAGTATACGCAGCCAGGCTATTTCGTCCAGCGGATTGAAGAGCACCTTGAGAAAGGACACCACGTCCTTTATATGGGCCTGCTCAAAGAACTTTATCCCGGAACGCACCTGGAAGGGGATGCCCCGTTCGCTGAGCCGCATCTGCAACACGGCGGACTGGGCGTGGTTGCGATAGAGAACCCCCATCTGGCTAAGCGGGATATCCCTGTCCCGGAACTCCATGATTTTTTCCAGGACATAGTCCGCCTCTTCGTACTCATCCCGCAGACAGGCCATCCCCGGCAGCCCGGCCGCCGGGCGGATGGCCTCCAGTCTTTTCTCGAACTGCTCGGTGTTGTGGTTGATGCTGTGGTTGGCCAGATTGAGAATCTCCGGACTGCTGCGGTAGTTTTGCTCCAGGCGGAACACCTGCCCGCCGAAGCGTTCCGGAAAGTCCAGGATGTTGCGGAAGTTGGCGCCCCTCCAGCCATAGATGGACTGGGCGTCATCACCTACGGCCATGATGTTGCCGTGTTTGGCGGCCAGCAACGCCAGGATTTCCGCCTGGATCAGGTTGGTATCCTGGTACTCGTCGACCATCACAAAGCGCAGCTTTTCCGCCATTTCCAGGTTCTTGCAGGTCGCCAGCAGGTGGCACCAGTTATCGAGCAGGTCATCGAAGTCCATGGAGTTGCTGGTCTTCTTGCGAGCCCGGTAGGCCGCGGCCACCGCCTCCAGTTCCGGCATCCATTCGATCAGCCAGGGATAATCGCGCTCCAGCAGTTCGCCCAGTTCCAGGCCGCGGTTGAACCCCATGGAAACCACGCCTTGCACAACCGCCGCGGTGGGAAACTTGCGGCCGTTTGACTGCTGCCTTTCCGGCACCATATCGGCGATCACGGCCTTGAACAGGTCCCGGGAGTCCGTATCATCAAGGATGGTAAAATTGTTGTCGTAGCCGATCAGGTTGCCATAGCGACGTAGAAAACGGTTGGCCATGGAGTGGAACGTGCCCGCCATCAATCCCCTGGTGTTGGCTTCCCCTCCGGCCATGTCCTGAATGCGCCGTTTCATCTCCTCGGCGGCCTTGTTGGTAAAGGTCACCATGAGGATTGCCCCGGGAGGCACCCCCTGCTTTATCAGGTTGGCGGCACGGTGTGTAATCACTCTGGTCTTGCCGCTTCCTGCGCCGGCAATGACCAGCGCGGCTCCTTCCAGGTGGGAAACTATCCGTTGCTGCTGACTGTTCAACTGGGACATTGGTCCCGCTGCTCCTGTGAATGGTGAGTGTGTTCTGGCTTCCGCTATCCCCGGGGTCCAAGGCCCTTTTCACCTCCCACCCGACAGGAGGGGAATGACCAGGCAGCTTCTACCCGAGGACCTGAGCTGGCCGCTGAACCAAGGTCATCGGATCAGTATTAACTCTAACACGTTGGCGGCGCGGGGTGGGCATAAAAAGCTGTTTACATGAAGCGGAAAGGCCCTTGCCAGAAGGGGAAAGATGCAATAAGTGGCAGGGGCAAAAAAAAACCCCGGTAAGCCGGGGTTTTTTCGATCGGTCGTTCTCATGCCGGGCGGCCCCTCCAGGCACCCCCTGCACGTGCGCTCCCTAAGGAGCCGTGGCCGTGAAGCTGTTTCCACCGCCATCTATGCAGTAGGCGGTCACATCAAGCGCCACAGGCGCCGCGCCATTGGCGTATCCGCTGGAGTTGGACATGGTGCACCGCTCCTGCCTGAGCGCATCGAGGAACTCGGTCTCGGCATTGTTGGTGATCACCACGTTGTCCAGGGTGATATTGGCGCTGTCACCGTCTGCCTTTTCCAGGTACAGGCCATGTCCGACGTTGCCGTCGATGGTGACGTTGGAAATGCTCACGGAGTTGTGCTGCCTCACCACGGGGTCACCAGCGGCTGTGTAGCCGAGTATCTCGTCGTAAGTGCCCTGACCGTCTATCTCCACGGCAGCCCGCTTGATAACGCCATCCTGATTACTGCCTGATCCGTTCAGAATATTCCCGGTTATGCTCACGTTATTGATGATCACATCGCCGTTGTTGTTCCGGACCTGGATTCCCGCGCCCCCGATATCACCTCCGCCGAGACCTTGGCTGCTGTTTATCACCACATCTTTGATGGTGATCACGCCGTTGGTGGTCTTGACCAGCACGAAGCCCTCGTGGCTGTTTGAGCCGAACTCGCAGCCCTCGCGGGGATTATCGGCATCGCAACCTACCAGCGCCCCGTTGATGGTGGGGTTGAGTCCGCCGGTAAAGCTGATACCGTCGGCGCCGCAGTTGTAAACCTCCACGTTTTCCACGGTGCAATCATCGCACTGGGTCAGCTGGATGCAGTCATCGGCCTCGGTATCATGCACGATCATGTTGCGCAGGGTAACTCCCGAGAGACGCTTGGTAGGATCATCCAGCAGGCTGGAATCGTAGGAGATCAGGTCCTTCATCCCGTTGGAAACATTGAAGCCTTCCAGGGTGATGTTGTCGCCGGTGATAACCAGCACCTCATCGTTGGAGGGCAGGCCCGTTGCCGGGTCAATGGAGCCTTCCAGGACGATGGGGTTTTCATCTGCGGACTTGATGGTCACGCCTTCCACGGCCAGTTGCAGAGTGGTTTCAATGTTCAGCGGGGTCCCGTCGGAAACGATAACCACCTCGCTGCCCGGTGTCAGACTGTCCAGCGCGTTCTGGAGCTGCTCGGTGCTCTCAATGGTGGACAGGTCGATGGTGCCTTCGTCCTGGGTTGGTTCTTCCTCTCCACCGGTATCACCTGGGTCGACAATGCCAGGGTTTTGTCCGGCCGATCCCTCGTCCTGAGGCGAGCAGGCCGTTGTTGCCGCCACCAGAATGACGATCAGCATTCCGATGAAACAACTGTTCAGTACCTTGTTCCACTCACTCATTTTCATATTCCTCCCCGTTTCCAGGCGTTTGTTTAACATCTCCACACGCATGATATCAAATTCAATATCTAAATTAAAACATTTTTCTATCACAATGTAATAATAAGATATTTTTGCATATACTTATTTTCCTAACCCACTGTTTCATAAGCGCATATAATTGACATTTTTCATACACATTACGCCCTTCCCTTTCCTGGGCTTTTTTCCGACACCCCATCGTGTCTCCCAAGCCCAACCTCAATTCCAGCCGCCATTGCGGCTTCGTTTATATTGTAATTATAGCACTGCCCGCCCCCGAACAACCAGCCTTCTCAGGGCACGATCTTGGTTCCGATCCCCTCGTCAGTGAACAGTTCGGCGATGATGGAATGCTCCTCGCTCCCGTTAATGATCTGGGCCGAACCAACCCCGCTGCGCAGGCAGTGGATCATGGCATCGACCTTGGGGACCATTCCGCCGGTGATAACGCCATCATTGATCAGTTTCAGGGCGCCATCGGCGTTGATATTGGAGATTCTCCTGCCTTCGTCCATGACCCCGTCCACATCGGTCATGAAAATGATCTTCTCGGCCTTCATTGCCGATGCTATGCGGGCCGCCACGCTGTCAGCATTGACATTGAGAGTGTTGCCGCCCTCGTCCATGGCTATGGGTGAAATCACCGGGATATGTCCGTTGTCCAGGAGCAGACGCACCACCTCCGGTTCCACATGGTCCACCTCTCCCACATGTCCCAGGTCCAGTCCGTCCCGCCGGACCAGCTTTTTGGCCCGGATGAGATTTCCATCCTTGCCGCTGATGCCCACCGCCTTGGCCCCGTTGGAATTTAGCAGGGCCACCAGGTCCTTGTTTACCGAGCCGGAAAGGACCATCTCGGCAATGGCCAGGCTCTCCGAAGTGGTTACCCGCTGACCGTCTATGAATACCGGCTCTCCGCCCATTGCTTTTATGGCGCGGTTCACCTCTGGCCCGCCGCCGTGAACAATCACCGGAAGCATGCCCAGGGAGTGAAGCAGCACCATGTCCTGTGCGAATCCTTTTTTCAGATCATCCCTGATCTGGGCCGCCCCGCCATACTTCACCAGCACCACCTTGCCCCGGAATTTGCCGATATAGCTAAGAGCCTCGATGAGAATGGCTTTCCTGGCGGAGCTTTTCCCCTGCAACTCGGCGGCCGTCCTGGTTTGCTGAGTCTTGTTTTTGTTCCCGGCTTTTTCGTTCATGCGGGTATCAGCCTGTTGTGTTCCGAAAAAGGCGGGCGCGCCTGCGGCACCCGCCTGGAAACGCTCCGGACCGCGACCTATTCATCGGCCTCGACCAGTTCCAATTCCGATTCATCGCCATCGTAGCCGGAGGAATCATCACCCATTGCCTGCCGGGTTTCCTGGCCGGGCTGCCTGGCCCGGTTGGGCATGTCACGAGTTATCTTGTTGACTATCTGAAAGGTGAACTTGTGGTTCTCGAAGGCCACCTCGTCGCCCTCCCTCAGCAGGCGCTGCTCCATCCTGCGGTTATTGACGAAAGTATCCCCATGCAGGGTGAGATCATGCAGTTTGTAGCGCCCCCCGATCTTCTCGATTTTGGCATGATTGTATTGCACGTCCTGGGCCTTAATCACCAGATCACAGCTTTCCGAACGGCCGATATACACCTTGTTTTTGGTGATATAAAAAATTCGGTTGGGAAACTGCTCGGAAACCAGCATGGGCAGCCCCTTGCGCACCGGTCCCCGGAGACGTTCGAACTTAAGCTGCACCTTGCCTTCCGGCGGGGTGACGGACGAGTGTCTGACAATGGGGACCTGCCTTTTATCCCGGTACAGCAGGGTGAGATCCCCCATATCCAGCACATCCCCGTCCCTCAGCAGGGTGCGCCTCACCCGGCGGCGATTAACCAGCAGGGCGTTGCGGTAGTTCTTGTCCTCCAGCAGGTAGCCATAGCGTCGGATGGACAGCGACACCTTGTTGAGATTGGCGGAAAGGCGCAGGGATTCCATTTTTTCCATGCGGGCTATGAAATCCATGGCCTGGAATTTCTCCTCCAGGGGGATGAACCGGCGGGATTCTGTGGGGGTGATGATCTCAAATCCGGGAGAATTTATCCGGTTCACCTGCCGGGGGCGGCTCACAGTGAACAAAAACGCCGCCAGCCCCAGAAGAGCGGCCAGTCCTCTCAGGGCCCATCCCGTATCAAAAAGCGGCGCGTCCATACCCGCGTCACCGCCCAGGGCGGAGCCGGCAGGATTCAGGGGGTGCAGCACCATGGCCGACAGACTTGCCTCTGCCGGAAGCTTTTTTTCCAGGGAACCGGTAGCGGCTGCCGGGCCGGCCGGCCCTGCGTCTTGCCTCCACCCGGCCAGGCCGGAACCCGCCCAGAAGATACATGCCAGCAACAGCAGCGCCCCCACGAGGCGGGCCCCGTGCCGGGCCGGCCTTAGTTTTCCGATAATGCCCATGTTTATGCCGTTCATCTCTGCACCTCTCCATACTGCAACAAAGCGGTGCCAATCTTGACCAGGTCGCCCGGTTTGAGGGCCTGTGCCTGTGCCTGACGGTAGTTGACCATCACCAGGCCGCCCTGGTCCTCATCGGCAACCTCGTATTGCCCGTCAACCAGTTTGAACTGACAGTGGAAGGGGTAGATTTCCTTGAATCCTGTCAGCGGGATGTCGTTTTGTTCTTCCTTTCCCAGAGTCACAACCGGTTTTGCCAGTGGAAAGATCGTATCCTCCCCCGGGTAACTCAACAGCCTTAGCCAGCGCCTGGCGGAACGTCTCTCCCACCAGAACAGTGAGACGGCAAGCGCCCCACCCCAAAGGCCCATCCCGGCAGTCACCACCCAGGGGCCCTGGGGAAGAATCCACTGCAGGCCCAGAAGAGGCAACCCGATCACAACTCCCATGAAAAGCCCGGCGGCCATCTTGGCCACGGCCTGCGAAGGCCCTCCGGCGGCGAATCCTGCGGAAAATCCGATGGCCATGGCCACCAATGCCAGGTGCACCCCTCCCAGGATAAGGTGCGAGGTTATGTCCGGTGTTGTTTGCGCCTGGTACACGGAGGAGTATACAAGCGAGCCCAGCAGCGCAGCCAGACCACCCAGAATCAGACCCGTCAGCGCGGCCTTGATGGAGCGTGCCGGATATCGGTTGAGCATTTCACCCAGGGGGGCTATGGAGGCACCAAGTGCCATCCCGGAAACCACGCAGGTCACGGGGGCCAGATTGGCACCCGCCTCCAGCCGGAGCATCAGCCGGGCAGCGGTTTCGGCAAGAAACGTGGCCCAGATACCAGCGGCGGCCCCCAGCAGGAACAGCCGCCTGAACAGCCGGGTCAAGGCTGTGTTTTTCCATTTCATGTGATTGACTCTGCCAGTTTAGCGGCAGGTCCGGCGCTTCGGCGCGAAGCAGAAGGGAAAGCAGGGAAGGAAAAATCCTCGGGAATCAATTTTTGACAGGAACATCTGCCCTGGAGACGGCCCCATGCGATCCGGCCATCCCGGGATAGCGCCGCAAACGGCGTTCGACCGTTTTCAGGCGATACTTTTCGATTGTCCTTCCGGCAGGTGCTCTGGAATTCCGGACATATGAACCAGGTCTGCCCGGCCGGGCCGGGCCGGGGAGCGTCAGTCACCGCTCTGCCGATTTCCAGTGCTCACTCGGGATCAACCTCCGGCGTCTCAGCCGGCAACGGACCCATGGGATTCCTGGTAGAACCGCTTCGGGTCAGGTCTTTCCCGTCCGGGTCATAACTCCGGATCATCCGTCTTAATCAAACCAAGGTATTTTAAACCATTCTGCTTCAAATTACTGTTCCCCAGACCGCCAGATTGCCCCTCCCGTTACCCGGATGGTCAATCCCTTGTCTTCATCCCTTCCCAAACTCCAGCGGAGCATGCTGCGGCTCCCGGGCGGGACCATGACGATCGTTTTTTCAGAATCCGGCTGCTGGCGTGACTGCCCGGCAGCGTTCTTCGATTTTTCCGGCCGGTGACTTACTCCCCGGGCCGGGCTCGAAAACAGTATTTCAAAACCATTCGACGGTAGCCCCGGTTACTCCCCGGAGGCGATGGTGTTTGTTTCCTGCCGGATGGGTGTTCCCATCCTGGTTGACGGCTTGGCGGTCGTTAAGTTTCCGGGCTGCTCCCGTTATTGGGTCATAGCTATGCTGGAAGGCATCCCTTGTTGCTAGTCGTGTTGTTTATCCACGCCGTTCAACCTGTAATGATTACCTGTTCCTTTCCTCCTTTGCCTTGTACTTTCACCTGCCTGGACTCTGCCAGTAGTTAAGTCGGCCATACGCTGGCCTAACTGCGTTTGACACGGGGCTTTCGCACCCATGCCGGTTACCTGTTTTTCATTGCCAAGGGGTCGTCTTTGGGTTGAACTTTCCTCCGACCGCTTGTATTTCAACAAAAATGAACGGGCGGTTTTTCCTTTCCGCGCCATCCCCACTGCCGGTCAATGTCGGCAAGACCCTTTTCCAAACAGGTCTTTACAGGCATATCCCGTGTATTACAATGTACTGCCCTGCTCTTGTCAGCTTCCGGCAATTTCAGCCGGTGCTTTCACCTCTAAGTCTGTTCCGAGGCTGTGCCAAGTTTTTGCCAAGTCTTTGCCATGTCTGTGCAAAAAGACTCTTGTGCGTAAATGTTTTTTGGAACGGTGCTTTTCAAAGCCCTTCCTTGTCTTTGGCCGCCTGTCGCCCGGCGACTGTTTTGCAGGATCTCCGGTTTCAGGAGATCCGCTTTCAGGTCATCCGGTACTGTCCGGCCGGGGATAATTACCCGGCTGTTTTTTCTTGCGGCCTGACGAGAAGACTATCACGAAACCTTGACGATGGGAAAGCCCCTTCTGCGAAGCTGACCGGGCGGAGCGCCACAACCGCCCGGCCCGGCATCCGTGACCGGATCAATCTTCAGAGAATTGCTTGGTCCTTCTTCTGATGAAGGCCGGTATGTCCAAGTCGGTATTCTGCCCCCCGCCGCGCTGCCCGCCGGGCTTTTCCTCCGGACGGTAGCTCAACGGAATCCGGGGGCTGGTTTCCACGGTTTCCATCACCGGGTTTTCCAGCTCCAGAATATCCTCTTCCTTCATGGGAATCACGGCTTCCATGGCTTCCCGGGGCCCCAGGTCATCATCGGAAGATACGGAGGTCAGCTCCGGGGTGGGATGAACGTGAAAGGGAGCCGGTCCGGCGGGCATGGCCGCTTCCGCGATTAGCTGATCGGCGTTCCGGTCCTCATTTTCCAGGTCCTCGTCCTCATCCATATCATCGGAGCTCTTGTCGGCGCCGAAGATGGAATAGCTGGGCCGCAGCCTGCTCTTTCCTGCTCGCTCCATGGCGTCACGCTCCCGGGGTGTGGGGGCTCCGCTGAACCCGGTGGCAATCACCGTCACCTCCAGGCTGTCTTCAGGCATTGATTCATCGATCATCGCGCCGAAGATGATATTGGCGTCATCATCGGCATGATCCTCAATAAAGGTGGCCGCCTCATGCACCTCGTGCATGGTCATGGTTACCGGCCCGGTGACATTGATCAGAATCCCCTTGGCGCCGTCGATGCGGCAGTCATCAAGCAGGGGGCTCTGGATGGCTTTTTCGGCGGCCTCGATGGCTCTGCGCTCACCGGTTCCCAGGCCCGTGCCCATGATGGCCTGTCCCATATTGGCCATCACGGTCTGCACATCGGCAAAGTCCAGGTTGATCTCACCCTCCTTGTTGATCAGGTCCGATATGCCCTGGATGGCCACCCGCAGCACATCATCGGCCATGGAAAACGCTTCCATCATGGTGGTGTTCTTGTTGGCCAGCATCAGCAGGTTGTCGTTGGGAATGACGATCAGCGTATCGACGTGTTTACGCATCTGGAGAATACCATCTTCGCCGTTGCGCTGCCTAACCCGCCCTTCGAACTTGAAGGGCTTGGTGACCACGCCCACGGTGAGACACCCGATTTCGCGGGCCACCTCGGCAATAACCGGCGCGGCGCCGGTGCCCGTTCCACCGCCCAGACCGGCGGTGATGAACACCATGTCCGACCCTCTCAGATGTTCGCGGATGGCCTCTATGTCCTCCAGGGCGGCCTCGCGGCCCATTTCCGGTTTGGCGCCTGCGCCCAGCCCCCGGGAAACCTTAGATCCCAGCTGTATTTTATGCGAGGCCAGGTTTGATTTAAGATCCTGCAGGTCGGTGTTGGCGGCAATGAACTCCACGGAGCGTATCCCTGCCGTTACCATTCTGTTCACGGCGTTTCCGCCGCCTCCGCCCACCCCAATGACCTTCAGGACGGGCATGCTGTTACCTGGTTCCTTGATATCCTCAATCGCCATGTTCATGGCCAATACTCCTTTTAGGACGTCGGTGTCCTTCAGGTCTTTCCGTAGGATTTTTCTCGGCCGCCTCCCGACCAGGCGTCCGCCGGGCTAAATCCCCGGCATGTTTATAAATTCAAAAGACTTGCTATAACTGACGCGGCGCCACCCGTGAAAGCCGGCCCTCCTGTCGGGCCTCCACCGGCGGCAGGCATCTTTGGTGATCAGAAAAACTCGTTGACCCACTCCCGCATGCGGCGGGACATTTTGTGCAGCACGGTCTGCTCACCGGAAAACAGAGGCACGATCCTGTTCTCCCCGCTGCCCAGTGCATAGCGGAGCAGGCCCACGCCGGTGGCGTGCATGGGTGAGCAAACCATTTCGTCCAGTCCGGTGACATTGTTGGGCAGGCCCAGCTGCACCGGAAACTGGAGGATTTCCGAGGCCAGATCCTCGGCTCCGGGCATGAGGCTTGAGCCGCCTGTGATGACGGCCCCGGAAGCGATGAGGTGGCGGTATCCCGATTTGTCGATTTCCTTGTTGACCATTTCGAATATTTCCCTGAACCGCGGCTCAATCACCTCGGCCAGCACCCGTTTTTCCAGGGTGCGCGAGCGCCGCCCGCCCACCGAGGGCACCTTGATCATTTCCCCGGGCTCCACCAGGCTGGACATGGCCACGCCGTACTGATGCTTGAGCATTTCCGCCTCGGCCAGGGGGGTGCTGAGCCCGATGGCGATATCGTTGGTCAAATGGTTGCCGCCCACGGCCAGCACCGAGGTGTGCACAATGCTGCCTGCGGAAAATACCGCGATGTCGGTGGTTCCACCCCCGATATCCACCAGGACCACCCCCAGCTCGCGTTCGTCCTGGCTGAG